>Ga0307377_10007684_pt1 | contig 11074 bp, 10 predicted proteins | sample TR3MG_FD_202535 | JGI IMG/M metagenome (GOLD analysis project Ga0307377, IMG submission 202535) | Soil microbial communities from Risofladan, Vaasa, Finland - TR-3 | ecosystem: Environmental > Terrestrial > Soil > Coastal area > Acid sulfate soil | place: Finland: Risofladan, Vaasa | collected... | reverse complement strand
TTCTTTTTAATTACTTTGTCTTTATTGACAAATCCAGAAGCTTCTCCGCCAACAAGAGGCCATTCTGAGTAGATCGTATGACCACCAAGTACTTTCGAGCCAATTTTATTCTCGATAAAGTTTCTGATACCTACCAATATTCCTTCTGCGATATGCATAGGCATATTCTTTTTCATCCCGAGAAATACAAGCATGCCTGAGATTTCTGGGACATTTAACGCGAATACATCATTAGTAACATTAGCTGCGGCTATTTCGCCCATTATTTCTGGTTCATCGATAATTGGTGTAAAGATGTCAATATTTTTTACTATTACTATATCAGTGTTTGGAACCGGTATTATTGCAGCATCTTCGATATCCCCTTTCAACCCTGCATTAGCCAGAAGTGTGTCTAATTTCTTGGAATCGAGTTTACAGTTTCATCCGAATAATTTTGTTTGGAGCGTTAATCGATAACTCTCTTCTTCTTGCAGCATTCACCTCACGTTTTTTTTAAAATGTTACAATTTTAATTGGATGTAAACTTAAAGATGAAATGGAAATATTAATATTTTCGTTATAAATTATTTATTTTTCGATAAATAAGCTTCATTTATTATATGAAAACATAAAAAGTCTTAGGGAAGAAGGAGATTTATTTTCTTTGTGATCTTTCTTGTAATGTCGAAAGGATCTTTATAATAAATATTAAGATTAACTTCGTCAACTGATGGATCTGTTAAATTCTTTTCGATATTATGTTTTAATTTTAAGACATAATTAAACTTAAAAACATTTCCAGGTTTCAATTCATTGAGATAAAGATATTTAGGAAAGCTTTCGCTTCGAAGAAAAGTTAAATAACCAGGGGTCTTAAGAGATATTTGTAAATCTGAAAAAAGTAAATTTGTAGGATTATTCAATTTAAAGTTAAAATAGAGCTTATTTCCAATTGTTTTTAGATTCTTAAACAAAAGAATATCTCTCGGTTCAAAAATATCTTCTATTTTTGGTGAATAGAGAATATCTTTTATAATTCGCGCATTAAGTTTATTCTTATTTACAAATTTTACAATCTTTTCTTTCAAGACATTAATATCCATGTCAATATAAGATGCGAGACTTTCTAATTTAATAGGATTCATAACATCAAGATAATATTTTATTTGACTCAGAGTAAGTTCATCATTACTCTTCTGATTGAAGTTTTTCAATTTGTTTATAAGAACTTCTTTGAACGAGACAAATTTAGTTACGGTTGGTCTTGCCCACAGGTTAAAAATATCATTTTCCTCAGTGAGTTTTCCTATAATATTGTCAATCTGATTCTCGTATTCCACTATAAAATTTTGAATTTGGTTAGTGTTCATTTCTATAAGTTTTCTTGCATCAGAAAACTCACTTTTTTTTAATAACGTATCCAGTTTAATTTTTAAATCATCAAAATTGTTATTGAACTTTTTTAATCCTTCAATACCTTGCGAAATTATTGATTGAATATGACCTTGAAATAATACAGAAGAAAGGAGATTTAATTTTTGTTCTTCAGCATTTCCATTAGGTTCTTGAATTTCTATTAGAATTCTATCTTTCAGGCTTTTAATTTTTCGATCTAAATCGCTTAAATATTCTTGTAGTTCTATTTTCACTCCAACCCAGTTGCTTAGCATAGACTTAAAAATTTCGTTAAATTCAACATTATGTACCAAAATTTCTCGAATATCGTCATCCAATTTAAACATATAATTTCTAAACAGTGTTATTTGAGTAAACTTCTCTTCAACATCCGAATTTCCTATATTTTCTAAGATTAGTCCATCTAGTTTTTCCAAAAATTTAGAATCTCTAGCGTATTCATATTGGGCTTTTAATATATTTATACGATCTTCTAATAGCTTAATCTTCGATTTTAAATTTGCTGTAAATTCCTCCTTTTTTTCTTCAAAGACCTCGGAAATGAATCCTTTAATAATACTTAGTTCATCAATTATCGTTACTTTGGTTTCTTCCCAGTCTTCAATTAAATTGAACGCAAGCCTTTTGTACTCGAACTTATTTAATCTTTTATTAAATTTCTTAATTTTATTTAATATTTTACGATAGATTTTATCTAATTCTATTTCAGTTTGTTGGAATTTGAATTTTTTTATGTAGGAATTCATCTTTTCACGGAATTCAGCGGGAATTTTCTGAAATTCCCGAATTTTTTTACGAAACACATCTAAATCTTCATTAACTTCTTGAATTGTTTCGTCAATATCGTGAAATGTCGTTTTAATGTTTTTTATTGTATAAAGAATTTCCTCACTTACATCCGGATCATTTTCAGTTTTTAAATTTTTCTCCAGCTCGATAAAAATCCAGACTGCTATTTTCTTACTTTCCAAAATATAGCAGATATTTCGTAATAGAATTATTGTTTTTTTTCGCTCTCGCCAGTACTTTGATTCTAAAGTATAAAGTATTTTTGTAATCTCGTTTTCTATTTCCACTAAATATTCTTCGTATAGACGTTTAAAAACAAGCGAAACCCCATCCCGAACATTTTCTGATGGATTTTCAAACTCCTCAAAGATGTAACTAAAAATTTGCATTATATTGTTTTGACATAAATGGTATAGTGCGTTTATAACTACATTTCTAAACTCAGAATCTCCAGTATAGAGCGCGGTTATTAAATTAGCCCAAATTTGATCAAAATTATTCTCCGCTATTGTTACTAACGAATCAATTACTCTTAATTGAATTCGATAATTATTTTCTTTTAAAAGATTAATAAGTTTGGGGATAATAGGGATGATTTCCGATGATTTTTCTTTTCCTATTTCTCCGAAAAGCCATATGATTAACTCCTTTACTCGCGATTTTTCGTTATAGAGTAGGTTAAGTAGGACATAGGTGATTTTTTCTTTCGAGAGAAAATACGTACCAAGTATTTTTAACAGTTCTGCCGCTGATCTGGCAACATCATCATCTTCGTCTCTCAAATTTACTATAACAATCGAAAGTAAAGGTTCGAATTCTCGAATCTTTGTATAATCCTGGTTCAAAATTTTTTTCAGCGTTTTAATTACTTGAAGTTTAACTTTCCAATCAGTATCCATTAATTTTTCAGTAAATTCCTCAATAATGTTTTGTAGTTGCTCCCTATCGATACGTAAAGAAAGAATTAAATTTCCCATAATTTTTACTGCTAAGCGTCGAATTGAGGATTCTTGGTCAAATAAACGTGATCGAATCTTATCGATAAGATCAATCAGTAGATTCGGTCGATACATAGTTATTTGGTATAGTATTTCTAAAGACACTAATCTAACCCAAGAATTAATGTCGTTTATCGTGTTGCTTAAATTTTTAACTGTTCTTAAGGAAATTGCCGGAGATTTGTCACATATTTTATTTAATAATGTTAAGCCGTCATAGATTAGTTCTTTGTCAGAAGTTGCAGAATTTTCGATTACTTCAAATAACTCATCAGCTGCTTTTTCATAGCTACCACTTAAAATTAGATCTTCAACCTTTTTTACATCCAAAGTCAGAATAGTCAAGAGCCTACCAGATTAAAATTCTATTTTTAAACCAATTATTCTTTTGATGTTAATCTTTAAAAATGTTTTTCAATAAAAACAATAAAATTAGGTTTTTTAAAATTAATGAGATGAAAAACAAAAAAAATTAGGAAAAATAATTATAATTTATCAAATGAATGGTCACTCGAATAACTCTATTATTGCGGTTCCAGGAGTAGAAATCCTCTCCCTATACGTAAGAATTCCTTCTGGAACATCCTTGGTTTTAACAAGTCCTCTTTCAATATCTTTTTCAGAAATATAACCTCTCTCACCTGCTTCGAATTGCTTCACAAGATTTCCATTTGTATCTTTAATGTCTACACTTGTTATCGTCCGTTGTTCAACTTCAAAAAACACCTTATTTCCTTCAATTTTTTTGACAGTAGCTTCAGTAATGATTAGATCTCCACACCTTACCATTCCTCGCATTTCTATATTGACCTCTATTAATTTTCCTGACTTCTCATGCTCAAGATGGTCTTCAAATAATTTTGTGATTAAGCCTGTAGAGAATAAACCATGTGCGATTATCCCCTTTAGCCCTGCTCGTTCAGCAACAACATCATTGGTATGAATTGGGTTAGTATCGCCGGATGTTTTTGCGTATTCCCGCAGTAAATCCCTAGTAACTCCCTCAAATTGATCTTTTACGACATACCCAACATTATAATCAGATATTTTTGTCATTTTAGTACCCTCCTTTCCTAACCCCTGCAGTAATTACTACATCGCATACGGGTTCTTCATTTTGATTTGTTACATTAACTAAGAATTTATAAAATAACATCATATTTTTCTCATTTAACCATACATCTTCACATGAACCAGTAACTTGTAATTTATCACCAGGTTTGACATCAACGCAACCTTCCCAACTGTAGATGTTTCCTGTGTGTAACAATTTACCAGGATCGAGCATTATTCCCCGCGTTTTACCATCCTGAACTACATTAAAACCTATGAGTAATTTATACACCGCTTTGATAGTGAAATGGTTGGCAAATCCATGGCAGGCTACTATACCATCTTCTTCAGAACCAACGTATTTTGAGTCAGTTATTCCATATACTTTTGCAAAGTTCACTAAAGTTTTATATCTAACATTAACTGTAGCAGATCCGGGAATTTCTATTCCTTTAACATTTTTTATTAGAAAACCAGCATTTTTTTTCATTTCTTCGATATCCATAATGATTTCACTTCACATTTTTAATTTATATTTATTAATTTAATTTAGTTTAGTTTAATTTTGCTTAAATTAACCTAATATTTGAGGTTATTAATAGCTTTAGAGTTCAATTTGACTGATAATTTTTGTATATATTTTTTTCTCATCAGGTAGGTCAGTATTAAAAAATTCAATTATCCGTTGATTGTTAGGTCTTCCATTTAATATATAGCAGGGCGTTTTGTACTTTTCTATTAATTTTAATAAATATGAATCTATAGGTTTCGATTTCTTAATAGTATTATAGTCTTCTATTATTTTATCTAATTGATTGGTGTCTTTTAACTCGTTATATTTGAGAGTGGAGATATTTCTAATTAAATCCTTATTGATATTAAAAATGCCATCTACATTTTTGATTAAGAAACATCGACTTAACTTTAGCTTATTAGCAATATAAAGTGCTATAGAGTCCGAAGTTACATCCCAATTATGTGGTAGAGTATCGTCTTCACGGAGAAAACTATATGGTAGGAAGATACAAAACATTTGTTTAGCGTCTTGAAATGTCTTTAATTCTTCAATAGCTTCCAGATCAGGATATTTTCTATTTAATATTATTCCGTTATAATTCATGGAATAAATAGCTATCCAATGAGCTAGGTCGTCTCCGATTTGTAAATCTTCGTCCAATTTTCTAACAAAATTAGCGAAAGATCCCCCACCGGGGAGAATAATGATTTTGTGAAGAATTTTTTCTTCATATAATTGAGTCAGTTGGGAGAAAGTTGATTTAATATTGCTAGTATTTTCTAGAATTTTTCCTCCAATTTTGAAGACCGCTTCTTTACTTTGCATATTGATTAATATTTTTTATAATTGAAAATAAAAAGCTCCCGCAACAGCAAATGCAGAAGAACTAATTTGATCCGGAATCCCAGTTATTTGTTCGTAGTTTTTGATGTTTTTGTACCCCAATTTTTTTAGCACTTCTTTTATCAAAAACCCTGAGGATAAGCCAGTAATTACAAATATTGAATTTTGGTCATATTCAGGCAATCGCTGATTTAAGCTGCCCATAAACTCTTTAATATCTGTTGAAATCATCTCAATTTGCTTATCATAAATATATTTCGCTATTTTATCCAATTCTTTTATTGAAATTGATTCAAGATCCATACATATCATTCTTGCTAATCGCGCGTAACAATCATTTAAGGTTTTTGAGCGATTATCTACAGTATCGTTAATATATTCTGTTTCAGAAATATTATTTAGTATCATGTGTACATCAGAGACAAGGGCGAATTTTTCGAACGAAATTCTAACCATCTTATTCTTATAAGGTAAAAAATGCGTAATCGATGGAATAGTTGCTCTCAAACCTCCTGTGTAAATCAATTCGCGATTCATTAATCTTTCTACATCATTCTTTCCTCTTGAAACAGGAACTGAATTTAAAATTGGAATTACATCTATAGTTGTTGACCCCGCATCAATAAGAATGCATTTAGGAACAAATTTACCTAAAAATAAGGAAGTTGATACCCAATTTGCTGCTGCAACTGAAATTGGATCTGATTTAACTTGATCGAAGCCGCTGAATTCATTTCTGTTATTAATAAAAAACATCTTTTCTTTGTCAAAAATTTGCTCTAAGGCGTTTAATATTGTTAAAATCCCTTCTCGCTTAGTCTGAAAAGCATCTGATAGTTCAGCAGTTATTGTTATTGAAATAAAGTTAACATTCTCAATTGCAATATTGTTCTTAATAACTAATTTCTCTATAAATTTTTTAAACATTTCAGGAATTTGATTTAAATTTTTCTCCCAAAAAGGAAAATATTCAATATAGGAAAAAGAATGTATAATTTTTGAATTGGAAAATTCAATAAGAGCTCCTTTTGTATTTGCTCCTCCGATATCTAAACCGAGAATGAAATAGTTTTTCATTTCTTAATTTTTTATTTCTTTTTTTTTTTACGCTTAATTTTTTCTAATAGTTCTATGATAGTTCCGAAAGTTTCTTGAGTATCCATATATGTGATTCGGTTAAATAAAACTTCCCCTTCTTGTAAAATACCTATCCCCATTTTCTCAAATTCTTTTATATATAAATCCGTATCCTCAACATAACAAGCGATATGATGAAAGCCTTCCTTACCCTCATCAAGAAATTCTTTATATGGGCAATCTCCAGATTTCCATTGTATTAATTCTACCTGGGTATTACCTAACCGACTGAATGCCATTCTGAAAGTTGGTTCTGAAATTTTACCTCGAAATTTCATCGTATATGTTTCCCAATCACCAATAATAAATTCCGAAAATCCGTATAGAGATTCCATTATTTTTGCCTGCTTTTCAATATCTTTATACACAAATCCTAGCTGATCTACTTTTAGATTTCCAAAATTAATGTTAAATTCTTCCATAATTATTTTTCTTAAACTAAGCATATAAAAATTTCTAAATAGAGCTATCTTGTAAAATAATGAAAAATGTATGTATCTGATAAAAATGTATTGCCTAAAGATAATGAAAAAGTTAGATTTTCATTCACTACTACTATAACGCTTTGTTATAAATTCTTTTAACAAATCTATATTTTCTCCAGACAAGGCATTAATTAAAAAGTAATCTTTTTCTTCCATATTTATTCTTTTTCTAAGATTTTTAATTTCTTCTGCGCTGGCTAAATCCATTTTATTGAATACTATTACTATTTGGATTTTTCCTTCTTTTGTAAAATTATTTTTAATTTCATGATATAAATCTAATTGAGAATCAATTGAATAGCCACATGAGGGTGTGGGATCAAACACAAAAATAATTAAATCTGAGATTAATCGCAGAGCTAGAATTGCTTGTAATTCAATATTGTTTCTTTTAGACATAGGGCGATCTAAAATTCCAGGTGTGTCTAAAAATTGTAATTTGATTTTATCAAACCGTTTTTCAATATCGAAATGCCCCATTATCAGCTTTTTTGTAGTAAAGGGGTATTCTTGCACTTCAATTCTCTTGTTTGTAGATATCTGCTTAACAAAACTACTTTTGCCAACATTAGGGTAACCTGCAACAACAATACAATGCAGTGTATCATCAATTGAGGGGATTTCTCTTAAGCGTCCTCTAATTTTGTTTAAATATTCCAGATTAGGTTTCTGTTTATTAATAATTGAAGATATTCTACCAAACGCAGCCCTTCGTATTCGGTCGGCATCTTTAGGACTTTCAATTTGGCTTAATTTTTTTGAGAATTCCCTTTGTAGTTTTCTCAATAATGGTAGAATTCCGTTTAATTTACCCAGGATTAATCTTAATTCGTCAACATCAACTAAAAGTGAAGCTAACTCTTTGTAAAAATCTGGTAATTCTTCAATTATCGGAACGCTCTTAATAATAGTTAAAATCCGATCCAATAATTCTTCTATAGCTACTTTTATCCGTTTAGACTCTTTTTTTTTCGCCTTAAGGAGAATAGGTGCATTTTTAGAAACTTGAGCGCTACTTTTCATAGCTCTACTGAAGGCTATATCTAAGAGTTCTTTTGAAATAGGGACATGAAAAAAGGATAAAAAAGGATTCTTCATTAACGTTCAAAATTAAATTTATTAGTTACATAAAAGAAGTCTAAAATATTACGATTTCGCTTTTAAATCCAAAATCTTCTGCTCTACTTCTAAGACTTTATTTGATAAATCAATGCTTTCTTTAGGAATTGATTGGTATAATTCAAGGATGTACTGATATCTTGCCAAGGCTCTTGAGAAATTTTTTGAACTTTCTTCCTTTTCAGCTTTTTCTTGAACCAACTTTATCTTTTCAATCTTACTCTTTATATTTGGAGACAAAGCTGTCTGCTGTTGGTGTAGTTTCTTGCTGTATTTTTGTTTCTCACTCATTACTTTTGTAACTCTGCTTTGAAATTCTTGCTCCTCTTTTACTTTACTTAATCTTACGATTTCTTCTTTCTTTTCTTCTTCTTTTTTATACATATCAATATTCCAGAGTTCTTTCTCTAGGATGCTTATCTGATTGTGCCAGCCAAGCTGAGTAAATAATTCAATTGCTTGAGTATAAAAGGCTTTTGCTTCGTCGTATTCTTTTTGTTTAAGTTTCTGGTTTCCTTTTTCTAGTAATTCTTGTCCTTTAGCAATTAACTCATCCTTATCCTTTTTTTCTTCCCGTAACATTTGAATCTTATTCTGTTTTTCTTTCCATTTGCTTTCAAAATTCTTTTGTTGGTCTTTCAAATTAGATAGTGATGTTTTCTTAAGTTCTTCGTTTTTTTTCTCAGATAATTTCATCTGTTCAAGCAATTTAGAACCTTTAGGACGAGTTGTATCTGAATTATTTCTTTTAGTATGTTTGTATTCTTCGATCTCAACTGGTCGGGTTTTAGCTCCTAAACCTTGTTGTATTCTTTGCCTCCTTCTCTCAGCGGAAGCTAATGCTACAATATCTTTTAAATTTATAGGAATCCCTTTAGATTTTCGTAATTTTGCCCAGCGTTGATAGTCTTTTATCTCATTTATTTGCCACAAAATTTGTTTACACTCAGATTCATATTCGAGATGCTTAAATATGCTATAGGCTTCGTTATATAATTTTATTGAGTCTTCATATTTATCTTCAAGAGCTAAATTTCGTGCTTTTTCTAGAACAACATTACCACTTGCTTCAGATATTTGAGTGTTCTCGGATTTTATTTCTCCTAATTTTTCTAAGCTTGATTTAAACTGAGTTTTAGGTTCAATCTTTTCTTGATCTCTTCCAGACCTTTGTAATGAACTTTTTTCATCTCCCCTTAAATGTTTCAACTGAACAACTTTCTTTATAATTATTGAAACTTGTCCAGTTAATCCTAATTTAGTGTAATTATCTTTTGCTTTCATTAAAACTGAAATCGCCAATTCGTAATTTTTATCCCTCTCTGCGATTTTCGATTGATTCTCCAACTCTTCTGCTTCCTTTAATATATCTGTTTCTCTATTCAGCATCTCTTATCGCTTAGTTTATCCTTACTATAATAAAATAATAAAAAATTTTTAATAAAATTATTCAATAAACGCTCATTAAAGAGGTTAAAAATATAATATAAACTCAAACTAATATGTCTTCTGAAAAAATTAAAATTGGGATTTTAGGAGCTACCGGGATCGTTGGTCAAAATTATATTAGTCTGTTGATTGGACATCCATGGTTTGAAATCGTAGATGTTGCAGCATCACCCAGATCGGCAGGAAAGCCGTATAGAGAAGCCGTCAAGGGAAGGTGGCAAATGGCTAGGGATATCCCATTAGACATTAGAAATTTAATAGTGCGGGACGTCCAAGATTTTAATTCTCTTAAAACTGAGGTTAATTTTGTGTTTTCTGCGATGGATTTACCCAAGAAGGAAGACACGAGAGCAATCGAATTTGAATACGCTAAAAAGGGTATTCCTGTTATAAGTAATAGCTCAGCAAACAGATGGACTCCTGATGTGCCTATGATTATACCTGAAATCAATTACGATCATATAGATGTAATCCCCATCCAGCAAAAAAATAGGAATTTGTCGCGTGGTTTTGTGATCGTTAAACCAAACTGTTCTATTCAAAGCTTTATGGCTCCTATTTTTGCTTTGGAACGAAAAGGATATAAAGTTGATAAATTGATAGTGACTATGCTTCAAGCTGTTTCTGGAGCGGGTTATCCTGGAGTTCCCTCATTAGATATTTTGGATAACATTATTCCTTACATTGGAGGAGAAGAAGAAAAATCTGAGAAAGAACCACTCAAAATTTTAGGACATGTTGGCGAGAACGGAATCGTTAACGAGGATTCGATTCAAATAAGTGCAACTTGTATTAGGGTACCTGTTACGGATGGTCATACTGCTTGTGTCAATATTAAATTTAAAAATCATATTCCAAACGAAGAAGACATAATTAAAATTTGGAAAGAATTCAGGTCGATCCCTCAAGAACTTAATCTGCCTTTTGCTCCAAAGCAGCCAATTATATACTTGGATAATTTAGATAGACCACAACCTAAAAAAGACAGAGATAACGACAAAGGTATGGCAGTTACTATTGGTCGATTAAGGAAGGACACTATTTTTGATTATAAATTTATTGCGTTAAGCCATAATACAATCAGAGGCGCAGCAGGTGGAGCAATATTAAATGCAGAATTATTGAAAGCCAAAGGATTCATAAAATAAATTTGAATTAAAAGTTGTGCTTATCAATCGCAATCTTGAGTAAATCCTTCATAAAAAAGAAACTATTTTTCCTCTTTAGAAGAGAATATGGAGGTATTTCGGGGTAAATTTGAAAAAATTGAGGCTTTCTCAACATTT
>Ga0307377_10007683_pt1 | contig 11075 bp, 24 predicted proteins | sample TR3MG_FD_202535 | JGI IMG/M metagenome (GOLD analysis project Ga0307377, IMG submission 202535) | Soil microbial communities from Risofladan, Vaasa, Finland - TR-3 | ecosystem: Environmental > Terrestrial > Soil > Coastal area > Acid sulfate soil | place: Finland: Risofladan, Vaasa | collected... | reverse complement strand
TTTTATTGGTTTGACTCATACGTAGACTAATAAAATAATAAGGAGCAACAAATGAAAACGTTTAACGTTAATGACAAAAATGCTGTTGAATCAAAATCGTATGACCTTCTTGACGATTACGACATTGTTGAAATAGTATTTGCAGATGGGACAGAGCGTACACTGGTAGAGCGTCATGTACCAACAATATATGTTGACATGGAAAGTATTAAACAAATAAACGAGTGCCCTTTTTGTTATGAAAAACTTTTCGAAAACAAAATATGCGAAAACTGCGGAATTCAATTTGTTGATGAACCTTGGGAAGAGGAAAAATAATATGCAAACGTTTAAAGAAATTAGAGAACCCCTGATTGAACTGTTAGATTTGTTTGAAAGAAATGAGTATCACGACACAGGTGTACATTATATTTCCGGCGGATTTGCTCGTGCGGATTATGACTATATGGATGATTACAATGTATATTTTACTCTAAAATGGGGTGTTCAGAATGACGTTGAAGATAGGGTAAATACGGAGCATTACAAAATCAGTGCATCAATTTTAACATCCGCAATCACCACAAGAAGCAAACTGGGCTTTATTCAAGGCGGTTGACATATAATCCAATATGTGTTATAATTATATTACATAAAAAAGGAATATAAAATGAAAACACCTAAAATTGAAGTAAAGAATATTAAAACAATGTCTGGAATGGATGGGGAAATCATTAGAGCAAGTGTCTATGTAAACGGAAAGCGTTCATTTAGTATGTTCAACGATGGTTGGGGTACTGATAATTTGTACGAGCCATTTGACGATGAAGGCGAAAAAACATTAGAATTATGTGAAAAGTATGTCAAAACATTGCCTGAAATAGAAAGCCAATTTGGGGGTACTTTTAGTACAAATTTGGATATTGTGCTTGAAGATATCATATCTGATACTTTGGAAAAGAAACAAATTGCAGGTTGGTGCAAAAAGAAAACTATATTCAGATTACCAAACGATAAAGAAGGAAGTTATCGGACAATAAGCCATGTATTTGACGTGGATGTAAAGAAACACGTTCTAAATAAATATCCAAATGCTATAATTATGAACGAATTGGTATAACAAATACAAATACCCGCAGTTTTTGCGGGTATTTTACTATCTAACCCGGGTTACCAACCCTTGACTTTTACCAAATTATATGTTATAATTACCTCATAATAAGGAGAGAAAATGGCGGATTTAAAAATTAAAGATTATGACGGAAATGAAATCGCAGAGGTTAGTACAGGCATGATAGCAAGAAGTCTTTCTGAGGAAACGTTTACTGAGCTGTTTGACGTCTTTCTAAATTATGGCGGAAAGCAAATGCCAGAAGGTGTCAAAATTGGCACAGAATTACGCAATACTCACCGAACACTACAAAGATGTGCAATTTGTTTTGCTCTCGGTCTAATTTACGGAATATCTGACCAAGAGTACACAGACCTGCGAAATGGACAAGCGATTGAAACCGCAAAGAAAATAAAGAAAATGATTGATGACGGAGAATTGCCTGTGGGTGGTTACGTATAACCCTTGACATTCTTTAAAAAGCGTGTTATAATCTATATATAAATAAGGGAGTAAACAATGCCAAATTATTGCTATAATATAATTGAGATTAGTGGCGACGAAGACGAAATCAACAAAATGGTAGAATTGATTGAGGGTGAGGAAACAGAATTTGACTTTAATAAAGTTCTTCCTTATCCAGAAAAATATGCTATGTTAGATAAAAAATGTAATGAAATGAGAGATAATAAAGTAGATTTAAAAAATATTCCGACAGACGGTTTTAATTCTGGTGGTTATGAGTGGTGCATTTCTAACTGGGGAACAAAATGGAACGCCATTGAACCCGTTGTTAGTGCATTGGGTGATGTTGCCGAAATTTCCTTTGATACTGCTTGGTCGCCATCTCTTGAATTAACAAAAGCATTGTCAGAACTTTTTCCAACTCTTGATTTCAAACATTCTTATGAAGAGGGTGGCTGTGATTTTAGCGGATATATACTTTTTGAAAACGGGGATATTCTTGAAGACAAAAGTGGAAACTATGAATCATATCCTATTTCAGAGCACGAGGTTTGGGACGATGAGGACGAAGACGAATAAAACTAACTGCTCGGAAACGAGCAGTTTTTTATTTGTGACAACCCGGGTCAATTTCCCTTGACAAACAGAACAGGATGTGTTATAATTGACATATAAATAAAAAAGGAAATACAAAATGCGAAGCCTAACTAAAAAACAAATAAAAATGATTGATAAATGGATTAAAGACAATGAGGCTCAAATAGTGTTTCCTTGGCAATCCTACAAACGCCTTACTATTGATGATATGGATTATGATACATATGAGAAAATTGATGCCGTAAATCCATGCGAAATTTATCATCAAAATTTAGAAAGATATTTATGGGATTATCATTTTGGGGATTGACATAAAATAAAATGTGTGTTATAATTACTATATAAATAAAAAGGAGTTTATAATGAACGAAACATTATTTCAAGAAACAGAAATTTTACTGAACAAAATTTACGAATGGCTAAAAAGCGAGGACAGACCTACCGTTGAAAGTTTATCGGGAAAAGAATTGAAAGCATACAGCGAAGTTATGGATTTATGCGATGCAATTTATTTCTTTGAAGTAGCAGGCGAGGACGGAGACTAAAAAGAGGGGGTAAAATTCCCCCTCTATTTTCCTTCGGGATTTTCCCTCTGGATTTTCCCCCAACATTTTTAGGAGATAAAATTATGGAAAAACCGTTTACAATAGTTACCGAAAGCGAAATACTGGACGCTATAAACTTTATGCTTTCTGACTGTACCGTAACAGATTTAGAAGAAATCGCTGGTTATTTACTTGGCGGAACTTTTAAATGGTCAGATGAAGAAAATATAGAAAATTGGGGTACAGAAGCAGACAAATATATCTTTGAGCCAAATGAGAAATACGGAAACGCTTTTGGTGAAATTCTTGGAGAGGAATTGGAGGACTAATGGTAGAATTAACTTTTTTGTTAGATGAGGGTTTGAGAGATAGACTTCAAGAACAATTGTTTATTTTAAAAGAATATGCTCTCGAAGATGATGACATAAACATAGGCGAAATTCACGAACTTATTGCAATTCTTGATGATGGCTTGGAGTATGTTGATTATTATGATTTGCAAAAGAACGAAATTGAAATACATCAAACTATATAAGGAGTTATAATGGGATATTGGGAAAACGAACTAAAACAACTCGTTGGCGGAAAAGTAACCAAAATTTTATCGGACACATGGGAAGAGCAACCAAACGAACCGCTTGTTGGTCTTGAATTGACAATGCAGAATAAAACAAAAAAGGGAATATGGTTTTTGAATGACGAGGAAGGGAATAGCCCCGGAAGATTTGAAATCTATGATTATATGGAAAAGCGAGAATAGAGGGAATTAACCTGAATTAAACCGCTGAATTAAACCATTGAATTAAACCATTGAATTAAACTACATACCACACAAATTTCAGTTGTACGATTTTATCGGACAACTGATTTTGCTTATACACATACGACCCGGGTCGATTAGTAATGTGCAAAAAATACACATTACTAAAATTGGTACTTGACTTTTTTTATATGATATGGTATAATTCTACTATCAATTGAAAAAACAAGGAACTAAAAAAAATGCTCAAATTAGGAAATTCCTCAAAAATGAAAAAACTCGCTGATATGCTCGCTATCAGAAAAAATCAAGTTGCAAGTTTTGATTTACCATGTGGTTATACTTGCCCTATGGCTGATAAGTGTAAATCTATGGCTGATAGAAAAACAGGTATAATTACTGATGGCTCAAATTGTGTTTTTCGGTGCTACGGTGCAAGTTTGGAAAGTGCATTCACAAATACCAGAACTTTACATTGGAATAATTTTGATTTACTCCGCAATTCTAATAATATCGGCGATATGGTTGATATGATTTTATCGGCTATAAATGATAAAATAAAAGTTTTACGCATTCATTCATTTGGAGATTTTTTCAATAGCAATTATTTTCAAGCGTGGCTCAATGTTACAGAAAAATTATCTGATATTAGTTTTATCGCATACACAAAAGTTTTACCGTATTTGAAAATTGACCGCCCGAAAAACTTTTCTATGGTTTATTCTCATGGCGGATTATTGGATAAAAATCTTGACGATGAACCGACTTGCTATGTTGTAAAATCTATTGAAGAAGCCCAAAAATTAGGTGTTGAAGTTTCCTGTAAAATTGACAATCCCGCAAATGATTATAACTTTATTCGTGAACAAAAATCGTTTGCTATATTAATTCACGGTACGCAACCAGCTCTAAAATCTTAGAACTATAAATCTAATTATCCGGCGAAAGCCGGATAACCCGGGTCAGTTTTACCCTTGACTTTTATTGTATTCTATGTTATAATTGACTTATAAATAAAGGAGTACACAATGAAAACTAACGAGATAAAAAAAGGAATGAGGGTAAGATTGTCTTTTTCGGCTTCAATGGGTGAAACTCCCCGTTGGGAGGGAAATGTTTGGGATAACATGAAAGGTAATACTCGTGTTGTGAACGTTGAGGGTTGGTTTACAGAAGCGGGTTCAGTTTATTCTCACGACATTGAATTTGTAAAGATTGGGGATAATTGGGAAAAAGTTGAGCATACTCCCGCTCAATTAAAATTAAAAAAAGATGTAAATGCTTTATGGGGTTAGGAGAAATCCTAACCCTTGACATTTTTTAGATTGTGTGGTATAATTATATCACAATAAAAAGGAATAAAAAGATGAACAGTAACGAACTTGGATTAGCATTTAATATTGAGGGAGTGGGATATGTAGAAACTCGCTTGAAAAGAAGTGCACACGAAGTAAAATCTCTTGCAGGAAAAGCATTTCACCAGCCTTATGTGAAATCTGCTTGCGTATATAGAAACGACGGAAAATCTATTCTATATCTCAAAAAAACACCCGAAGGAATTGTACGAGAAGAACGGTAAAAAACGGGGTGTCATCACAACATATCGGCTGTTACGATGTGAAAGCTGCTGAACCCTTAGTTAGAAACACTAACCCGGGTCACCGGGGGCTTGACAATGTACAGATATATGGTATAATTACTATATAAATGAAGGAGCATATAAAATGACAATTTTATCATTAGAAGAAGCCAAAGAAAGAGGCAAACGACTTGCAGGTGCGTGGGAGGAAGAATATCCTGAGGACGAATGGTTAGCACTATGCGACAATTGGGACATCAATTTGTGGACTGACACAGACGAAAAAGGTATTCTAAAAAATATAGCAAGCATTTATCCTGTAACAAAAAACGAAGAAGAAGGATATGATGAAACCGATTATTGTACTTTTTATAGAGTTTGGGAAAAAGAGGTTACATAAATCGCTTGACATCTGATATAATCTATGTTATAATATAACTATAAATAAAAAAGAGGTGAAAAATGGGAAGACAATTTATAGAAGGATTTTTAGCAGAAGGCGTTCAAAAAGAAGTTGCATTGGGTTATCACTTGCAATATAATCACTATCCCTCTGTTAGCTCAGATTTTGTACCTGCTTGTATAAAAGCGATTGAAGCAGGATATGAAGCAGGATGGAATGATGAGTGGGATATCAGCATTGAATTGCCAAACGGTAAAATCAGAACAGCAAGTCAGATAATTGACGGTCTTCATCTTGACGCATTTTTTGATAACTATGATGAAGAAGAATATGAAAACGAAGAAGAAGAATAAAAATACTGGAAAGGTGCTAGAGTGGCTGATTAGGCTCGTCTGCTAAGCGAGTGGCGAGAAATTGCCCGAGGGTTCGAATCCCTCCCTTTCCGCTATAACAACCCGGGTTACTTGACATATAACAGAGTTTATGTTATAATTTATGTATAAATAAAGGATAATAAAAATGCCATTTTATGATTTCAGCAAAGATTTGCCTGTAGCACAAAAAACAGAAAAACAAGTTGCGAGAATTCTTGAGAAATTGTATAGAGCAAAGATATTGGATTTTGAGGATACTTATAAATACGATATTCTTGCATCTCTAAATGGTAAAAATTTTACCGTTGAAGTAAAGGAAGATTTTACTTGTGAATTTACAGGAAACGTAGGGCTAGAATTTTCCTGTCGTGGGCATGATTCTGGAATAAGAACAACAGAAGCCACATATTATATTTATAAAATACATACAAAAAGTGATGGTATCCAATTTGTTGTCCATACAACAAAAGCTATAAAAAAAATGATTGAAAATAAAAAGTATTTTAGAATTGTAAACGGTGGCGACGAGGGTTCTGACAGTATGAATTATCTATTTAAATATAATGTATTTGTGAAAGACGGAGTTATGTTAAAGAAATATATGGGGAACAAAAAAGACTATTAAAATAACCCGGGTTGACCCTTGACAAAATTGCAAAAGTGTGGTATAATAGTAGTTCAATTAAATATTGTCAGGTCGTCTAACGGTAGGACATGAGCCTTTGAAGCTCCCAATGTTGGTTCGATTCCAGCCCTGATAGCCTTTGCGGGTGTGGTATACTGGCTGTGCCTCAGTTTTCCAAACTGATGAAGCAGGTTCGATTCCTGTCATCCGCTCCTTTGCCGACTAGTGGATTATGAGGCTAGCACAGTAACCCATGTGGTCGGCTCCAGCTCTGTTGGTGTAGTGGTAGCCCGACTCCCCTGTAAGGAGACGGCACAGGTTCGATTCCTGTACGGAGCTCTTGACAGAACTTTAAAAATATGTTATAATTATAAAATAGAGGAATAAGATAACGGCAGTCGCTCGAGCTCCAACCTCGAAGGTGTTGGTTCGAATCCAGCTTCCTCTGCCTTTGCTCTCATAGTTTAACGGACAAAACACGAATCTTCTAAATTCAAGATAGTGGTTCGATTCCACTTGGGAGTGCTTATGTTGACTGTGGTGTAACGGTAGCACAAGAAACTGTGAATTTCTTAGTGGCAGTTCGAATCTGCTCAGTCACCCCTTGACAAAAGATTATAAATATGTTATAATCATATTATAGAACATTAAAAATGGTTTGTTAGCTCAATCGGATAGAGCAACTGCCTGTCGAGCAGAAGGTTACGGGTTCGAGTCCCGTACAGACCGCCTATTGCGAGGTAGAGTATTGGTAACTCGCCAGCCCCATAAGTTGGTATATACGGGTTCAAATCCCGTCCTCGCTACTATTCTGATGTAGCTTAACGGTAAAGCACACGACTGTTAATCGTGGGGATGATGGTTCGAGTCCATCTGTCAGAGCCTTAATTATAATGGGCGATTAGTTAAACGGGATAACACCTCTTTTGCAAGGAGGAGTTAAGAGTTCGATTCTCTTATTGTCCACAATGCTGATATAGCTCAACTGGCGGAGCATTCCTCTGATAAGGGAAAGGTTAATGGTTCGAGTCCATTTTTCAGCACCTATGGCGTTGCGTCAACGTAGGAGAGTTGAAGCAGTCTGTAAAACTGTCGTCTTTCGACTTAGTAGGTTCGAATCCTATCAGCGCCACTGTCCTGAACAATAGACGTTAAACTGTTCAAGAAAATAATCGAGTGTCCCCCACACTCGGTTATTTTTGTACCCGGGTCACTTGACAAACATAGTACTTTGTGCTATAATTATATATGGGCATGAACCCAATCGGCGAGGGAGCAACCTGCAAAGTTGTACTGTGGTCGGTTCGATTCCGACGATGCCCTCTTGACAAACTATTGAGAATGTGTTATAATATTAGTATAAATCAAAGGATACTAAAATGACAAACATTTATCAAGAAAATGATTACAAAGACAGGGAAGATTACCTCCATACTTTGGCTGATGATTACGGCATAGATTATTTCGTTGTATTCAGTATGGCTGAAATTCTCGGTGAGAGTGAGGACTTTGATGGTTTGGTTAGTGAGTTAGAAGATTATAACATGTATGCCTAACGAGGAATAAAATTACACTTTTATAACCCCGAAAGGGGTTATATTTTTGTCTAACCCGGGTTGGCTACTCTTGACATTTAATATAAACTGTGTTATAATTATGTTATAAATAAAGGAAAATAAAATGGATAAATACAGAATTGTATTAGGAACATATGATACATGCGTACATTATTGTATGGATGATGAAGATGCCCAAGATAGAGCCGAATCTCTGGCAAGCGATATGTCTATGGATACACAGGAAGAATGGTTTGTGGCTGACGTAGAAAAAGTAGAGGAAGAATAAAATGGCACAATTAGGTAAAGATTATCCGTTCCCAACGTTTGAGGACTTTCCGGATTGGAAAGACTATGGGCGTGAAGCAGACAAAGCATTTTCTAAAATTCCAGAGGACAGGGTTATAGAGTTTCCTGTTGCAGACGGAACTGCTTGTTATTATGTCGGGTCTTTAAAACCTCTTGTTTTAAGACATATACCCGCTTGGGATATGTATGAAATTCCAATAGCTCATATTAGGGGGTTGAGAACAGAAGATGTTGAGCAAATGATTGCAAGGAAAAAAGCTTTTAATGAATTATTCGAGCAACAAATTAAATAGCATTATAAAATGCAAGTTTTATAACCCCGCAAGGGGTTATATTTTTACCCGGGTCGCCATATTGACCCTTGACTTTTATTATGTTGTGTGTTATAATTGACTTATAAATAAAGGAGTAACAAATGACACGAAAACATACTTTTGAAGCAGGCGAATATTGGATAACAGACCCTTGCTATGTTATAACAGATAAAAAATGGTTGCCATTATTGGAAGAAACAGGATATTTTGGATTACCAGACCATATCGCTACAAATTTTGACGATGGTGTATTTGAATATAAAGGGGCAAAGTGCTTTGCTCATGGAACTGCTTATGGTGATGGTGGTTTTCTCGGTAGCGATGGATTTGAATATTGGGTTGACGCAGGACTAATTAGCATTATACCAACAGATGTGGCTGACGAATTACCAAATCCTCTTGGCTCTCGCTTGGTAATATTTGAGAAACCTTTTGAAGTTTATGAGGCTAATGGTATATTTTATTTTGGAAATATTTTTATAGATACAAATTAATCAATATTTTATAGCCCCGCAAGGGGCTATATTTTTATTCTAACCCGGGTTATTTACCCTTGACATATCACAAGAAATATGCTATAATACTTATATGGAAAACTTAACTACACTTCAAATGAAAAAAGAAATTACCTCTTTGACAGAAAAACTATTTTTAGAGGGAATTGACCACTTTAATTTACAAGGAAAAACACCACAAGTAAGATTTGACATAAGAGGAAATACCGCAGGTCAATTTAGGCGTAGCGAAAATGCAATCAGATATAATTTTGGAATTATCGAACAAAATTATGAGAAATTTTTAGCAAGAACGGTTGCACATGAAACAGCACATGCTATACAATACAAAATAAGTTATTCTGCAAAACCACACGGTTTAGAATGGAAACGTGTTATGCGATTTTTCGGTGTTCCCTCAACTCGTTGCCACAATTATGATATGTCTGGAATTTCAAGTACCAGAAGAACTATTCAAAAATTTCCCCACAAGTGTACCTGTAAAGAGAACAATATTCACATGGTTGGGAAAAAAGTACACACAAAAATTCAAATGGGGGCAAAATACACTTGCCGTAAATGTCGCTCTATTTTAAAATAGAGCGATTTTTACCCGGGTTACTCTCCCTTGACATTTCATATATAATGTGATATACTTATATTATAACTAAAGGACAATTAAAATGAATAGATACGGAATACATTATAAACTACCCGATACCCCTGAAACGTTTGGAAAAAACGATGTTCAAAATACCCATAGTCTACTCGGATTTATTAACGGTGAAAATTTGGAAGATGCTTTTTGCCAAATGCAGGGCGAGGTTTGGTCTCCAAACGGGGAAGCTGTAAACTTAATAAGAAATTTAGGTCTCAATCATACTTCAATGATGATTGGCGATGTAATATCAAATCCCGACACAGGGGAGATGTGGGAAGTTGCTTGGGAAGGATTTGATGAATTATAAGCTTGACATATAACTAATAGTGTGTTATAATTAGTTTATAAATAAAGGGTAAATAAAAAGGAGCAATAAAATGGGCGTAAATAGAGAAACGAGAGAATTTTTTACAGGTAGAATAAACGAACAATTAGACGAACAATTAGCAGAAGTCAATAAATACGTAGATAAAGATTTGGTAAAAAATAAAGCGATTGAATTGTTCTGTGAAAAAGCAGGCGACAAAGAGCTGATGAAATCATGGAGCACTTTCAACAAAAAAGAAAAAGAATTGGAAGCCGAAAAAGAAATACTGCAATCACGAACAAATGACGCAACAGAAAAAATAACAGGCGAGCGTTCAGGTAGTTACTCTCGCCCAACTTCTGATACGGTTGTAAGTCAGGCAAATCGTAATTTTTCAGAGAGTGCAATGTCAATATTGTATCCTGAAATTATCCCTGAAATTGAGAAAATTGATGCCGTCAGAAAAGATATTCAAGGTGCAGTTTTGTTAGCTACAACTGAACCAAAATTAGTAAAAGCTCTTACCACAGTTCTTACAAACTATGGTGGAGATATCTCTTCAATTTTGAATGTTCTTCCAAAAATGGAATAAACACAAAAACATAGTAAATAAAAAGACACTGAAAGGTGTCTTTTTTGTTAGATTGACCCGGGTTATTTCCCTTGACATAACAGAAAAAATATGTTATAATTACATTATAAAATAGAAGTTTTATAAGGAGAAGGAAATGAAGATGTTTTTGATAAAATTTTACTATAATACAGATTTGCGAAATCATGTTGAAATTAATTCCACCGATGAAGTTCGGGCATTAGCAAAAGCATTAGAGGTAATCAATGTTGTAGATTGGATTGGCGATAAAAATTTTAGAATAGAAATTAGCTTAGTATAGCATAATAAAATATAACTTTTATGTGGTTTTAATAAAAATAATAACAGGAGAATAAAATGACTACACAAGAATTAATTTATTCGATAGCAGTATTGATATTTGT
>Ga0307377_10007681_pt1 | contig 11078 bp, 9 predicted proteins | sample TR3MG_FD_202535 | JGI IMG/M metagenome (GOLD analysis project Ga0307377, IMG submission 202535) | Soil microbial communities from Risofladan, Vaasa, Finland - TR-3 | ecosystem: Environmental > Terrestrial > Soil > Coastal area > Acid sulfate soil | place: Finland: Risofladan, Vaasa | collected... | reverse complement strand
ACTCGATGAGCTCCACCATCTGCGTCACCCACTGCGTCGCGTGGGGCGCGTCGTCGGGGCGCGCGACCCCGATGGCCGACATCGCCTTCCACCACTCGTCCTCGAAGCGACGCGCCACCTCGGTCTCGCTCGAGCCCTCACGTAGTGCACGAGCGATGATGTTGTCATCGATATCGGTGATGTTCGAGACGAAACGGACCTCGAGCCCACGGAAAGTGAACCAGCGACGCGCCACGTCCCAGACCAGGGTGTAGCGACCGTGTCCCAGATGAGGCAGGTCGTAGACCGTCGGGCCACAGACGTACATCGACAACTTCCCCGGGTCGCGGGTGACGAGTTCACGGACCTCGCCGCGGGCAGTGTCGTAGAGGCGCAGCACGAGTACAAAACTACGTCACGACGTCGAGGGCTGGCGCACGCCCGTGGTCGCGGGCGGCGCCGCGCAGGCGCGACGGGGGCACGACGGGACACCTGGCCTAAACTCGCTAGCCATGACCGACGACCTCAGTTCGCGTACCGTTCCCGAGAAGCCCACCATCGACGGTCTCGAGGACAAGTGGTTGAACCGCTGGGACCACGAGGCGGTCTACCGCTTCGATCGCTCGGCGTCGCGAGCCGAGGTCTACTCCATCGACACCCCGCCGCCGACGGTCTCGGGCTCGTTGCACATCGGCCACGTCTTCAGCTACACGCACGCCGATTTGATCGCGCGCTATCAACGGATGTCGGGCAAGAAGGTCTTCTATCCCATGGGCTGGGACGACAATGGCCTGCCCACCGAACGTCGCGTGGAGAACTTCTTCGGTGTGCGCTGCGACCCCTCACTGCCCTACGACCCCGCCTACGTGGCGCCCGAGAAGGCGCCGGACCAGAAGGTCTCGATCTCGCGTAAGAACTTCGTCGAACTCTGCCATCGCCTGACCGAGGCCGACGAGGAGGTCTTCATGGATCTCTGGCGGCACTTGGGCGTCAGCATCGACTGGACCCTTGAGTACTCGACCATCTCCTCGCACGCCCAGGCCGTCTCCCAGCGCGCCTTCACCGAGATGCTCGAGCGCGGCGAGGTGTACTCGAGCGAAGCGCCGACCCTGTGGGACGTCGACTTTCGCACCGCCGTCTCCCAGGCGGAACTCGAGGACCGCGAACGCCCCGCCAACTACCACCGCGTCGCCTTCACCCGCGCCGACGGGCAGGGAACCGTCGAGATCGAGACGACCCGACCCGAGCTCCTGCCGAGTTGCGTGGCCCTCGTGGCGCACCCCGATGACGAGCGCTACCAGCCGCTCTTCGGCTCGGTGGTCCTGACGCCGCTCTTTCACGTCGAGGTACCCGTGGTGGCCCACGAACTGGCGGACCCGCAAAAAGGCTCGGGCATCGCCATGATCTGTACGTTCGGTGACACCACTGACGTCACCTGGTGGCGCGAGCTCGCGCTGCCCACGCGCGCCCTCATCGGTCGCGACGGTCGATTCCTCCCGGCGGACTTCGGCGGCGAGAACTGGCCGACGCGCGACGCGGCGGCCGCGGCGGCGATGTACGCGCAGATCGAGGGGCGCAACGTCAACCAGGCGCGCGCCACGGTGGTCGATGCGTTGCGCGAGAGCGGCGCCTTGATCGGCGACCTGCGCGCCATCACGCACCCGGTCAAGTTCTACGAGAAGGGAGAGCGCCCCCTCGAGATCGTCACGTCACGTCAGTGGTTCGTGGCCACGCTCGCGCACCGCGCAGACCTGCTGGCACGAGGTGACCAGATCAAGTGGCACCCCGATTTCATGAAGCATCGTTACAAGTCCTGGGTCGAAGGGCTCAACGTCGACTGGAACATCTCGCGCCAGCGATTCTTCGGCGTGCCCTTCCCCGTGTGGTACCGCCTCGACCACGATGGTGCCGTCGACTTCGACCACCCGTTGGTCGCGGAGCGCTCGACGCTGCCGGTGGACCCCTCGAGCGACACGCCACCGGGTTTCCAGGAGAGCCAGCGCAACCAGCCCGGGGGGTTCATCGGGGACCCCGACGTCATGGACACGTGGGCGACCAGTTCACTGTCGCCCCAGATCGCCGGTCATTGGGGTACGGATCTCTTCGAACGGGTCTACCCCATGGACCTTCGCCCCCAGGCCCACGAGATCATCCGTACCTGGTTGTTCTCCACGGTCGTGCGCAGTCATTTCCAGCACGACGTCGCACCCTTCGCCAACGCGCTGATCTCGGGATGGGTCCTCGATCCGGACCGCAAGAAGATGAGCAAGTCGGTGGGCAATGTCGTCACGCCGATGCCCCTGCTCCAACAGCACGGTGCCGACGCGCTGCGCTACTGGGCCGCCTCGGGGCGTCCCGGCACCGACACCGCCATCGACGAGGGGCAGATGAAGATCGGCCGTCGACTGGCCATCAAGATCCTGAACGTGTCGAAGTTCGTCCTCGGTCGCCTCGAGGGTGCCCCGCGCGGCACCCACGCCGACGTCAGCGAGACCATCGACCGCGACGTCGTGGCCCTCCTCGCCCAGTTGATCCTCGAGGCCACGACGGCCTTCGACAATTACGACTACGCGCGCGCCCTCGAGCGCACCGAGACATTCTTCTGGAGCTTCTGCGACAACTACGTGGAGTTGGCCAAGTCGCGGGCCTACGGGGACGCGGACGACGTGGCGACGCGATCGGCGCGGGCCACGCTCTCACTCGCCCTCTCGACACTGCAACGTCTGCTCGCACCCTTCGTTCCCTTCGTGACCGAGGAGGTGTGGCGCTGGTGGCACGATGACTCGGTGCACTTGGCGCCGTGGCCGACACTCGCCGAGCTGGGTGACGCGCCCCAGGGCTCGGGAACCTACTTCGCGGTGGGCGACGTCCTCGAGGCGGTACGCCGCGAGAAGAGCACGCACAAGGTGTCACAGCGAAAGGAAGTGGCCGAGCTGGTCATCGGTGCTCCCGGCGAGTTCCTCGAAGCCGTCCGGGCCGGCCAGCGCGACCTCGTCGACGCGGGCGTGGTGACGAGCATCCTCTACGAGGAGGCTGACGAGTTGTTCACGCGAGTGACTCTCGCCCCCGACGCCTAGGCCACCAGGACCCGGCATCCGTCGGCGGTGACCTCGTAGATCGCGTGCTGGTCGAACGCGCGCGCGAGCGCGCGACAGAAGTCACGGGACTGCTCGAAGATGGCCAGACCCCACTCATCGGGCCACACCCCCGTCGGATCCCTTCCGAGCGCGGGCGAACTGACGAGCCCGCGGACGCGGGCCAACTCACTCAGTTCGATCCGGCGTTGATCGTTGCGCGGATCGATCGACGTGGAGAACGGGTTGTCCGCACTCACGACGAAGAAGTCGCCGCGCCGCGCCGCGACGTCGGTCGCGTCGCCCCAACCCGTCGTCGCGTCGTCGACGAGGACCTGCACGGGTGGTGACCGGTAGCTCGCCAGGAGTTCCTCGCTCAGCGGACGCCGTCGCGTGGACACGGATTCGGCGAAGGCGACCGCGGCGCGCGTGGTTGATGACGTGCGCGGACTCGCCGTGTGGTCGAACGCGTGCTGGGTGAGGGGCAGTTGTACGTAGTAGATCGGCGCCAGGGCGCGGTGGCGGAAGCGCTCCACGAAGTCACGGGCCACGTTGACGTCGACCAGCGTGTCGTTACCCCCTTGGACCACCAGAAAGGGTGGCGCCGCCTCGGAGATCCGGTGGTAGGGCGACATCTGCTCGTAGACGGACTGGTTCTCGCTGAAGGGAAGTTGTACCACGCGACGTTCGAGCAACACGCGCAGACCGTGACCGAGGCCGTGCCAGTGCGACTCGTCACCGGTCATCTCCAGGACCGAGTAGAGCGAGATGCACCCGCGCACCCGCCAGTCACTCACGTCTCGCTGGTCGGGACTGGACCACTCCTCGGCTTCGCACAGCGCTAGGAGCGACGCCAACTGCCCGCCGGCCGATCCTCCCGCCACCACCACGCGGTCGGGGTCGCCGCCGTGGTTGGCGACGTTCTTCTTCACCCACCCGAGGACTCGCTTGGCGTCGACGATGTGGGCCGGCCACGCATGACCCGGCGCCAATCGATAGTTGCTGGTCACCACGATCCAGCCGCGCGAGACGAACTCGTGGAGCATGGGTCGCCCCTGCTCGCGCTTGTCGCCGAAGGTCCACGCCCCACCGTGGAAGTACACGATGACCGGGGCGCCCAGGGGCGTGAGCGAGGTACGCCACACGTCGAGGACTTGACGTCGGTGCGGTCCGTAGGAGATGTTGGTGACGGACTGCATGTATCGCGGATGAAACGGGATCTGCAACATCGTGCGCCACCACGATCCCGCGTAATCGTCGCGGGGTCGTCCGACCCGTAGAGGTCGACGAGGACTACTCACCAGAGCCCGGCGCACCACGGTGCGACTGAGAAGTTGCACCACGATGAGGGCCAGGTTCTCCACCACCACGATGAGCGCGAGGGAAAGGACGAGCGGGCCGAGCCAGTCCGTTCGGGGCCAGCCCCACCAGCGCAACAGGGCCAACATGGCGAGTTGGAAGATGATCGCCTGCACGGGCAACTCCCCCGCGGCCCAGCCGACCGGGTACGCGAAGGCTGCGAAGAGGCCGCGACGACCCGGCCGCAACGCCGTGAGCGCCGACACCGACATCCACAGCGAGAGGACGGCGACGAGGTAGGCCATGCCCCATTGTTGTCGGTCCAGCGAGGTCGGACAAACTTCCCTACAATCGAGACGTGCCTACACCGCCCGCCGCCCTGTCCCGCCTCCACGGCACCATCGGTATCTGGACGAGCGCCCACGAACTCATCGCGCCCACCGTTCGTGGCGGCGTCGGTCACGACATCGAATCTCTCGGTTTCTCCGCGCTGTGGTTTCCCGAGTCGTGGGGACGAGAGTCGCTGACGAGTGCCACCTTGTTGCTGTCGGCCACCACGTCGCTGACGGTGGCGACGGGCATCACCAACATTTGGGGACGTGACGCGGTCGCCGCGGTCAATGCGTCACGGACCCTGAACGCCACGTTCGACGACCGCTTCGTCCTGGGACTGGGCGTCAGCCACCAGCCCCTGGTCGAACGCCTGCGCGGTCACGAGTACCGCTCGCCACTGCACAACATGCGCGAGTACCTCACCGCCATGGACCAGGCCCCGATGCACGCCCACGAGGCCGCGCACCCCTACGCGCGCGTCATCGCCGCGCTGGGTCCCAAGATGCTCGAACTCGGTAGTGAACTGGCCGACGGTGTGCACACCTATCTCGTCAACGTCGAGCACACGCTCATGGCACGCTCATTGATCGGCGAGACGTTCCTCGGTGTCGAACAGGCGGTGGTCATCGGTCAGGACCGCGAGGAGTTCCTCACGCGCGCCCACGCGCACCTCGAGTTCTACACCGGACTCGAGAACTACCGAGCGAACTGGCGTCGAATGGGTTTTGGTCCCGCCGACTTCGTACGCGGTGGATCCGAGCAGTTGTGCGACGCCATGGTGGTGCACGGTGACGCCGGGGTCATCGACCAACGCGTCCGCGAACATTTCGCGGCGGGCGCCGATCACGTGTGCCTACAAGTACTCGGGCCCGACGCCGCGTCGCCCCCGGTCGAGGACTGGCGCCTCGTCAGCGAGGGCCTGGGGCTGACCAAGCCCTAGCGCCGATCGTCAGGTCCGAAGATGACGACGTCGTCGTCCCCACGCGGGGGCCGACCACCCCGGAGGCGGCGCACGACGAGGGACACCGCTCCGAGCCCGAGGAACTCCAACGTGCCGATGAGCAGCCAGCCCACCGTGATGAGGAAGAACCCGACGAAGAGGCCCTTGAGGGCACCATGACGGATCATCGCCGCTATCCACAGTGGTAGCCACGCGAAACTCCAACTGACCATGGGTGCGACGAAGGCCGCCGCACTTCGCTGGCGCCAACCGAGGTACGCGCCGAACGCGAGCGTGGCGACGATCCCCGCGAGGGTCGCGCGGGCGTCGGCGACGGCACTCACCTCCCACACGAAGAGAACCACTGCCATGACGATCGCCCAGGCCACCATTGCCGCCGAGACATTGTCTCTCGCGCGCTGACGAACCAGAACGACGAAGTCCATGGTCTCAACCTAGCGTCCGAGCCGCCTCGAGCCGCCGACCGCTACGCTCGCATCGTGTCCCGTGGCGTGCTAGCTCTCTTGGGTTCGGGTGAGACCGGACCCGGAATGACCAAGGTCCACCGGGGTCTGCTGTCGCACCTGGGCGAACCACGTGCAGTCAATCTCAACACGCCCTACGGATTCCAAGAGAACGTTCCGCAGATGACCCAGAAACTGCTGGACTACTTCTCCACGTCGCTACACCTCGACGTCGTCGCGCTTGACCTGCGGCGCTACGACGAGGCGAGTGCCGAACAACGTCAGAACTTCAAGGACGGGATCCGCCGGGCCAATTACGTCTTCGCTGGCCCGGGAAGCCCCTCCTACGCCCTGCGCCAGTGGCTGCCGATGAACCTCACCGACGACCTCACGTCGGTGCTGGCCCAGGACGGTGTGGTGTGCTTCTCGTCGGCGGCGGCTCTCACGCTGGGCCACTACACACCGCCGGTGTACGAGATCTACAAGTCCGGCACCGAACTCGAGTGGCTCGCCGGGCTCGACCTCATGGCGGCGGTGGGGCTCGATTGCGTGGTCCTTCCCCACTACAACAACGCCGAGGGACGCGACTACGACACCAGTCGTTGCTACATCGGCGAACGCCGCCTGCGCCTGCTCGAAGAGACCCTGCCCCCGGGTGCCGGCGTACTGGGGATCGACGAACACACCGCCGCGGTGATCGACCTCGCGACGTCGACCCTCACGGTCAAGGGGAAGGGTGAGGCCCACTGGCGACACGAGGGACGCGTCAGCGACTTGGCCAACGCGAGTGTCGTGCCACTGGCCGACCTCGGGGCGCACGCCCGGACCCTGGCGCCAGTGGCGCACCTCGCACCCCCGGTGAACAACGTCGTGGACGAGGACGAGGTCACTGCCTTGCGAGAGGCCCAGAGTCGCCTGGCCGACTCGCTCAACGCCATTCGTGCGACGGCACGCGCGCAGGGGCACTTCGCCATCGCCGACGAGATCCGCGACGCATTGAGCGCGTCGGGAATCGTGGTGCGCGACGGCGCCGTCGCTCCTCAGTGACGCCTAGGCGATCGCGCAGCGATTGGGTCCCAGTTCCATATCGGCCGCGTCATCGGCGAGCGGCTCACTGCCGGCGTTGTTGCGCACGATACGTTGATAGTTGGGCGGTCGGTCCTTCACGTTGGCCACCGCCCAATTGACGAAGTCGGTCTCGTCCATCACCAGCGCGGGCAGGACGTTGCGCAACTCGCCCAGGGGTCGCGCTACGAACTGGCCCGCGTGGACGTCGACCGCCGCCCCGTAGTGGGCCGGGAACACCATGGTGGCGTCGGCGAGAGGCAGCACCCGCTCGTGCAGGCTCTGGTAGAGGTTGTGGGCGAACTCCTCGGCGTGGTCCGCCAGGTCGGGTCGACCCACGCTCTCGAGGAAAAGGGTGTCACCCGTGAAGATCGCCGAAGTGCCGAGTTCGTACATGGTCGATCCCTCAGTATGACCGGGAACGCTGACCGCCGACACGGTCAACTCGACGCGGGGGGCCAACTCGATGCGACGACCGTCGCGCAGGGGTTCGAAGTCGAAGTGGAAGGGGTCCGAGGGACTCAGGAGTAGCGTGGCGCCGCAACGAGCGACGAGCTCGCGAGCCCCCGAGATGTGGTCAGCGTGCAGGTGGGTGTCGAGCACGTGCGTGATCCGCCATCCGTGCGAGGCGGCGACGTCTTCATAGCGCTCGACGTCGAGTGAGGGATCGATCACCACGCACTGCTCACCCGCGCCGACGACGTAGGACAGACAGCCCTTACCGCGTCGACGCAGTTGCACCACAGTGGCGCCGCCGAAATCGCCGCTCACCGTGTCGTAGGTCGAGGCCCACGCCCCCATGCCCCCCTTGAGCACGGCACTCGAGAGTCCGTGCTCCGCCAGGATCTGTGCCCCCTGCAGCGCTCGCGCGCCCTTGGCGCAGACGATGACCAGATGTCGCTCGCGTGGCACCTCGGTGAGGGAACCTTCGAGTTGACCCAATGGAATGTTGTGGACGCCGTCAATCTGCCACTCGGCGACCTCGTCGGGTTCACGCACGTCGATCATGTAGAGCTGGGGGTCGGACTCCAGGAGATCAACGAGATCGTCCGTGGACACAGTTGAAATTAAGTCAGAATTCATCATGTGCGAAGTCTATGGTTGGACCGACGAATCGACACGTGACCAATGGACCGCTAGGGAGAGAACGATGAACGAGATTGATGACGTCGACGTCGCGGACGCTTTGACACTGATCAACGGTGGTGCGCTCTTGTTGGACGTTCGTGAGGACGAAGAGTGGCGGGCGGGCCACGCTCCCATGGCGCGCCACGTCTCGTTGTCGTCGATACCCGATGTGGTCGAGGACTTGCCGCGTGATCGCGTCGTGATCTGCGTCTGTCGATCGGGTGGTCGCTCGTCGCGCGCGGGCCGATTCCTGCTGGAGCACGGCGTACGCGCCGTCAATCTCGACGGTGGCATGACCGCGTGGCACGCGGCCGGGGCGCAGATGGTCTCAGACCTCGGTGAGCCTTACGTAGCCTGATCGCCGCGATGAGGGCTTAGGCCTTCTCGCCGAGAAGACCCTTCTTGCCCTCCTTCTTGGCGTGCTTGTCGTTGCGCTTCTCCTTGAGGGACTTGCCGACCTTCTTGACGTTGTGTTGGTTGGGCGATTTATCGGCCATCAGGACTCCTTAGGTAGGCGTCGTCACTATTGGCGGCGTCGAGTGGAGTTCGAAACCCCGCGCTTCGACTCCCGCTCTGCACCGACCTTAACCTCATCGGTCCCGCGACGGTTCGCTCGCGCGACGTCACCCTCGCGCTCCCGGGCGGGTCCAGGTCCGCCGGGCCCGGCGCCCGCGAGGGGATCCTAGGCCTCGTCGCTCCCGAAAGACTCCACGTACTCCCCCTCGGAACCAGCACCCGCCTCGACCATGGCGACGTCACCGACCGAGGCCAATCCCTCACCCACTTCGTCGCGCAACGACGCCGGGTGCAGCTGCACGCCGGGTCCCCGCAACCACGAGAAGACCGCCCCGAGGAAGCACAGCGCCGCAGCCACCAGGAAGGCCATGTGCAAGCCGTTCGCGAACGGCGCCTCGATGAGGGATGGGAAGAAGCTGTGGCCGAGCAGTACCTGGTCGTGGACGCCCGGCAGTGCGAGCACTTGGGGACCGAGCAACTGTTGGATCGGGTTGATGCCGAGGAACGCCGAGAAGAGACTCCCGATGGCTGGGATATGGCTGATGGTCGTGGCTTGAGCGAGTGGCACTCCTTGGTGGGTGAGCCCGGTGAGCAGTGACTTGGGCAACGACGCCGAGAGACCCAGGGTGATCACGGTGAAGAAGAAGCCGATCGAGAGCACCGACGCCGAGTTCTGGAAGGTGTTCAGCATGGCCCCGCCGGCACCGCGACGATTCGCGGGCAGCGAATTCATCACCGCCGACGAGTTGGGCGCGGCGAACAGGCCCATCGACAACCCCACCAGCAACAGCAGCGACGCGAAGAGCGGATAGGGGAAGTTGATGGGGATTGCCTGCAGTCCCACGAGACTGAGTCCCGTCAACACCAGGCCGATCGTGGCGAAATTGCGCGCGCCGTGGCGATCGGCCAGCCGTCCCGAGACGGGTCCCGCGATGAGGAATCCGATGGTCAAGGGGATCATGTAGATCCCCGCCCACAGTGGCGTTCGCGCGAAATCGTATCCGTGCTGGGGCAACCAGATTCCCTGCAGCCAGATGATGAGGATGAACTGCAGGCCGCCGCGCGCGAGCGAGAGGCACAGCGTCGCCAAATTGCCCATCGCGAAACCCCGCGAACTGAACAGGCTCAGCTGGAACATCGGCTCCTTGACCCGTCGTTCGATGAGAACGAAGGCGATCAGCACGACGACCCCACCGATGAGACACGACAACACGAAGGGACTGGTCCAGCCCATCGCGTGGCCGCCGTAGGGCTGGAGACCGTAGACGATACCGGTGAGCAGGGCGATGAGTCCGATGGCGAATGAGAAGTTCCCGGTCCAGTCGATGCTCGAGGGGCTGCGCGCGCCGTTGTCGCGAAGTTTGAAGTAGGACCAGAAGGTCCCGAGCAGACTCACTGGGACGGACACCAAGAAGACCAGGCGCCACTCGATGGGAGCCAGGACGCCGCCGATCACGAGACCCATGAAGGAGCCACCGATGGCGGCCACGCCGTTGATGCCCAGGGCCAATCCCCTCTCGTTGGCGGGAAAGGCGTCGGTCAAAATGGCGTTGGAGTTCGCGAACAAGAAAGCGCCCCCCACGCCCTGTCCGACGCGCATCGCGATGATCCACATCGCGGCGCTGGTGCCGGTGAGCCACGTCACCGACAGCAGGATCGAGAACACCGTGAAGATCGCGAATCCCAGGGTGAACATCCGCACGCGCCCGAAGATGTCGCCGACACGGCCGAAGCTCACGACTAGCACCGAGGTCACCAGCAAGAAGCCGGTCATGATCCATAAGAAGTAGGGCGTGTTCGACGGGGCCAAGGGATCGAGGCGAATGCCACGAAAGATGTTGGGCAACGCGATGAGAAGGATCGAGCCGTTGATCGTGGCCAACAAAATGCCCAACGTGGTGTTCGAGAGGGCGATCCATTTGTAGCGGTCCGAATGCGCCGAGGGCGCGACTGCAGTTGACACGAGAGACTCCTAAGGACGACGACCGAGAAGTTAGTTAGTTATTACGAACTAACTACCAATATAGTGGAGGAATGGCGAACGAGGACGCGAACGCGACGACCACGCAGGGCGACTCCGCCGCCGCCGCTCTTCGGGTGACCATCGCACGGATCTATCGGGCGCTTCGCCTGCGCACGACCTCGGGGATCACGCCCTCGCAGGGATCGGTGCTGTTTCGCATCGAGCAGAGCGAACCGGTGCGCATGGGAGTCCTCGCCCACCACGAACGTATCACCCCCGCGACCTTGTCGAAAGTCGTCGACTCGCTCGAATCCCTC
>Ga0307377_10007678_pt1 | contig 11079 bp, 9 predicted proteins | sample TR3MG_FD_202535 | JGI IMG/M metagenome (GOLD analysis project Ga0307377, IMG submission 202535) | Soil microbial communities from Risofladan, Vaasa, Finland - TR-3 | ecosystem: Environmental > Terrestrial > Soil > Coastal area > Acid sulfate soil | place: Finland: Risofladan, Vaasa | collected... | reverse complement strand
GCCGCGCGGAAGCGCCACACTGAAGTGACACCCCCTTGCGGGGTGTCCGCTTCAGTGTTGTAGCTCCCTCTCTCACCCCGGATGCTCTACAATTGCAATCCGCCACGGTCATCCTCTCCATACGTTGTAGCTCCCTCTCTCACCCCGGATGCTCTACAATATTCCAAATGCGCTGCCTTGTATGAACCTGGTTGTAGCTCCCTCTCTCACCCCGGATGCTCTACAATACTTTCGATAAGTCCCCATTAGCGCACCAAGTTGTAGCTCCCTCTCTCACCCCGGATGCTCTACAATTTCTGATTAGCTCAATGCCGTAATGAGTTTGTTGTAGCTCCCTCTCTCACCCCGGATGCTCTACAATGGATGATGGAAACTCGTATTTGTGCCATCGGTTGTAGCTCCCTCTCTCACCCCGGATGCTCTACAATCAACGCCGATGCCGAACACCATGCCGAGCAGTTGTAGCTCCCTCTCTCACCCCGGATGCTCTACAATGAGTTACCCGATGCCGCCAACTGGCTGTAGGTTGTAGCTCCCTCTCTCACCCCGGATGCTCTACAATGTAATGGCGATTCCAAGCATACGAACATCCGTTGTAGCTCCCTCTCTCACCCCGGATGCTCTACAATTCGGCACTGGGTTTTAACTGTCCAGCCTTTGTTGTAGCTCCCTCTCTCACCCCGGATGCTCTACAATCGGCTTTCGCTGTCGCCAGTGCGTTGTAGAGTTGTAGCTCCCTCTCTCACCCCGGATGCTCTACAATTTAGGTGCTTATCCTACCACCGCCAAAATGGTTGTAGCTCCCTCTCTCACCCCGGATGCTCTACAATCAATGACCTCCTCGCATCGCACGTGCGCCAGTTGTAGCTCCCTCTCTCACCCCGGATGCTCTACAATATAGCCGTTTGTTGGTATTAGATCAAATACGTTGTAGCTCCCTCTCTCACCCCGGATGCTCTACAATTTTTTTACTGTACTACCTGGCCAGGCAGCAGTTGTAGCTCCCTCTCTCACCCCGGATGCTCTACAATCCGCCCGACCTGTTGTCCGCACAATGGTTTGTTGTAGCTCCCTCTCTCACCCCGGATGCTCTACAATAGGCTTCACGCAAACGCCCGCCCAATCTAACTCGGGCGGGCGTTCTGCTTGAAAATCGCTGTTCAGAACAGCAGCATTTGATTGACCTTGAGCGCTTTTTCCTGAAAAAGCGGTAGGCCGACCAAGAGTTTCATGCTGGCAAATTGTTTCTCGGTCACGGTCAGGCAACGTACCGATCCTTCTGGCGGCAGGCTGTTAACCAATCGCTTCATGTGTTTTTCCAGCGCATCGTTGCCATTCAGGATGCGGCCATACACTGAGAACTGGATCATGTCGTAGCCGTCGTTGATGAGGAAACGACGGAATAGTGTGTAGGCGCGGCGTTCGGCCTTGGTAACAACGGGAAGATCGAAGAGCACAAGCAGGCGCATAAATCGTCTTGTCTCCGTGCTCATGTTTCAGCACTCCAGACGGTGCTGCTCCAATCCAATCAACGTGGGAAGTTCGAGCAGCGACTCGCTACCCCCATCGTAAATCCGTGCAAGACTTTCTATCGTTTGTTCGATGGCGGAAAGTACAGACATTTTTCCACGCGGCATGCCTACATCCAGATTAAGTAGGCCAACGAGCGCAACCTTGTCCTCCGGGCGTAACTCATCATCGTCCGGCATGACATGTTTGGATACGAACAAATCAGCCAGCGGACGGAATGGCTCAATCACGTCATCGGCCAAGTTGAAGGCGTTCTGCTCACTGGCATGAAATAGGCCGATGGAAGGCAACAAGCCGTGTGCCACCAAGCCCCTCGCAATCGTGCCGCGCAACACTGCGTAACCATAATCCAGTGCGGCATTGAGGAAGCGAGCCTGATCGCGGCGAAAATCCTTGCCAAACATTTGTGTGAAATAAAATGCTGCGGCTTGCCCCTCCAGATTGCCGCCATCGCCGGAGCGTACCCGCCGTGCGTAGGAATCCAGGCGATCAGATCCATCGTGTCCCGCTAACCGCAAACAGGCAGCTTGGTTGGCAATTTTTTTTCGGACAATCGCCGCCCATGCCTGCTTGGCGACAGGGCGCGGCAAATCCAGTTGTAGGCGCAGCCAGCGCGTAGCGCGAGAGTGCGGCAGAAAAGGCAGGAACACTCCACTGGGATGATGCGTGTCGCCCGTGGCGAACAGGCTGATGCCGTATTCTCCACAAGCCGAAAGTACCGGATGGGTGAGAGTGATTTCGCGGTGATTGAGTACGATCACTGCAATGTCCTCGAACGGTACGAATGCCGTTTGCTCCTGCTCGACGGCAAGGCGGAATTGTTCGCGCCGCAGTTTGGCCGGGCGAGAGATTACAACGCTACGCCAAGTCACGGCGTTTCTCCGGGCGCGCAGGGTAGAGATTGCCGAGAACATCAACCTGGTATTTTTCGATTATTGAAGCACTGGCAATGCCTCGTCTAAAGTAGGTCTTGTCTACTATTGGCTGATCGTGTCCTCGGAGTGTCAGGCGGCCATCGCTCTCATACATGACGAAGTAGCCTTCATGCTTCTCGTTTCCAAGGTTGACTTTTACGTAATCGTTCTTTGATAGTGAGAAAAGATATTCTGCATCCTGTGGCAATGTTGGGCGATTGATTCGTTTATCACCATCAATTGCATACGCAGGTTCAATCAAATACTTTTTCTTGGAGCGGTAAACATCAACATAGATCATTTCTCCTTGGTCAGCGATGCCGCTACGAATTAGCACCCCGTTTTTTTGTGTGGAAAGCAGTTTGACAGTGCGAACCAGCGGAGCCTGTTTGCCTGGCGCGGAAGGTTTATAAATAGGTTCGGCAAACGCCTTTTTGCCATCATTTCCGTGCGCTTCGAGCCGCTTGCGCAGGACGGATATTAACTCAGTATTGCGTGGGTCTTGGATGGGGCTGCCCTCAATATCCAGTAGAGGTTTACCATCTTCGCCCAAACGAAATGCGCCAACGATTTTGTCGAGGTCAGCCAATTTCAAATCTTGTAACTTGACGTTCGTTGAACTCAGCCCTTTATCTAGGAATTTTGCCGAGCGGATTGTTTCCTGATGCAGTGCACCGCCGCTACGCCGCTTGGTCGCACGCGAGACCCATACGGGTTTGAGCGTGACAATGTCTTCTGTGCTGTATTGCGTGAAGAACTTTGGCTCAATTTCTGCCTTGGGGTCGGCTGAAAGACGTGCCAACATTTCATCGCGGAAATTATCCCAAGGTTTGGGGAAGTGGTCGCCTAGTGCTAAGGTCGCTTCGCGCGAAAGAATCTCACCCGTTGCTCTGTCGGCAAACGAGCCGTCTGGCAGTTGAAAGAGTTCGTTGCGACGGTGAAAGTCGCTGACGTGTTTGATGAGTGCGTGGCTCGCCGCCGCGATGACGCACGCATCTAGCGCGTGGTGAAGGTCGCTTTGCTCGCGGTTTTTTACCAACCCCCAGCGGACGCGCAGAAAGCTGATAAATGCGCCACTAGGGGTGAGCACTGTCTGTTCGCCGGCATCTTTGGAAAATTTCAGGTTTTCTTTTACGAACTTGGCGAAGAACTTTGTGGCATAGCGAGTATCGTTGAGATTACGTTCGGCAAATTCGCGCGCCTCGCGCTCATCGAAATACTGGCGCAGCAGTCGATCTCGCTTGGCTTTGCGTATGCTTTTGTGGCCGCGCACCCATGCCTCGAATTGTCGCCAGTTTTCGCTGGATGACGCATCGTCGAGATACTCGAACGGGGTTCGGTTACCCTTGTCACGATTACATCGGATATGCACCAGCACTTTGTTGTTTTGGCTGTCATCGAAGGAGCGCGAATAGGGTAGAACATGATCTATTTCGGCGTAAGGCGGTGTTTCCAAGAGTCGTTCTATCTCCAAGGGCTGTTGGCAATATGGGCATTGCGAGTCTTGTTCACGGTAGAGCCGGAATTTCTGCAAATCTTGATTCCGAGCATTAGGTTCGCGGCCATTGAACGTGTCCTTGAAGAGCTTAACGGCTTGTTCTTTTTCTTCCCGGAATGTCTCTTGCCCTTTTTTTATTTCCTTGCGTTCATCAAGCGACTTGGAAAGATCACGGCTAAGTTCGATATGTACTGCCACGGGTGAACGGTTATATTCATGCACCAGTGCGTTCAGCACCTTTCGTGCTTGGTTGAGTGAGCGGAACACCACGGGGTTACGGATGCCAGCCTTGTCCAGTGGTGGCAGGGTGCGGCTTTTCTCGCCCACAGCTGTTTGTGAATGGTTGTACCCGGCTTGTGTACAGGCTTCGTCGTAACGAAGTCTTTGCTCCATGTGCGGCAAAATGTTGTGCAGTGCCTTGAGAGAAAGGCGGATGAAATTTGAGAAGTTTACTGTCAGTAGGGCTTCGGTTTCTTGCTGATTTAGCGATAGTTCGGCTAGTCGTCCACGCAGTTCGTCATCTGTTTTGAGTAGTGAAAGTGCGCTGCAGATTTCATCGAGCAGGGCATGATCCTGTGAAATGCGTTGCCAAGAGTTTTCCAACTTGGTGCGCTCGAAAGCCTTGCGCAGTTCGTGCCATCCGTTGAGCTCCATCAATGTGGTGGCACTTTCTGCTTCCTCCGGTTTTTTCTCTGTAATTTCGCCCTTTTTGTTTTTCTTCTGTATAACTCGATATGAAAGCCCGGCAAAACTTGCCTCGCGCCAATCTTTTGGGAAGTCCAGCTGTTTATGCAGGCGGTCGCGCAACTGTTTGTATGTGAGCTTGCTTAACGCATAGGGTAGATTAATTGCCTCTTGCCATTCCGCCTCACTTAGCGGGCGTAGTTGACCATTCTGGACGATGCGGAGATTGTTCAATTTTGTTAGCCAGACAAATCGTTCTGCACTCCAAGTGTGCTTGGCAGCGCGATACTCTCCTTTGCCGTCTGGGCCGCCGATTTTCTCGAAGGTACAACGTGCAAGTAGCTTGAGCATGGCTTCGCCACTTAAGGCGGGTTTTTGATACCAGAATAGATCGTCCACTTCTGCATATAGCGCTTCGCTTGTATGCGAGTTCCCTAACCCTTGCTGTTTCTCGAACAGCAGACGCAATTCATCACGCAACAATTTGCGAGCGAAACTGTTGCCATAACTACCAGCTTTATTGCGCTTAGCTTGAGAAAATGCCTCGTCTTTTGCGGCCATTTCGCCGAGTGTTTGATAGCGTGGGGCTTCTGGGGAGCCAAGCAATTTTTCGGTGCGAGCTATGCCATTAAGCGTACCTTGCTTTTCTTTTGCTTTTTCATTTGCCGCTTCAGTATCAACGATCATCTCGGTTTTGCGTGCCGCGTAGAAGCCGCGATGCTTGACCAAGTGGTAAATTACCCGCGCCCATTCATCGGGGGTGAGTTTTCGGTTCAACCCCTCCGCGCGCAAATGCCAAGGATCATTGGGTGGGTCATACTTGTCGCGTGGCGGTGTGATGAAGGCTGTCGGATCAGCAGAGGATACCAGCCCGGCATTCCTCAACAGGCGGCGCAGTTTCTTGAGCCGCAGTGCTCGCCGTTCCAGACGGGTTCGGGTAGTGCGTTTTTCGCGTCGGGCAAGGTTTAGCGGCTCGCCCTTCTCATTTTCTGCTTTGTCGAACGCCCGTACCCCTAGTGCCACGATACGGTTCTCGCTGAGCACCGCCCAGCCGACCGATGCAATGCCGATGTCAAATCCAAAAGTAAGTGAGCCAAGATTTTTCTGCACGTTGTGCTTGCCTGACATTGTGTTCTCCCTGATAATGCAATCGTTGTAGCGCATCCGGGGTGAGAGCCGTTGCTACAATAAAGAATCGAAAGATTCTGTATCCGCCCGGCAGTGAACCTGCCGGGCTTTGTCTTTTGTGGAGCTTTTTCGTCAAGGTCGCAGAATATCGCTTCTGCGCAGTTGCAGCAATCGCACGTACGTTATGAAATGGGGTGGTTTCAAAAATCTGAACGCCACCTTTGGTGCTGTCCGCCCCGACACCAAGCTGGCCGAATAGGGAATATTCAGGACAATCTCTGGGGGCATGCTGACTGTTCTCTGGCTGACACCTAGGCTACAGGCAAACTTAGGGCAACTGACACGGGAAACTCAGCGGCCTCTATAGCGGAAACTCAGCGGCGCATGAGCAGGTTGTAAAATAGGGTGTTGGTAAGGGCAAATTCAGGGAGCGCGTTGGGAAACCTCCGGGAAGCTCTCCGGGAAACCTCCGGGAAACCTCCGGGAAGCTCTCCGGGAAGCTCTCCGGGAAACCTCCGGGAATCCTCCGGGGAATCCTCCGGGGAATCCTCCGGGGAATCCTCCGGGGAATCCTCCGGGGAATCCTCCGGGGAATCCTTGGGCACAAACTGGCTGCACGCTGGGAAAACTCAGGGAGCAAGTAGGGAACGCGCAGGGATAACTGGGTAACTCAGGAGTAACCGCCGTCCACATGGATCGAATATCCCTTGCTTCTCAATTCAAAAATCAAGTCAGGTGGCGCCCATGATTAAATCCTTAAGTGTGAAGTGTTGGGGTGTACTTTCTCAGTACCACCTAAAATCGGCGTTTTATCCGCCACAGCGCCACAACCTAATGACGATGCTCCTTCTGGTGTGGCGGAATTATTGCGGAATGTTTTCTGTGGCGGATTGTTCGCCACAGTTAAAGTCGTGTGTTTATTGGCTTCCAGAGCTTGTGGCGGATGTGGCGGCAAATTCAGGGGTGGAGAGATAACGCACAAAAGCATCCGAAAACTGCGACAGCTCGAAGCCTTTGGGTGTTTCATATGCACCCAGCCGGATATTTTTTGAAGCGATCCCATACGCTGCCAATTGCCGCGCAACTTGTCGTGGAGTGATCGGTTTGCCTTTGTTGTAAGTTGACCAGGCGGCCTCTTCATCCTCGCAAAGTGCCCTGATTAAATTGGCCGTGCTAATTTTGTCCTCACGCTTGCTCTCGAAAACGTGCTGAATATCTGCCAGCAATTCATTGCTGGTGCTTGCCGTCTGTTCACCCGCACCGGATAGTTTCAAAGCCGCCGCTATTGCACAGGCTAACCATTCATCGCCCGCGCAAGATGCCACTGCTAACAAGCCGTCCCAATTATCTTGGTCTCGGTCTGATAGCACATCCGGCAATGCTGGGCATGCGGCTCCAACCTGTTGCGAGTAGTCCAGGGCGAAGCGTGCCAGTTTTTCAGAAATGCCAGTAAATAAATCCCTGTCCGCATAGCGCAACCGGTTAACTGATTCATGCGATAGCTTCCGGCGTAGGTTGAACACAATCCCCCGGCTCATGGTCGTATCGGGCAAGTGTTTCTCCAGTGCAATTCCGGCAAGGGCTTTTGCACTGAATACGGGAAATGATCGCGGCTCGAAGGTGTCGCCCACGGGCACGCTGCGCAACACAGAACCGCCGCGCCGATAACCGGCGTTCACCATGCCGTGTAAATCTGTTTTGTCCTGGAAGAAGGTATCTGCCTCATCAATCAATATCGTGGGCTTCCATAAGTCTACCGCTCGAAATAGTGCGGACGGCGAAGCGTTCGCCGCTGGTAGCGGGCGGTATGCCATGCGCCCCAGCACGTCTAGTAATAGAGTTTTGCCGCATGATTTTTCAGGGGCGTTAATGATCGCCAGCGGCGCATACTCGACAACATCAATGAACCATGTGAGGGCAACCCACAACGCCGCCGCTACCGCCTGTTCGGGATTTAGCACGACAAACTGCCGGATGGTGGTCAATATTTCATCGAACAATAGCGCCGGGTCTATCGGATCGGGGTGCGGCTCGACTTCCACGAAGGGCAACTTATCTGCTTCGATTTCATCGGATCGCGCAGCTTTAACCATTAAATCAAGCGTAGCAGGCCGTACCCTTAACGCCTTTGCTTGTGCTACTCGCACGCGGTCATATTCCAGTGGCTTGAGTGATGCCAGTTGCTGGATAATTTCGCCGTCTGACTGTGCGGGTGGCGTGCCTGGCTGTGCGGTGCTTTCCGGTAAGGGCATAGCATCACCCGATGCAATCGAAGGGCTTAAATCGCTTCCTACGGCTTCGACTTTTTCCGTTACGCGCTCAATAACCGGCAATGCCCACACATCCGCCGCTGTAGCCTTGCGCCCGTGCTGTTGGTGAAAGGCTTTGAGCCAGTCCACGCAATCGCCCTTCGGTGACAAGTTCAAAGCTGCCACGTCAACAAAGGCAATCTCGCACCCTAACGCCTTCAGCTTGACCGCCGCGTGCTGCGCGTAGTCAGCACCTGGCCTGTCATTGTCAGCCCATATCAGCACATTGCGCCCGGCCGATGGTTGCCAATCCGCAGCCTCTACCGATTGTGCGCCGCCGCTGGTGGTGGCAATGATGCCGCGTGCTGCCAGCATGTCTACCTTGTATTCACCCTCGACTAAAATCACGCGCTCGAATTGCCGCGCCGGATCGCAAAGCTGGTGCAAATTATAGAGCGGTGCGCCGCCTTCAAACTCAGGGGCTTTCAACTCGCACCACGCGCCCGAGGTATCACGGCGCAAAGGGCGTATCCACTTTTCCCCGGTGTCGGGGTGTTTCAAGCGAAGCCGCGCAAACGTGATTGCACCATCCGGCGCGGTGTAATGATGAATTGCGCCGCCATTTTTTGGATACAGTGAGAAACCTTCTTTGCGCGGTGCGTTGGTCAATCGCAGCGCAGCGGTTTGGATCGCTTCAATATCGGATATGCTCATCTCGCGCCCCCGGCCCATGCGCCCAACTGTTGCGCCGCCAATTTGAATGTCAGGCCGTAGCGTTGCTGGTGAAATGCTAGGACATCGCCGCCGTGCACGCCGCACACCATGCAGCGAAAGCCGCCGGTATCAAGGCGCACGCGCAAGCTGGGTTTTGTATCCTCATGGAATGGGCATATCGCATTGTGCCATTCGCCGCCCCCGGCCAGCCTCAAGCCTTGCTGTGCGAAATAATCCGAATGGCGCGGCAAACTCGCACGATCAAAACCGCTCTTGTAATTCCAGCGATTTTTGTTAGAGTTGTGCCCGTAGCCTGCATTACCTTGGGCACGCGCTAACCTGCGCTTTTCTTTTGGTTTGGTTTGCATGGTTGCCCCCCTTACGCTATGCATCTGTATGAAATCGGGTCATGCGAAAACCACTCAGCTTTGCCCGCTCTAATGCTTTTTGGATGCGCGGGTGCTGTGCAGTTATGAATGGACAAGTAAACACAATTGCCCAATAGAGTGTCTTCAGCCCCGCCACCTTAAAAACGGTTTGAGCATTACGTTTTACCGATTCAGTCAGAAAAAAGCAGGTAGGATCATCGCTGAGCAATATTCGCTTCCGCCAATCAGCATCAAGAGGGCATATCGGCGCATTACATTTTAGAAACCTGGGGCATGACTCAGGTGTAACATTCTGAACGGGCAGGAATGACAATTGCTCAAACCCGGATGATGCTTGGCGGCTGTCCGGGTTTTTCATTTTGCACCGCCTTCTAGCAGCGCACGAATTGCAGCAACAGGCCACGCTAAACGGCCATTGACGCGAATTGGTTTGATTGCGCCTTTCGGTTCAAGCGCCGCCCACATCCGCATGGTTTGCGGCTTGCGCATACAGTAAAACGCGGCTTGGTCAGTGCCAACGTGGGAGCGTGTTTCTTGGTCAATCGGGGGGAAAGCTTGAGCGGTTGCGGTTGTCATGTTGATAAATCCTCATCGGTGTTTTGAGGCTTATCAATTTAACCATGCGTTAAACGCCCGCAATAGGCGGCGAAAGTTTCGCTGTAACCATTGCTGTTACTGGATTGCAGCTTGAATTATAGAAAAACTTCCGGCGAAAATTTGAGAGTTTTTATCCTAGTGCTACATTTACGAACGACTTTAAGACTGTGCCAGCAGAAAACTGTTTTTTTGTTTTGCCCCGCTTGAAAATTCCAACACCAGCTAAAGATGTGGCTGTTTTTTCTGCTAGGTTCATTTTCTTAGTGAGTAAAGTTGAATCATCTTTAACGAGTTCCCGCGCAAAATATCGGGCTGGCGTGTACCAAGGTTGCGCTGGTTCAGGGTCTCCGGGATATGCAATTGACCATGGCTTCGGCTCTTCGATCTTCAACCTTGGCACGCCTTCGACCTTGGCGGTTGATGCGTTCTGCCCGGAATGTGTGTCAACCTCAGCCAGCCATGTTGTATCAATGCTCTTAGATGTACACCATGCGATAAAATCTGACGGCTTTATTTTTGGTGGCGTTTCTTCACGGCTGTTCCATAACTCCAGCACTCGTGTCCGTTGTGAGAATGCCTCATAAGCCACGCCGCACATTTCCTTCGTGTCTAAATGGTAACCACACTTCCACGCATTATCTAAAAGGAAAGCATCCTTCTCCATAAACGTCAAACCAGACAGGCTCTCTGCCCGGTAGTGGCCGACGACACCGAAAATCGTAATAAATGATTCCGGCCTGATTCCTGCCACCAGACAGGCGGCCTGTTCGGGTGTCCAGGTATCCAATTCAAGATAACTTGTCAGGGTCGTTTCTTCGTCAGTCAAATGAAAATGAAGGGGCTGTTTTTTTCTCTGGCTCTCGGATTTGAGTAAGTATGTTTCCTCTATTTCCTCAGTCGGATGAAACATTGAGTCAGTCTGCTCGCGTTCTTCGGTCCAGGACTTTATTTCGCTCATCACGCCACCTCACGCAAACCAGTTTGCACTGGCACAAATTCGATTCTGGCTTGTTCCAATATCCAAGATTCAATTTGACATGCCACAAGTGCAGCAAGTCTAATTCGCGCTGTATGTAGTGCTTCTCACTTCGTGCCCGGCGAATTCCTTGCCGTTGTCTGAAGTGATTGTGTGCACCTTTTTCCGGTGAGGCTTCAGCAGCCCGATCATTGCCTGGCTGACTGCAAGTGCGGTCTTGCGTTCAACCTTCCGAATCAGTGTGAAGCCCGTCTTTCGCTCAACGATGCTCACAATTGCTTGCCGGTGATTTTTGCCAATGACGGTATCGGCTTCCCAGTCACCTATCCGACTGCGTGTCTCGACGATGGCGGGGCGTTCATCGATGGAAAGCCTATTGGGTATCGTGCCACGCCGTTCC
>Ga0307377_10007676_pt1 | contig 11080 bp, 17 predicted proteins | sample TR3MG_FD_202535 | JGI IMG/M metagenome (GOLD analysis project Ga0307377, IMG submission 202535) | Soil microbial communities from Risofladan, Vaasa, Finland - TR-3 | ecosystem: Environmental > Terrestrial > Soil > Coastal area > Acid sulfate soil | place: Finland: Risofladan, Vaasa | collected... | reverse complement strand
GGATGCGAATTCGACCTTACCATGCATAAGTAGCCCGTTGCAGGGAGTTTCCTCTTGCTGGAAAGACATACTAATGCGAATAGACTTCTGGTGGGCGGAGGTAAGGAATAAAACCGGAGATTTTTTTGGGGGGGGGTATAGCTCAGTTGGTAGAGCACGTGCTTTGCAAGCATGAGGTCGTCGGTTCGATCCCGTCTACCTCCACCAGATTTAGATAGTTGTTCTTTGAAAAATTAGATATGAAAGTTGTAGGGGCGGGCATGTACTGAGGCCTAGCGAGACTGCCTTGCAAGCAGACTGTTGTGGATTCGACTTCCACCCTGTCCACCATTTTCTTATAGGAGAATCGAACTCTTTGTTGTATAATATAAGAAAACAATAAGGAGGTTCGGTTTGAGAAAAAAAGATTATGATAAAAACCCTAATAGGTGTGAATGTTGTGGAAAAGAAATTCCTTGGGAAAAGAGAAGGAATAGGTATTGCAACCATTCATGTGCGTCAAGTGAAGCGAATAGAGGTATAAGAAGGCATGGAGTATCACCTGCCATTTGTCCAATATGTAAAAAGCCGACTTCATCTTGGAAACATAAGTATTGTCAATCTTGTCGATATGAGGGCTATCATATGGAATATATAGATAAGTGGAAAAAAGGAGAGATAAGCGGCTATGTTAAGGGCGGCGGAAATGTTTCTAATGCGATAAGGAGATATCTTTTTGACAAATTTGCTAATAAATGTGAAAAATGTAGATGGGGCATTATCAACGAATATACCGGCGTTGTTCCATTAGCAATACATCACATTGATGGGAATCATAAAAATTCCAGTTATGGAAATTTACAACTTTTATGTCCTAACTGTCATTCTCTGACTAAAACTTATGGGGCTGCAAACTATGGTAATGGAAGAGAATACAGAAGATAATTTTTGATCTTTGAAAATTGAATATTGAAGCTAAAATTGGAAACCCAAATAAGACGGGTGGTGAAAGCTATCCTGTGAGTAGCCACTCGTCGTTCCGGGCCTTTAGCTCAGTTGGTTAGAGCGGAACACTCATAATGTTTTGGTCGTAGGTTCGAGTCCTTCAAGGCCCACCAATTTTAATGCGGGGAGAGTTCGTTAATGGTTAAACGGCTGTTCTTATAAAGCAGTACTTCGGGTTCAATTCCCGGCTCTCCTACCAATTTTTGTGCCTGTAGCAAAATTTGGCTTTGCTCCAGATTTCCAATCTGGTGAAGCCGGTTCAATTCCGGTCAGGCACTCCAATTTTAAATGACATATTTTAATTAATGCTAGAGTGACCTGAATTGGTTGAAAGGCCCGGATCTGTAATCCGGTGGCGTAAGCCCATTGGGGGTTCGAATCCCTCCTCTAGCTCCATATTTAATGGTAGGTGGTTTGCAAGACCTGTCCCGATAAGTTAACGGGATGTAGCGGGTGAGAACATGAACCGCTACCCTACCTCCAATATCGCTTCCTAAGCATAAATGGAGATGCGGGGGATCCGTAATCCTCAGAACTCGGTTCGATTCCGGGAGGAAGCTCCAGATTGGCATCTATGGTCTAGTGGCATGACATCACTTTGCCAAGGTGAAGATACGAGTTCGATTCTCGTTAGATGCTCCAATTTTAGGGCGATTGTTGTAATGGTAGCGAACTTGGTCTACACCCAAGAAGCGGGGGTTCGATTCCCTCATTGCCCACCAACTTTTTTGTTCATTATTAATAGACAGACCAAAATAATGAACATAATGCGGGTATAGTATAATGGAAGTGCATCTGGGCGACATCCAGAAAGCGGTAGTTCAATTCTACCTACCCGTACCAATTTTCAAGGGTTGGTTACAGCAAACAAAAAACTTACTATCCATAAGTAACTAATACCAACCCGTTTTGCAGGTATTGTAGCAATGGTACTACCCCGCACTTTTAATGCGGCACTCGAAAGAGTATTGGGGGTTCGAATCCCTCTACCTGCACCAATTTTTCCTGGGCGTATGGCAGAGCGGTTATGCACCGGATTCTTACTCCGGGTCAGAAATGATGATGTAGGTTCAACCCCTACTGCGCCCACCAATTTAAAAAAATCTTGTTCCTATCAGGCATTCTTCTTCTGTTTGGGTATCCATGTTGATATTTATCATATCCATAAATGTTGATGAATTTCCCCAATATGGATGGCTTTCTAACTTGATGTAGTTTTGCATAGCTCCGGGGCTTGTTTTTAGTATAGATAGTTGGCCTCCTTGATTCAGTTTATGTTTTATATCCAGCATGTCATGATTTTCAGGCAAAAGTGAATCTATGCAAATTGGGTTAGAGGCGAAAATCTCTCCTTTATATTTGTTTTTGAAATCATCGGGAGCTAAGTCAAGAATTGGTTCGAAGTAGCAGGGTTGATTTGTGTTAAGTAGTTCCAGTTTTCTGTTAAAAATAGATGATAGAAGTTCTGTTTTGCCAGAGCATCCGCTAAGAACGAATCTGGTATCTGCCTTAAAGAATCCTTCGAAATCAAAGTAGCAATATTTTTTATGTATGTATCCGAAATCATTGTTTTTCATGGATTCTTGGATTATGGCTATGTATTCCTCTGGATAAAAGCAGTCATGTTCCATGAAAATAATTGTTTCACCTTTTGCTTTTGAAAGAGAAAATATGATTTGCTTGAAGATGGATTTGTGAACATAGGGAAGTTTTCCAACAACATAGCTCTTGTAATCTGAGTCGAGATCAAGTTGGATATCTTTGACTAGGTGTTTGTAGATACTTGCAATTCTGGCTTCTTTGGTTTCGGTGTTGATTTTGCCTGAATACATTCTATCTTCTGGACTTTCTGATATGTCTATTTCCTCATAGTTTTTAGTAATTGGAAAATGAGACGTTATGATAAGTTCGCAGTCATTTTTCAGGCAGAGGTTGTTTACTGCAATTAAGGTGTTTTTTAATATTTTAGGAGGCAAAAGGTTATTGGTGTAATATAATATCGAAGTCATTATTTTGGTCTCCTATGCAAGTATTATACAGATTTTTATATTAATTTAGAGGGAGGGAACTAACTCGGGTGATGGCTGTGCTAAGTAATCTTACAGATAATTACCATTAGTACTGGTGGTGGATGTCTAGTAAAGTCAGAACTAGAGTATTTGATGTGGAAGTCATCCCTTTTCGTCTATTTTCTGTCGAATCTTGTATAATGTCACCTAATGAATCTTGAAGAGTTTTTAACAAGTCAATCAGAAAGAAGTGGGCGCTTGTCTATTGTTGGAGGGAGTCCGTTGTTTACGGGAAATCTTCCAGACTCAATAAGCATAAATGGATTCCATAGTGAGTGTTCTATAGCTGCAATCAATTCAAGTAGGTCGGATTATAGGCGTTGCAATGGAAATTTCGAATATATTATTGCTCCCAATCCAATTCGTACAATGCCGGAAGAAGTAATTGTTCCAGAGCACAAGTTTTATGTTCCTGATGTTTTTCCAGGCAGAGAGCCAACGACTTATTTCAGTCTTATACTTACATGTGATAGATTGAATATACCTACAGATGTTTATGGAATATGCGGAAGGGCTTCGAAGTATCATTATGGGGATTGGGAAATGTGGTATATGAAGCACAAAACAAAACATGTTGTAATAAATGACCCCAGACCTAAATGGTAGTACAAATTCATAGTATATAAATAGTCAACTTTCACCAATTTCGCCGGGTTAGTTCAAAGGCAGAATACGTCCTTGGTAAGGATGGGACATCGGATCGTTACCGATACTCGGCTCCAATTTCAATGCGCCCGTAGCTCAGAGGCAGAGCAACGCCCTTTTAAGGCGTGGGTCGAGATTTCAAAATTCTCCGGGCGTACCATTTTCATCCTCTTTTCTCTTCAATATTCAATTTTCTCCCTCTCCTCCAAATATATTCAGATTCTTCTTGCAAAATCCATTAATTCCTTTATATTAGGTATTGTAAGGATAAATAGAATTGAAGAGAAGATTGATGCGGCAGTTGATAACGGAGAGGTTGAAAATGATGAAAGCTGAAAAGGTTGAAGTTGTTGTTGATTATATTCCTGTTACAATAAGTGGGATACATTATAGGGATCCAAACAAATATCATTATGACAAGCATATTCCTTTCGAAGAGAAGGCAAGAGCTTTTACGTTCTTTTTTGAAAGGGATGGTGATATACATAGTGCAAGTTCCAAGACTCATTCTCATTTGGGAGCATCTTTTTTTAATGATGCTTTTGGGGCAGAACAACTCAAGAAGATAAAATCTATTTGCAAGAAAGTTGGAAGAAAAGCAGTTAAGAAGGCTGAAGAGGTTGAAGTAGAGATTTAATAAAATGTCACCTGCAAATTTATGTTGAGGCTGATACATTTGATAAGCAAGAGATAGATGCAATTTTGAGATACATTGAGGGAATGGGAATTAAGTTAAAGAAGAGCGAAGAGAGAAGAGATAACCTCAATGGGAATTAACAAAAAGGAAACAACGTGATAATTTTTATTCATGTTCCAAAGACAGGTGGTTCATCATTAACAACTATTTTAAATTATGAATACGGAGACAATTTCTCAAGGGTAGAAAATAAAAAGTCCTTAAAAGACGCTATGGCACAAAGTGATATTGAGTGTATTGCAGGTCATTTCAATTACGGATGGCATAAATTAATTAAAGGGGAATGTAAATATATAACCATTCTCAGAAATCCAATTGACAGGATTATATCTCATTACTTTTTTGTATTGAGAAGTCCTGAGCATGAAGTTTACAAGAAGATCATTAACAGTAATGAGGATTTGAAAAAGGTCTTTGGCAAAAACATCAAGGTGGCTGGTGGAAAAGAAAAGATGGCCAAGCTAATGCATAAGAAGGTTGGGATAGTCAAATACGTATTGTCAGGACTTACAGATCAAACAGAAAATGGACAAACACGAATGCTCTCAGGATTAGATGCTCCTTTTGGAAAATGCAATAAAGAGATGTTACTAGCTGCTAAAAAGAATTTGAGTGATGATTTTATTGCTGTTGGTTTGACTGAAAGATTTGGTGAAAGTGTTCAGTTATTCAGAAGAAAGTTGAAATGGAAGAGAGATTACACTGCTGCTGTAGAAAACAAGAGGGTTGATTTGTCTATTTCTTCTAAGTTTGATAATGAGTCTATAGAATACATCAAGAGTTTTAATCGTTTTGATATAGAGCTTTACAATTATGCACTAATGTTGTTTGGCAAGGAACAATGTATGGTATAATTTTGTATAATAATGGATAGAAAGTGATATCATGAAAAGAAAAAATCCGAATATTAAGAGATTTAAAGAGAATATTGACGAAGCCATTAAGAAAGGTAGAGTTGAGTTTACGATGGCTTCAGTTGATAAGGTTGAAAGCTTGCAGGATGATATTGATACCATTTTGGAAGCGTTGGACAGTTCTGAGGCTTTGGTAACTGATGAGTCTGAATTAATGGACTTCTTTTGTACTTTTTATGAGCCTGAAGAGGTTGAGAAGGAGTTAGACGATCTAAGGGATACGTTGGGGGTTGACATTGAAGATGAGTTTGAAAAGGTGGTTGACATAGCCGCTCGATTAATGTACAAAAGGATTGGAAAAGGATTGGAAAAGGATGAGACCCAGGAGTAAATACATCTATACGATTACTTGTATGCACGGAATACCAACGTATGCGTGGCCAAAAGATAAGTGGCCTAAAGATACTAAGGAAAAGAATCGGTTGAATAGACAGCGTGTTTTTGGGTGGTATTCAAGTTTGAAGAAGGTGCAGAGAGCGATTGATAAGGACGGAGAAATACTACATGAGCACGAGTTTATGTTGGCTGTCATCGAAAAAGTTGCACAAGGAACTCATGGTGCTTGTGATATCCCTAAAGAATGGTGGTACGAATGGAAGGGAGATCATGAGAATGGGAAATTCGTTTCGATAGTGAAACCAAAAGAATTAGATCATACTATAGGGTTTGGAATTGGATAATGATTTATATAATCACTGGTCATCGTTTAGAGAAATTATCTAACTATGACATCGACTGGATAAAGTTAGCTATCGCTGATATTCTTGAGAAAGACAAGAATAAAATATCGTTAACTTATTCAGGGATGGCAAGCGGGGTTGACTTGTGGTTTTGTGAAGCTTGCTATGAGTTCAATATTCCCTACATAGCTTGTATTCCGTTTGAAGACCAAAAAACGAAGATGAACCAGGAATCTATGGAGTTAAGGCAACATCTGATTTCTAAGGCAAAGGGTGTAAAGACATCAAGAAACAGTTTTATGGTCGAAAAAGCAAATGTTGGAATTGTTGTTTGGGATGGCAATAAAGGTGGGACACATAATGTTCTGCAACAGTTGGTAGAGAAGAAGATAGATTTTTATTGGATCAATCCTGTTAAAGAAATTGTATGGGAGTGTTTTTAGGATGACAATAAAAATACGAACTGTTAGGAAGGACAGGGTTCGGGCAGAAATTATAAGGAAGAGACGTAGGAAACGTGCGACTCTTAAAGGATGGGCAACGAGAAGAGAGAAATGCAATCGTCACGAAACGACAGAACTTGGTAAAGGAGAATAATAGGATGGATACTCAAGGAGCACAGAGGGCGCAGTTGAAACAGCTCGTGCACAAGCGAGGACTGCAAGAACACAACGAAATCCTGAAAAGCGAAATCAGACAACTGAAAAGTCTTGCAAAGCAGTTGACGGATAGGATTGAAGACCATGAACGCAGAACGTACACCGGAGAGTATGCCCTGTTTAGTCGGGATGATTTAGGCAAATGGTCTTGCGTGGGCATTGTTGATCCAGATGATCCTAAATGGGAAGACGATGAGTTTCCAGCCTTCGAGTTGATTATTCCAATCCCTGATCCTGGGGGAATGCCAGAATGGGAAGGCTTTTAATTGTGAGATAGCCCGACAGTTTCAGAGAAAGGTGGTGAGAGATGAAAACGAGAAGAGAAAATGAGCCTGTATTCTCGAAGGTGGACATGCTCCGCTTCGCTCGATACTTGGCTAACGGAAAGTCTACGGAGTCACAGAGGGTAAGCGCATTCCGATCATGGTCCGATGGGCCGGAAGGCCGCCGCTTCAAATGGATCAAGGATTGATCAGAACTTTCGACAGAAGGAGAGGAAGCGTGATTGAATTAGACATCAACAAGCGGTGGGAACAAGGGATGGAGCATGACTCAAGAAGCGTGGCTCTATTCGAGAAGCTGTCTGAGATCGACTTCAACTATGGTGGTGACTACTTCTGCTGGAAGCGTGGTGGTGACGGAGATAATGGTGAACACATGATGTATGAAATGGACATCATGTTTGAGCAGGAAGATTCATCACATAGCCCGACAGAACAGGAGGTTTAGAATGGGATGGATTTGGCTCGTATTGTTTTTGTTGGTAGTGGCTGCATCGTGCATCCCTGCGGTTGAGGACGATGAAGGAAATGAACTATGACCGATTGGTCACATGGTTCGACAGAACGCAGCGAAGGAGAATGACCCATATGAAGATAAGACGAGCAGCATTCTTCCATAGAAAGCCATCGAAATACATTGGCGGTTACGGTTCGACCAAGACGTTGTGCTGGCTGTGGGTCGCTGTAGATTTGCAACGTAGTCCGACAGAACCGGAGGAATCGGAATGATGATTCTTGATGATACACTGAGGGAGGGTGTGGTCGGATATTGGCATTACCATCTTGCTGTTGATGGGAAACCTTTGTGTGGAAACAAAGACACAATGGCAAGTGGATCACCATTAAACACATGGGGGCTTAGGGGTCACCTGAAGGAAACATATTGCAAGGAGTGTGAGAAGGTGGCGATAGAGAATGGATTCAAGTCGCTAGAGAATAGCTCAGAACTTTCGACAGAACCGGAGGAATAACATGGCAGCAATAATTGGAGTCGATGACATTGTTACCCTACGGGCAGAGGTCCAGTCGTTTAAGAAAGAAAGCGAAAAGTGGCAAACGGAATCAGCTCACGTCGGCAATCTCTACGCAGACAGCAACGCCAAGCGAGCAGTCTTGCAATCCGAAAATGACCGGCTGGCGGCAGAGGTCCAGTCGTTGCGGGAGGAGCTGGCCCGGTGGAAGGCCGACCACTGGAGCAATGGAAGCAAAACGACAGAAAAGGCGGTGAATAATGGGTGACTCAAATGTGTATATCGAGGGTGGTAGGGCAGACCACGTCTATGCCGATAAAGAGCGTTGCTGTGAAGATTTGTGTCTTGCTCGGGAGTTATTCGGGAATAGGTCAACAACAGAATCTCAATACAAGAAGATGCAGTTTTCTCTTGGCTTAATCCTGTTGTATTGCCCAGAGGAAATGAAGTCTCTTGCCGAGGCGACAATCATCGAAGCTGGAATGCGCGAGTTATATTTCCACATGAATGTGTGGAATTGCAGCAAACCGACAGAAGATAGAAAATATTTGGAGGTATAGCTCAATTGGTAGAGCACAATGCTGACTAGTGTTGGAGTCGCCAGTTCAACTCTGGCTACCTCCACCAAATTACGAAACGATAAGGAGAAGAAATGAAGTCACAAAGATGGAAAAGAATTTGTACACGTTGTAGTGCAGAGTTTTCAACGCATAGTTCCAACAGAGAGGTGTGTCATAAGTGCAAGCCGAAGTGCAGAGAGATACATCGCTTCCAATCTCACAATAAAAAGGCAAAATAATTGGGGGAAGGGGGTGGGAAAATGGCTGGTGCTTATGATGGTATACATTTGTATGTAAAGACCATCAGTTGTTATGAGCGTATTTCTGTTGAGAGAGAAAAAGAACTATCCTATATTATTTTAAACAGTACTGATCAGCATGAGGTTGATAAAACCGTTGAAGAAATGGTAACGTCTAATCTCTTTCTTGTTATTGCATGTGCCAGAAGATTTTTGGGTAAGTTTCATGGTACGTTGTCTTTCATGGACTTGATAGCTGAGGGTAATATAGGACTTCTCAGGGCTGTTAGGGGTTATGATGCTACTCATGAAAGCACATCTGTATTTAGTAGCTATGCTGGAAAAATAATAGACAGATCTATTAAGAGAGCTATTAAGTTAGACAAGTTAATACATATTCCCGAAAGTCATATTAAGCACAGAATAGCATTAATGGAACTTGAAGAAGAATATGGCAATGAATTAAGTGATTGTTTAGTTGCGGAAAAATTAGAGATCTCAGAAGGCAGTCTTAGGAGAGTAAGGGATGGCATTGAGTCTGGAGCCGTTTCATATCTTGAAAATATTAGAGAAGATACTGAAGCTGGATGGCAGGATGTTGTAGAAGACAAGACTACTTTGACTGTTGATGAAGAACTTGCCAAGAAAAATTTATGCGAGTATCTTTCAGAGCATATGAAATTTTTGGAAGAAAGGGAGCGGGAGGTTGTAAGCGAATTACATTTTAATCCCAAGGGAAGCTCATTAAAAATATTGGGTGATAAACTTGACATATCTCCAGAACGGGTAAGACAAATACATGCGAGAGCTTTGAGGAAATTAAGGGGGAGAATTATAGCTGACTGGAACAAAAATAATGACAAAAAGGTTGGGATATCAAGAAGATTCAACGATAAGCATTTGATTATGTTAAGGTATGCTTATCCGGATCGTTATGATCGTCTTTATGAAGAACGACATCAAAGAGAAATGGCAGAAGCTTCAGAAATAGTTAATCATTTTTTAGAAAAGTCTTAAGTTTTAAAGAGGTCGAGTTTGATGGATGAATGGTATAACGATCCTACATTACAATCTTATTTTAAGAGTATTGAGGGATTCAAGCGCATTTCTCATAACCGGGAAAAAGAACTTTCTATTATTATACAAACTGGAGAAAACGAAAAGGATGTAGAAGCAGCAAAAGAGGAGTTGATAACTGCTAATTTGAATCTTGTCGTAAAGTTTGCAATAAAATATATGAATGGTTTTCATGCTTCTCTTGATATTATGGATTTAATTTCTATAGGAAACACTGGCTTGATTAAATCGGTTGACATTTATGATAGTCGTCATGCAAGCAAATCTGTTTTCAGCACTCTCGCCGTACATGCTATAACGAGGAGAATGGAACGCGCTATCAAAATGGATGCCATGGTTCATATTCCTATGCATCATTGGAAGTGGCGTAAAAAGATAAGCGATTTGGAAGAAAAGTATGGAAACAGTTTAACGGATGAAATAATTATAGAGGAAATTGGCATCCATGCTTCGTTGCTTGAGAAAGTAAAAGATGGCATTAATAGCAAACCATTTTCCTTAGAGGAAATACAATTTGGAGAAAGTGGTACATGGGAAGATATCGTTGAGGGAATGGCTGAGAATATCGAAGAGAAAATATTTGGCAAGAGTCTTATGCAGTTTTTGGAACAGCACATTAAAAAGCTGAGTTCAAAAGAGCAGGATGTTATGCATGGCCTTTTCTTTATTTCTAACCCATTGACTTTAGAACAACTTGGGATTAGGTACGGGTTATCAAAAGAAAGGATCCGCCAGATAAGAGAAGAGTCTTTGATTAAGTTACGAAGAAGTATTATAGATGAAATTGATGACAAGGTTATTACGGATATAAGAGATTTAAAGATACTGGATAAACTAAAGCATGTTAATCCACATGAATATCGGATCCATTTGAAGAAATTGAGAGAGAAAGAAAAGCAGATAGCGTCTGAGCTAATTTTCAACTTTGTGTCAAATAGGATAATATGATGCACACATTCAGTACGATGAAGCACTCAGACGAGATGAAGAAATTTTTTGAAGATAGACGGAGTGATAATTCAACCATAACTATTTTTGAGGCATTTGATAAGGGTTTTGAAGCTGCCGAGAAATCTCCAAAAATAAATCCAAGATCTACGACGATTGAATATCATAAGCTTGATAACGAGAGGCAAGTTTTCTTTTACGAACAGGATTTCTATGTATTCTCAAATTTTTCTGCATTTACTCTGAAATGGAGGGGTAATTTGTTCAAAACGTCGGAAGAGGCTTATCATTGGGAAAAATTTCCACATAATAAAGAGTTGCAAGATGCCATAATGTCTTCGTCATCTGCGCATAAA
>Ga0307377_10007675_pt1 | contig 11080 bp, 11 predicted proteins | sample TR3MG_FD_202535 | JGI IMG/M metagenome (GOLD analysis project Ga0307377, IMG submission 202535) | Soil microbial communities from Risofladan, Vaasa, Finland - TR-3 | ecosystem: Environmental > Terrestrial > Soil > Coastal area > Acid sulfate soil | place: Finland: Risofladan, Vaasa | collected... | reverse complement strand
TCAACTCCTGGTTTTCAGTATGAGCTTTCAGTTCCTCTGGCGACATTGCCATGATCTTGTCGACCAGGAATCCAAGCCTCGCCACGGTATCGATCCCCATGTTTATGAATTGGAACAATAACAATAGTTGTGCCGCTGTCATTTGGTAGCCCCCTTCGACTCATCGATCTTGAGTCCATATTTAAGCAATAGGATGTAGAGGTCATTTTTGATCCCCAGGTAGAGGTTCAGCTTGGCCTCCGGATCTCCGCCAGGCGTGGCAACCTCTTTGCCGTACACGTCAAGGGCCTGCTCCGCCCGCTTGACCATGGGGTTGACCTCTTCCCGCAGTATCACCTTTGTCGTCTCGGGCTGGATCTTGGCCCAGGGTAAATACTGATACTCGATGACATCATTAAGCGTCGTCCGGTATGTGTCGTATTTCTGGGCAGGGGTCATCTCCCCGACCTGTATGGTGGCGCATCCGGCCACCAAGAACACCGCCAAGATTAGGATCGCAACATTGCGCCTTCTATAAAACATTTTGCACCTCCTTTATTTTCCTGTCCTTCCACCAATATAACCAACAAGGCCGCTGACCGCCGCCATTGTGACATTGACATCGGGCGTTCCTTTACTCAAGGCCCAACATCCCAAAAGTACAATCCCAACGACAGCGATAGTCCGGTCCATTTTGTACAGGATCATCTCCTTGATGGTCCTGCACTCAACGCCATTGACCATTACTGGAGCTTCATCTGGCATTTTGTCCTCCTTGTTTTCGCAGGCCATCGGCCTCCAAGTTTTTCAAAAGTTGCAAGAGTTGGCCCCGAGAGATCATCCCCCTTAAGGTGGGGAGCAACCTTTCAATCAAGCGCTTTTGTTGCTCCCGCTGATAAGCCTTTATCCAGGGATAGTCCCGTGGCCAGTTCTCAAAAACGATCATTGCGGCCGCAACCCTGACGGAGCCGCTGGCGATAAAAAATACCTTATTCCGAATGTCGCTCCGCCCTGAACCACGGCCGGATCATCAGACCATATGATGGTCGACGCGCTGACTTCAACGCTGTCGACGAGACGAATGGACTGAAGGCCCACATAAAAAGAACCCTCGGTGTTGAGGGTTATCGTGTATTCCGTTGCGGCCACCGTCGCAATTTCTGAAGGGTTGGCCTTGTCTGGGTCGGTAATGCTGTTTGCTAAATAAACGGTGTATTCAATGGTCGAACCGGCGGGGATAGGGGTCCCGTCGCCCAAGGTTGTGACAGCATCCCATGCCACCGTCGCCTGGTTTGCCGTATGCCAATCCAGAGCCATAGCCGGCGCGGACAGCGCCAGGGTAAAGATTAAAACAAATGCCAATAGCCATCTTTTCATTTTAAACCTCCTCATGGTTTAATGATTAATATATTGTTGGATCGCTTGTCCCAATTCCTTACATCGATGTGGAGCCAGGAAACGTCCTCCTCGATGCACGTTATATGTTGATAGCTCGGGTGGTACGGCTTGTCAATGATGTCCTTGCGGATATCCTCAACAGGCTCCGCGATCGGTATCAAGTCCACGGCCCTTCCAAATTTGTGCTGACTCAAGGCCGCACCGACCGTGCTGTCGGCTGGCCGGTATCCCCTATAATGGCTTGACCCACCCCAAAGCCAGGTGTTTGCAACTAATGGCCCCCACTTTTCTCGAAGTTGATCGATGGTCCACAGGAGGCGGTAATCAAAGACGAACCAAATGTTTAAGGCCTTGTCGGCATGGATCTCGTAGAAAGGTTTTGGAACCAACTCTCCTATCCGGAAGTACTTGGGCTGATACATTAGTCCCCCCCTTTAATTTCCTTGATCCGCTCCTTGTTCATGTCGATCTGCATCTGGACGGCCTTGGTCTGCTCCCGCATCAACTGGATCTGAAGTTGCAGGGTTGCGTTGTCGACCTTTTTCTCCAGCTTTTTATCCGTATCCTTACTGGCCGCCTCGATCTTCGCCTTGTTTTCCTTCTGGCCCGCCACAAGCTGACCGTAAACCACACCGATCAAGGTCACGATAATCGTGGTGGTCAGCACCGGGGTTATGTATTTCTTCCATTCCATCATTTACCACCTATATTATTTTTCTTCATCCATTGCTCGACACCACCCATAAAATGGGAGATTTGTTTGAGTTCAATCTGCATACTGGTACGCAACTCTTTTACATCGGAAGAAACTCCATTAATCTTGTCTTTCACTTCCGTCAGGTTTCTCTCAACCTGAGCTTTAATTAAAATCGCATCCTTCTCAACTTGGTCCTTAATTGTGGCCGCACTCCTCTCGGCAGTCTCTTGCCCGGTCTTTATCTCTTTGATTTTGTCGCAAATTTTGCTTGAACAGGCAGATTTTTTTACAAAACATTCATGCTCGAACTCTTCTTTTGTCAGTAGGGTTTCTTTAATCTCATCCGTTTCCATAAAACTCCCTTTCATCAGCGCGTGAACCCCATGTTTTCCTGCGACACCAATAGTGATTAAGGCCACGATTACCGCCAACAGTACATATACATAACTTAGGTGTCCGGGGTCTATCGTTTCCATAGCTGCTCCTATGCCGCCAGGATCGCATCCAGCCCGACAGATTTGCCGATGGGTTGCGACTGAATAACCCGCCAGCGCAGCGAGTACAATTCCCGTGCGCCGGAAGAGGTAGTTACCCGTCCGGTTGCGATGTATTCCTGGCCGGGGGTCCCGCTGAATATCCACGGGATGATCTCGGTCGTGCTGTATGTGTGCTTCAGATCGTCCAGGACCAGGGCCGTAACGTCCACGCCGGCACCCGTTGAAGCAACCCAGTCCACACTTGAAACCGTGTCCCCGTTGAGGAATCTGGATATATCAATAGGACACGGCCAGCTCGCAAACTTCGGCTTGTCCGGAATCTCAAAGTCTCGCAATCCTTCGGTAATCATCGCTCATCTCCTTTACAGTCGCACTTCATGGTCCCGGTGGGTGCAGAATGTCCTGCCGTTTGACAAAACGTAATATCTGCACCTGTTGGTGACGACACAGTTCGAGTATAATTTCAACCCCCATCCGTCCGGGCCGCTCTTCAAGAATCCTCGGCCAAATCTACGGATGAATCGATCGCCTTCGTCAATGTTGATCAGAAGATCATGTCTCGGCAAAAGGTTGATCGCCGGGATGAACGAAACGCGAACGATCTTATCCGCGTCCAGACTCTTCCAGGTGTTCTCTTTGCCATCCTCCTCGTACTGTTTCAGGACTTCGCCGTCGGCGGTCTCCATTTCCCAACTGTAGATTGTGTTCGGTTTCATTTGTCCTCCATCTCAACATACCATATTGTTTCGCACGTTTTTACCTTGCCAAAGATCTCGTTGACAGCGCGGGTTACGCCTGGGAACATATTGTAATCATGCCCGGCCAGGATCTTCTTCGCCAATGGACGCCATGCCATAATATCTGCCTTGATCTCCTCGTACTCGTGGCCGCCGTCCAGGAATATAAGGTCGAACTTTTTCCCAGACAACGCACAGGCCTTCGCATATTCCAGGCTGTCCAGCTTGACCACGGTCACATTGCTGAACCGGCTTCCCACGTTTGCCATGAACTGAGCCTCGATGTCGCCCTCGATTGCCTCAGAGTGCTGTTCGGCTTCGCCGGCGGAACCCTCAAAATGATCCACCGCGTACACATGACCCCTGGCCCCGGAGCATAAAGCGTGGGTGGACCGGCCCTTCCAGGATCCGATCTCACAAATCGTTTTCATCTCCTTGGCCGTGTCATACAGCCAGTTAAGCTCCCTGACATACATCCATCCAGGGATCGGGTTGCAATAGTGGACGTCCCTCTGGAGGCTGTGGAGGTGCGCGTCCTTAGTAACCACCAGCTTGCCCTCATGTCCCAACCGTACTCCGGGATGGCACCATAGCTGATGGCCTGCAGCCTCGGCCCGGACACAAAACGAAAGGTCCTCGCCAAGCTGTGTACCGCTCTCCATCGTGTGGTGGGAAAACGGATATCCCCACTCTTTCACGAAATCCTTCTCGTGCATTTTCTTCAGCACGTCCCCGGAGATCAGCAAGAAACCGGTGCCGATTCCTACACACGGAAAGGGTTGTCCCTCGTATGTGTCGATGTCGCGCTGCTTAATCCCAACAAAATGATCCCCGGTATACTCGCTGAAAACCATGGGCCGGTGCGGCGCCCGACGTCCGTAATACAGACCGCCGATAAGCTCGACCCCTGCTTCCGGATCCTCTGCGATGTCGAGCAGCTTGTAAACATCATCCGGCGAATGGTCGATATCGGAATCGATGAAGAGCAGATAGTCATACTCTTCGTCAACGCAAGTCCGGGCGATTTTGTTGCGCTGCGTTGAAATCAGCGTACCCTCGGAATAATAAATGTTGCTCTCCCATCCCTGGCCCGCCAGGTCCATGATCATATTCGTCGTGTTGATGATGTACCGGGCCGGGATCCCCAAATAATGAGGCGCCCCTATTAGTATTTTCTTTTTCATATAAGATCCTTTCGCGTACGGAGACAGCCCCCCTGTGGGCGCACCGAAAAGTTAACATAACGTGTTAAGGTTTTAGGTTCTCAGCATATGCTTTCAACATCGGCTTGATTCTATCCTTGTGGTGCTTGTTGTCGGCCCTCGTGTGACAGGGCTTGCATAGCGTGACACAGTTTTTTGGATCAAACCGCAATTCTGGATGGTTGACCCATGATTGTATGTGGTGGCATTCAAGTCTGGTTTTGTTTTCACAAAGGACACACCGACCATCTCTCTCTTTTATTAGGGCTTTAAATGCCCGGTCTTTATTGGTGCTGACATTCGGCTGGTTATTGCCAGTATAGTATTTTTTCTTTTTGCCGCCCTGCCAGTTTGGGTTATCCGGACCAAACAGCCCCTTGCCGTAGTTCGGGTTTTTATCTCCAGAAAAATCGGCATGGTTTTCGCGCATTTTCTCCTTAATCGATTCCGGCAGTTCTCTGCCCTTCCAGAAATGCCCGTGTATATAGCCTCCGCCTGACCCCTTGGCCTTGGCTTTGGCCGATCTGATCGAAATAAACTCGCCACAACCACAACCACATTCAACGTCTGACGCTTGCCTCGTTTTTTTCATGCTAACCTCCATGGTTAAGTGTTTTAGGTTGCCGTGGAGGTTAGCATTGTCTTATGGTGCTGTCAAGACCTTTTTATAAATCTTTTACGCAAGGCCTAGGTTTCATCATATGTCATGGTAAGTGTCTCTGGCGTTAAGGCTCCCGGAGAAGCGGTGCTTGTTATGTGCATCTGAAGACGAAGTACATCTCCAAAGTACCCGGTGAGAGCCGTAATGTCCGAGCCGCCCAGGTCGATGGTCGCCCCTGACGTTTTGGTAAACAGATCCGTGCCGGAAATATCGGCATCCGTTTCTGCTACCCATTCAGCCGCGGTGTCGTAATAAATTTCTACACCGGTGCCGAAGCCGCTGCTTCCGTCCGAATAAGCAGCCACGTCCTCAAGAGACACGGAAGCGGCCACGGTCGCATACAGCCGGAGCTGTTTCGTGTAGCTGTAATCCGTATCGGCTGCCGGAATGGTCAGCCGGTTACTGGTGTCCACCGTTGTTTCGGCGGCGCTCTTAAAACGTACGGTACCACTTGTTTTGTCGACGCCCGTATCGGTCGCCGTATATTCGTGAATTTGAACTGTTGCGGTCATTTTGACCTCCTTTTCGGTCAAAACCTCCGTTGCTGTCTACCCCAGGCCGCTGTGAAAGTACGGTTTTGCCATGGCCGATCTAAATTTCGGTCGCTCCAGGCCCGAATGACATCCGGGCTTGGTCAACGTGGATCTAAATCGATAGGCAACAGCCCCGACAATCGCGGAATAGAGAATTGCATCCAGCAGCGTCGTCGTTCCGAAGGCGCCGGTGAGCAATCCGTCGATGTTGATATTCCGCAAGATCCTGTATATCAGGATCGAGTCCAGACTAACCGTTTTAACGCGGCCTGCGAATAGAATCGCATCAAGATTTACAATTTTGGTTTGATCAACTGCTAAGAGTAGCGCATCAAGCTCTGTTGATAATAACCCCTCCTTCATAATGTAGGCGTCAAGCTCGGCCTGCGCCTGGTTGATGGCTGTCAAATATCCATCGAGATGGGTATCGGATAGCCGTGGTTTAAGCAAATATGCATCCAGGTCCGAAGAGGCGTCCCGGATGGCCATGAGCATCGAGTCTAATGACAGGCTCTTCAGCGTCGTTGATAGAAGCACCGCATCAAGGTCGGTCGTAATGGCCCCGGCCCTGGCTATAAGCGCGTCAAGAGATACCTGGGCCAGAACACCAAGCTGTTCCAGTAGCGCATCCAGGGACACCGTTGGAACGCCTTCAAAAAACAGAATCGAGTCCAAAGAGACCGTCTTTTCAAGGCCCATTCCAAAAAGCACAGCATCGAGCGACAGGGTCGTTTCGATTCCGAGCCGTGACATCAGAGCGTCCAAGGAAACGGTCAGCCCAATATCGGTCATTACCAGAAGACCGTCCAGGGCCGTATCCGCAGCCATTGCGCCTCGGATGAGAGCGTCCACGCTTATGCCTGCAGTTCTGACCGCGGTCAGGATCGCGTCTAAATCTATAGTCTCCGGGTATACCTTCGTCAGGATCGAATCGATAAAAACGGTTCGTTCCACACCGGCAGACAATAGAAGTGCGTCGAGATTTAATTCTTTTGAGATCGCCTTGGACAGGAAGGCGTCCAGGTCCAAGGTTCTTGGAGTGTTAAATGCTTTCAGGAGGGCGTCGAGGTATGTTTCGCGCTCGATGCCGACTTGCATCAATAGACCATCCAGGTCTACATCGGCCTCGATTCCGGTCTGCAAGAGCAGGGCGTCCAGATCGGACGTTGTTAAAATTGTACCCCGCAGCAGAGCATCCAATGCAATATCTGAAGTGTATATCGAATGAAGGACCGCGTCAAGGTTTATGTCCTTGGCAATCAGGACCTTCAGGTAGGAATCAAGATCAACCCCGGTGGTCTTGCCGATCTCCAGGAGAAGGGCGTCGAGGGACACAACCGGAAGGTACGTCGAATAAAGAATCGCATCAAGCACGACAGTTTTTGTGAGGCCCAGGCCTTTGACAAGAGCATCGAGAGCCGTTGTTTTGTCTCCGATTGCGTTTAGGACCGCATCCAGGCTTATGGTTCTTTCAATGCCGGCTTCCAGGATAAGCGCATCAAGAAAGGTTTGCTTCGTAACGCCGGAGGCTCTCAGCAGGGCATCCAGCTCCGTATCGCTCGTGACCGCTTGTTTGAGCAGGGCATCGAGATCCACAGTTTTGTCCAGGACGGCGCGTAAAAGAGCGTCAAGGTCAAGCGTCGGAACTCCAATTTTCCGGATAACAGCGTCGAGGTCTGCGTTAAGCTCGGCCCCCAGAGCCTTGAGAAGCGCATCCAGCTCTGTCGTTTTCAGGACTGTTTCGTAAAGGATCGCGTCTAATTCGACAGTCTTTTCTGTCCCGACGGCCCGCAATAGGGCATCGAGATCCACAGTTTTTGTAGCTATCAGATGGAGCCAGGCATCCAGATCGACGTTATGGGATAGGCCGACGTCTTTGATCAGGGCATCAAGAGAAGTCGTTTTGACGAATATGGCATTTAAAACCGCATCCAACGACACGGTCGGGGATCCAATCAGGCCTAAAAGCGCATCGAGATCGAGGGTCTTGGTGAACGCTTTCCGAAGGACCGCATCAAGATCGACATCTTTTTCGCCTATTAAATGCAAGATCGCATCGAGGTCTGTCTCTTTTGAGATGCCGGCCTCGGTTAAAACTGCATCGATGAATGTTTCACGGGGAACACCCAGAGAAGACAGCACCGCGTCCATGGATAGGGTCCCGGTTCTGATACTGTGAAGATAGGCATCGAGGTCGACATTCTTTTCGAGGGATCCCCGCAGCAACGCGTCCAGGTCAAGTGTCGGCAGCCCTGTTTTAAGAAGGTACGCATCGAGGAATGTTTCCAGGGAGATCCCAACCTCTTCGATTAGGGCGTCCAGGGATGTCGTTTCGATGAGGGTTTGCAATAGAACAGCATCGATTTCCAGGGTGGCCCCGACTCCGATCGCCCGGAGAAGGGCATCCAGGTCCGCAGTTGCTTCAACTCCCATCGCTCGCAGCAGCGCATCAATTTCCAGGGTGGCTGTGAGTGTTTGCTGGAGATATGCATCGATCTCGGTTGTCCGCACGATCCCCACAGATGTCAGAATAGCATCAATCGCCGTGGTCCGGTCTACGCCGATGGCCCTTAATAAAGCATCCAGAGACACCGTTTCTATCAGATCATCGGAGACCAGAAGGGCATCCAGCTTTACCGTGCGGGTTTCAAGGCCTCTGATCAGGGCGTCCAGCTCCACGCTTGGCGCAAAGATCGCATGGAGGATGGCATCCAGTTCCATGGTTTTCTCAACTCCAACCAAGCGGAGGAGGGCATCAAGGCCAACCGTGCGCGTGTATGCCTTCGCCAGGTAGGCGTCCAGGCTTGTGCTTACAGTCTTTCCAATCTCTCGGAGGAGGGCGTCCATGGAAACTGTTTTCCCGACAGCCTGGGTGAGCATGGCATCGAGATCGGTGGTTTTTTCTATCCCCGCCGCTGTTAGTATGGCATCCAGGGCTACTTCTTTGGTGCCGATGAGATTAAGGATGGCATCAAGGTCCGCCCCCTTCACCCCTATGAGATTTAGAACAGCATCAAGGCTCACGGTTAGCTCTGTGCCGACCAGGCGGAGAAGGGCGTCCAGGCTAACAGTTTTCGAGGAGGCCTGTTTCAGGTAAGCATCCAGGGCGACGGTTACTGTCTTTCCTACCTCTCGGAGCAATGCATCCAGATCAACAGTTTTCCCGATAGCCTGCTTCAGCAACGCGTCTATGTCGGTTGTTTTGGTTATCCCGGAAGCCGTTAAGATTGCATCGAGATCAAGCTCTTGGGTCCCGATAAGATTTAAGACGGCATCGACATCAGCGGCTTTGATTCCTATTAAATTAAGGACCGCATCCAGTTCGAGAGTTTTCTCGACCCCGGCCTGGCGAATCAAAGCATCGATGTCCGTAACTTTCGCCGTGGTTTTCAGAAGGTAAGCGTCGATCTCGGTTGTTGTCGGGATGGCCAGTTCTCGCAGTAGGGCGTCCAGAGACACGGTCTCGGTCAGATCGAGCGCCCTGAGAAGGGCATCCAGAGAAACCGGGTGGTCCTTCGCTGCAACAAGATAAGCATCCAGATCGGTGGTTTCATCAACGCCAACAGCCCTCAAGAGAGCATCGATTGATACCTCTTTGGTTCCGATCGCATGGAGAATTGCATCCAGCTCGGCGCTCTTCTCGACGATAGCGGTCAGGATCGAGTCAAGCGAAAGAGTTTCCGTAAAGGTCTGGGTAGACACAACAAGAACCGCATCAAGGTCTACGCTCTGGTCGCCAATCTTATGGAGCCAGGCATCGATGTCAACATCCAGGGTCTTGCCTGTTTCCCGGATTAAAGAGTCCAGAGACGTGGTCTTCGTGGTTCCTATGGCCCGGAGCAGGGAGTCGATCGATACGGACCCCGTCCCCTGAATTTTCAATAGTGCGTCAAGATCGAGGGACAGGATGACCGCCCTCTTTAAAATCGCGTCGATATCGGCTTCAGATACGCCCACAGCGGTCAGAACAGCATCCAGGTCGACGTTGACAAGGTTTCCGATCTTCTGGATCAAAGCGTCCAGAAAAGTCTCCGCAGACAGCCCCAGGCCGCGCAGGAGAGCATCAAGTGCCACATTGCTTGTTAGGACCTGGCTTAAAATAGAATCGATCGACACCGTGACAGGGATGTGACCGGTCAGGAGCGAATCGAGGGCCGTGGTTTTTGAGAGCGTCTTCTTTAACAAAGCGTCCAGATCGACCACGCGCCCGATGGCTTTCTTTAAATACGCATCCAGAGCCACAGATTTCTGGACCTGGGCCAGGAGGTAGGCGTCCAGATCTGTCACGTCCGATCCGGCCCGCATCAAATATCCGTCCATCTCCGCGGTTCGCAGATAGGATTTTTTGAGTAAGGCATCCAGGTCCGTAGTCGCGGATTGGGTCTGGGTTAATATGGCATCTAATTCCGCCGTGACGGTCCTGGTTTTAATTAGGATGGCGTCAAGTTCTGCGGTGACAGTCGGGGAGATCGTTGCGTTCCAATCAAGACAAAGGTCGTCCATCTGATTGATGGCTGCCAGGTGGGCGTCAAGGTCGGTCGTCAGGCTCTTTGCCTGGGTCAGATAGGCGTCGATCTTGGTCGTGAGTATTCCCGCCTTGATCAGGTGCGAGTCCAAAGAGGTGGTCTTTATGCCCCTTGCAGTCAGATGCGCGTCCAGAAATGTGGTCAGCGTTTTGGCCTGGGTGAGCAGGGCGTCGATCTCGGTTGTCAGAGATTCGGTTCCTCTTAAAAGCGAATCCAGGTCGGTCCCCTTCGCAACTTTTGCCTTGAGGACCGCATCTAATTCGGCTGTTTTCTCGACGATTAAAACAAGAATTGAATCGAGGTCGGCGGTCTTTGGAAGGGTTTGCTTGAGAACCGCGTCCAGGTCCGCTTCCCTGGTTGTGATTTTATGGAGAACCGCGTCCAGGTCCAGGTCTTCGGTGTACGTTGTCGTCGCAACCTTGAGAACCGCGTCCAGATCCGTCGTCTTTGGCTCTGTTTTTTTAAGGTAAGAATCGAGGGCGGTGGTCTTGGTTTCGGTCCCGCGGAGCAGGGAGTCGAGGCTTAACGTCTTGGGAACCTTCTCTTTCAGATAAGCGTCGAGCGCTGCGGTTTTTGTTTCTGTAACCGGGTCCGGATCATAAAGGACCGTCATGTAGACATGGTCAACCTGGATCGTTGAGGAAGATGTCTGAAAAAGTCGAGCTACGGCATTGTTTATTTTTGTCCATGTATTAAAAGTCGCAACTAAATTGCTGCCACTTCTTGTTTCGTAAGCGGCGGTGAGGTTTGAAAAGGTGGTGGTGTTGGGCCAAGTTGAACCATTGTCGGGAGATTCATCAAATTTTAGGTCGCCCTTGCCATCCGTAGATGAAGCACGAACGCTAAAAAT
>Ga0307377_10007674_pt1 | contig 11080 bp, 15 predicted proteins | sample TR3MG_FD_202535 | JGI IMG/M metagenome (GOLD analysis project Ga0307377, IMG submission 202535) | Soil microbial communities from Risofladan, Vaasa, Finland - TR-3 | ecosystem: Environmental > Terrestrial > Soil > Coastal area > Acid sulfate soil | place: Finland: Risofladan, Vaasa | collected... | reverse complement strand
CTGGAGATAGGATTTGGTTTATTGAATCTTCGACTGGTTATTGCACTGAGGAATATACGGTTACAGAACAACCAGGAGTAAAGTTTTTAGTACGGACTGGGAAAGGGGAATTATCAGAAGCGGCAGCAGCAGCTTTTAATTCAGATGTTTTCGATAGTCGAATGATACGACCTTATCCACCTGCTAATTTTAAGATAAATGGAAGTTCTTACCCTACTTCTTTTTCAGGCCAACCTACTCTAACTTGGGCTCACAGAGATAGAACTCAACAAACGGCTTCTATAATTGAGCAAGATGCAAGTAGTATTGGACCAGAAACGGGGGTGCACTATGAGTTAGAGATATATGATGAAGGCGATAGTTTAATTCAAACAGTTACTCCTATAACAACAGCTACTTATGTTTTAGATGAATTGGACGAAAGGTCTTGGAGTGGTTTAGGGAGTGCTGACCCTTTGAATACCTCTTTAAGATTTGTATTAAAAACAATCCGGCAGGATAGTAGTGGGGTTAGCTATAACAGTTTTCAGGAGATAGATTTTACAGTTGCACGAGCTTAGGAAAGGACTGCAATGAGCGAGATTATTTGTATCACACCTACAGGTGATAGACCAATTCCTTTTGAATTGAGTCGAAAGTGGATGAGTCGGCAAATGGTTAAACCGACAAAATGGATTATAGTGGATGACGGTAAAATCCCGATGGAACCGTGGGAATACGAAGACTATGAGTTTTATGTCCGAAGAGAACCCCAACCTGACGACCCTAAGCATACTCTCGTTAAAAATGTAGAAACGGCTTTACTATGGGTGAATCGGTATATAAACGACACAAAGATTATTTTTTGGGAAGACGACGAGTATTATTCTTCTGAATATATAGCAGAGATGTCTTCTCGTTTAGATAAAACGCAGGTAGTGGGGATAGGGTGTGCCAAGTATTACCACCTTCCTACGGGTGGGTATATGCTTCATTCCAACATGCAACACGCTTCTTTAGCACAAACTGCTTTTCATATTAGTGTTTTACCGATGGTCGATGAGTGCGTGGCTCAAGGAATGGAGAAAGATTGGTTGGATTGCAATATATGGCGAAGGGTTATTAAATCGAAGGGGGCAATTCATCACGATATTTTTAAGGACACTAAAAAGTTATTTGTAGGAATGAAGGGGTTGCCTGGTCGGTTTGGGATAGGGTGTGGGCATAAAACGAGCGTTTATCGAATGCACGATAATCCAGATAGGGGTATCTTGAAGGAATGGATACCTGATTATTATGACGTTTATTTAGGATTATTAGAGGGGGCAAAAGTATGAAGAAGTTCCTTATCATAACGACAATCAATGAACCGACTCCAGCAGTTAAATTATTTTCTTCTCATCAGTCTTGGCAAGTGGTTGTGGTGGGGGATAAAAAGACCCCGAAGAATTGGAAGTGGGATAACGTGGTTTATTTATCCTGCGAAGAGCAGGAAAAGTTTGAATTCAATTTGCCTTGGAATAACTATGTTCGAAAAATGATAGGGTATTTATACGCTATTCAAAACGGAGCTGACGTTATAGCGGAAACAGATGACGATAATTTACCATACACCTATTGGGGTTTTCCCAGTAACGACGAGTATGATTGTTTTCAAACCGAAGGGTTTTTGAATATTTATCGGTTCTTTTCCAATCAGTATATTTGGCCACGGGGTTTTCCCTTAGATAAAATATCTGAAAATACCCCCGTTCAAATAATCCCAAAAACAAAACAAGTTGGGATATGGCAAGGGCTGGCTGACAAAGACCCTGATGTGGACGCTATCTATCGCCTCACAAACGGACGGAGTTGCGTTTTCGAAAAACGACCCCCAATGGTATTAGATAAGGGGGTGGTTTGTCCGTTCAATTCTCAAAATACTTTATTCAAAAAAGAAATGTTCCCCTTATTGTATTTGCCTGTGACCGTTAATCAACGGTTTGCCGATATTTTAAGAGGGTACGTGGCTCAACCTATTATGTGGAGTAAGGGGTACGTTCTTGGGTTTACAGAAGCGACGGTTATTCAAAATAGAAATCCTCACGATTTATTAAAAGATTTTGAAGATGAGATGCCGTGTTACACGCAATCGGAAAAAGCATATCGAATTGCCAAAAAGACAGCGACTTCTAAACACTCTATTGCCGGTAACTTAATGAACGTTTATTGTGAATTGGCAAACGCTGGTATAGTGAAAAGTGAAGAATTAGGATATTTGTGTGATTGGTTAGATAAAGTAGGAGAGGAATAATGAGCAAAGAACAACGACAATATTTTTTATCGACTCCTCAACTAATAGACCGATTGGGAATAGTAACCTTGAAATCTATTAAAATCGCTGAGTACAAAAAAGAGTATGAGGAAGAAGCGAAAGAGATAATGCACGACCTTGATATTTTGTTAGGTAAAAATCAAGGTAAATTTATCCGTGCTGTTTTGTTGAACGGGATTATTAACGAAATGATGTGGGCGAATGAGTCTCAAGCCCGTCAAGGGAACGATAAGCAAGGGAAACGATTATTGCTCACGCATTCTCTTAATTCGATTCGAAACGCTTCCACCAATAGAATGGCGGCGTTATTTGACGGAAGGAAGGACTTGAAGTTGGATTATATGAGTCCAGAGTTGACGAAAGAGTTTGGATTAGATTTCGATGGGGTGTTCAATGACTAGGGCTTTAATAACGGGCATTACGGGCATGGTGGGAAGCCATTTAGCGGATTACCTTTTGGCGAATACCGATTGGGATATTTATGGGATGTGTCGGTGGCGAAGTCCTTTAGATAACGTGGAGCACTTATTAGAACGAGTAAACCAAAAAGACCGTTTGTTCTTTTTAGACGGAGATTTATGTGACAGCGGTTCCTTACAAAGAGTTCTGCACGAATCTCACCCTGATTATATCTTTCATTTGGCTGCTCAAAGTTATCCGAAAACTTCTTTCACTTCTCCGATTCAAACCTTAGATACGAATATCTTAGGCACGTGTCGTTTATTAGAAGCGGTACGGTTTACGGGAATGTCTCCAATAATTCATGTGTGTGCCTCGTCAGAAGTTTACGGAAAAGTGAAAAAGGAAAACTTGCCTATAAACGAAGATTGTCCTTTTCACGGAGCATCCCCTTACGCTATCAGTAAAATAGGAACGGATAATATAGGACGGTTTTATGCTGAAGCTTATGGGATGGATATAATGACGACCCGTATGTTCACTCATACTGGACCAAGGCGGGGAGATGTGTTTGTAGAGTCTACGTTTGCTAAGCAAATTGCAATGATAGAAGAGTGTTTAATAGACCCCGTTATTAAAGTGGGCAATCTTAACTCGTTACGCACCTGGTCAGATGTGCGGGATGCTGTGAGGGCGTATTATCTTCTCGTAACCGTAAATCCTACAGCTGGGGAATCGTATAACATAGGCGGCACATATAGCTGTTCCGTAGGGGAAATGCTAAAACACTTGATTAGTTTGTCTCCGTTTTCTTCTGTCATAACGGTTGAAGAAGACCCTGAAAGGCTTCGACCTTTAGACGCTGATTTGCAAGTGCCTAATACTTCTAAGTTTACGAAACATACGGGATGGGCTCCGGAAATCTCGTTTGAAAAAACAATGGAAGATTTATTGAATTACTGGAGAGAGAAAATTAAAAAGAGAGGAGCGTGTTTAACCAGATGAATTTAATGGAAGATAAAATTCTGATAACAGGCGGAACAGGTCTTATCGGTGTGAACTTAACCAATCGTCTTATGGCAATGGGATGCGATGTTGTTTCTTGTGGATACTCCAGGGGAGACGCTCAATACAACTTAATGAGTCACAAAGAAACCCGTCGCATGTTCGATAAACACCGACCCGATATTGTTATTCATCTCGCTGCTAAAGTAGGGGGAATTCACGCAAACAATACTCACAAAGCTCAATTTTACTTAGAAAATACCCTTATTAATACAAATGTATTAAGGGAAGTGCAAGAACGAAAAATTTATCAATATGTTTTTGCTATGGGCACGGGTTGTGCTTACCCTAAACGATTAGAAAAAGAGGTGTTGCATGAAGAGGATTTTTTGGACGGTTGTCCTGAAATTACTAACAATGCTTACGCTTACGCTAAACGAAATATGCTTGTCCATCTAGAAGCGTGCCAAGAATTATTTGGATTAAAGTATTGTTATGGGATTCCAGCTAATATATATGGACCTTATGATAATTTTCATCCTACTCTATCCCACGTTGTCCCTGCTTTAGTTCGTAAATTTGTGGAAGCGAAACGGGACGACGTGCCCAAAGTGTCTATATGGGGAACAGGTTCAGCAAAACGAGATTTTTTGTTTATAGAAGACTTGATTAATGCTATGATATTAATTATGAGTAAAGAATTTCAAGGTTCAATAAATATAGCAACTGGAGAATTAACTTCTATAAAAGATTTAGCAGAATCTCTATCGGACATAACAGGGTATCAAGGGGAGATTGTTTATGACACCAAGTTTCCAGACGGTCAAACAGAACGTCTTTTTAATATAGATAAAATTAAAACAATGGGATGGAAGCCGGAATTTTCTTTAGCTGAAGGCTTAGTAAAAACAGTGAGATGGTTTGAAAGCCACGGAAAGGATTAAATATGAATACTGAATTATTTGCAGACTTGTTGTCTCAAACAGAATTAGATAAAATAGCAGGGAAAAACCGCTTAAATCAACGGGTTCCTGAATGGCAAACTTTTTTAGAATTTGCTGAAGGGGTTTTTCGTAGTCGGGATGTGCATAACCCACTTGTGGTAGAGATTGGAATACTTGATGGAGCTCAACGACGGTTTTACGAGCGTCTTTTAAATGCTACTTATATAAGCATTGACATAGACCCGAAAGCTCCTGCGACAATTCACGGTAACTCAGGTAATTTGGAAACACTGGAAGCGTTGAAATGTTTGTTAAATGGGCGTCAAATAGACTTATTGTTTATTGACGGGTTACATACCTATCAGGGCGTTAAAACAGATTATGATTTGTATAGTCCCTTAGTTAGCCATATTACAGCAATTCATGATATCCTTACTCCTAAAAACACCCCGCAAGATTCGGTAGACGTGATTCGTTTTTGGGAAGAGATTAAAGCGACGAACACAGAAGACACATTACTGACTATTCAGCATCATAATCCAAAACCTATGACGGCTTTTAATGGACGACCTTTAGGGATTGGGGTTGTGTTAAAGGGGCAGCAATTAGGATGTTAAAAAATATAACGATACTTGGTGGTAGAGGTATGCTTGGTTCTGACATAGTAGTGGAGATGAGAAAGCATAGTTACGCTGTTCGTGTTTATGATTTACCAGAATTTGATATTACGAATCATTTTCAATTAGAATCTGTAATTAAATCCAGTGAGATTGTTATAAATTGTGCTGCTTACACTAATGTAGAAAAAGCGGAAGATGAATTTGCAAAAGTAAATATAATTAACGGTTATGCGGTTGGCGAATTAGGCCAATTGGCAAAGCGTTATGATACTAAGGTTTTACACATTAGTACTGATTTCGTTTTTGATGGTCTAAAAGAAGGAGCATATCATGAAATGGATATTTGTGCACCTTTAAATAATTATGGACAATCGAAACGATTAGGGGAAATAAAACTTTTCAAATCCAATTGTAAGTGTTGTGTTGTTCGTCTTCAATGGACTTATGGAAAAGGAGGTTCAAATTTTATTACTAAAATATTAAATGCTTCCAAGGAAAGAAAGGAACTAAAAGTAGTAGATGACCAAATAGGTTCCCCAACCAGTACTCGCATGGTGGCTACTGTTTTGTTGGATTTACTTTCTTTGAAATCTTTTCCCAGGGGTTTATTCCATTTATCCGCAAATGGTTTTGTAAGTCGTTATGAGATGGCTCGTTGTCTTTTAGGTTCAAAAATTGTACCCTGTAAAACATCTGATTATGAAACGAAAGCAACTCGACCTTTAAACAGTTGCTTTGATTGCTCAAAAATTGAAACCCTACTTGGATATAAACTTTCCAATTGGAAATTATTGTTAGATGATTATATAAGAACTTTATAAAGGATATAAACTATGAAGATATCAGTAGTAAGCCGATGGTACAATGAAGAGTTTTTTGCCCCGTTCTTCCTCAATCATTACCAATGGTGTGATGAGATTATTATTTTATTGGAACGATTCACCTCAGACCGAAGTGCTGAAATTATTAACCGGTATCCAAATGCTAAGGTGGAGTTGGTAGATACAGACGCTTATTTGAACGACCGTTTGTTATCGGATATAGTGAGTGATAGAATAGCTCTATTAGATTGCGATTGGGCGATACGGGCAGACGCTGACGAATATCTTTTTGCCCCTAACTTCGAAAATCCCAGAGACGTTTTAGCTAGAGCAGATGGTAATTTGATTAACAATTATTATCGTTGGGTGTATCGTCATGAAAGTGAAGGAGACTTAGACCCCGCACTGCCTACTGTCCCCCAAAGACGGCACGGTGGCAAATATACCATCTGGCCTGGAATGGGGGACAGGTATTTAAAACCCTCTATTGTCAAACCTGAAATCGGGGTGAGGTGGATGCCTGGGGACCAACGTATATATCCTAATTCAAAAGTGATAATTTCTTCTACCGTATTCGACGGAGTGCATTGGCAAACAGCTGATGCGGAAGAGTGGGCGAGGAGAAATCACAAAAACGAAAGTCGTTTGAGTGAGGAAAATAAAAAGAATAACTGGGGTATTAAAAATTTTACCCGACAAATGATAGAAGAAGAGTGTGATAGTCATTTACACGACCCGCAACTTTTTTAGAAAGAAAATATGGATAAAGATATATACACAACTACGATGGAAGCTGCAGCCTATAATTTGATTGATATTGGCAGAGGTTTGATTAAAGAAGGTCAATCCCTTTTGCGTAGGACTGGAAGACTTACTATAGGAGTGGTTTCCAGATGGTGTAATGATGAAATGATAGCTCCTTTCTTTTTAGACCATTATTCGTTTGCTGATGAGATTGTTATTTTACTAAGCTCGGATACTACAGATAAAAGTAGGGAAATTATAGCCAAATACCCTAACGCCAGGGTAATAGAATTTGAATACCCAATGGGAAGGTTTAATGCTAAAGAAGCTAACGATATTATTCATCAAACAACTGATTCTATGGTTACGGATTGGATTATAGCAGTAGACGCTGATGAGTTGGTTTTTGCTAAAGGTTTTGAGGACGTGCATGAAGTGTTGGCAACAGTTAATGGGAATGTTGTTTATACTGATTTTTGGAATGTCTATAAACATCGTAGTGAAATGGACTTAGACCCTACTCTTAAAGCTGTTTGGTTAAGAAGACACGGTGACCCAAATAGAAATGCAGATGATGGGCGGTATCGAAAACCTGTAGTAGTTCGTTCTGGTTTTGGGTTTAGATGGTCTATTGGGTTGCATGTTCTTTACCCTGGACCGGAGATTCGTATTTCGAAAACTCGATTAGATGGGGCTCATTGGAGAATGGCAGACCCCATTTTAGCCATAGCCAGACGAATGAGAGGACGAAGGGAAAACCTTTCTATGCAAGATATTATAAATCAATGCAGTAGCGATAACTTTGATGTGACCAAGCGAGATATTATAAATGAATGTGAAGCCCATTTGGACGACCCTCAACTATTCTAATGAAAATTAAGATAAAATTAAAAGACTCTAATTCTTGCTTAGGCTGTCCTGTATTAAATATAGGACGATATAACGAGTCTTGGTTTTGTAATATAGGGATGGGGTCTATTTCTGTTAGTGGTAAAGTATCTCGTCCCAGACCTGATAGCTGTAAAAAGTATTTCAAAGCTAAAAAAGAATTTGAATATGAGGAATACACTTAATTATATCTCGGGGGGTCAGGTGATTCCTTTCCAATCTCAGCTAAGCCTGACCCTTCGATTATTTTTAAGGCCTTATCTAATTTTTCTCTTGCCTCCGCAACGCTCACTCCCATTTTAGAAAACTCATCAAAGTAGGTTATCACACTTCCTAGGATAGGGTCTTTATCCGTCAACCCTATTAGGAGTCTAGCGATTAAGTCCGAAGTCAATCCTTCACTTGCCCAAAGGTCTATTAATTCCCCTTCCTTTGGAGAAATAGAATATTTCTTTCCTCCTATAGGGTCGGCAATAACTATTAATTCATCTTCCCTGTCTGGAAGTCGGTACATTTCAACCCCGCACGCAGCCCACCATTTAGCATCATTCCAAACTTTCATTTGAATTCCTTTCTTATAATTGAACGACTTCCTCGGAAATCAATTCTCTCATATGGGTTACCAAAATCATTTGTATTCCAAACTCGGTGGATAGTTTATCCATTACCAAGCGTACGTTCTCTCGGTATTCCTCCGATACGAACCTAAAGGGCTCATCCATTATTAGGATTTTTCGTAACTTAGGTTTAGCTAATACCAAACAACTAACTCGTAAAGCAAAGGAGGCTACATCAACTACCCCACCTCCCGAAGCACTCATAGGGTCAACCTCTTGTCCGTTCTTTTCAAAGACCAATTTAGCTTCGGTCTTTCCTCTTTTCTTTTCAAACCTAATATGAAAAATATAAGGTTCCTCAAAGACCAACTCTAGACATTCACTAACTACCCCTGCAATTTGGCTATGGGCTTTCTTCTGAATGTTTTCTCCAACGACCTGTATTATGTCTTTGGCCTGTTCTAAATTCCTCCCTCTTTCCTCGGCTTGCTCTAATTGGATAGAATGACTCTCGAGGGTCTGGAGGGCTGTTTCATATTTTACGGAATACTTATGTATCCTATTTTTTATTTCAGTCAAATCTCGCATCGGCTAACGCTTTCTCCGTTTCTTCCATAATCGAATCTGCTTCAATTTTAGCAGTTTCCAAATCATCTTCAACTTTCTTCAATAAAGCTTTAGCTTCTTTTAAGGTATCGCAACCGTGGGATTCTTTTAATCTTTCTTTTATTTGTTTTAAGGAACCCTTGGCCTCTGACTGAAGTCTTTTGGCTTTTTCTATTCTCTCAACTAATTCTTGATATCGCTCGACTTCCGTCATTTGTCTTCCTCCATGCATTCATTTATGAGCTTGATTACAGGTTTACTTATTAATTTGGTTTTCGTGTATTCTTTTATGGACTTATCAAAATCTAATTCCGAGGCTCCTAATCCTTCCAAAGAGTCGAAGAACTTATCCATTTTTGGACCTTCCGTGAATTTATCTGCGGCTTGAGTTTTCATGTACATCTCTCCTTCGGTATTTAGATAATGGCTTTGAATGGTTCTATCAGACATTACCAATCCAACCCTTGGGGCATGGGAAATTTCATCCTTATGTCTTTTCATGAAACCACCGTTGTTCCATATAGTTCCTTCCCTCCCTATTATCTCAAAGGACTGATGATTATCTCCGTAAGAAATTATATCAAATCCATTTGTCCTAGCCTTCTTAACATAAGAAGTTTGTGGGGCGGTAGGGAACCCTTTGTTTTTGGTCCATATGTATTCATGAACTAAAGCTATGTCTAAAGAGCCATTCCTTTTTTCGGAAGGGGTTACAGGATAGCCCCAAGGGAAACCTGTTATTCGAAATTCATTTTCTATCTGGAAGGTATGACCTGGGATTAAATTATGAATCTTTCCGCTCTTCACCAAAGTCCAATAAGCGCTTTTTTGAATATCCTTGTATAGGTGAAAGGGTAAATCGTGCTGTCCAGGAATAGCCCACATCTCTGGAAGATTCTCTAAAGCAAAGTTTATCAATTCTGCGGAACTATTCCATTTATCAAAAACATCTCCTGAACAAAGAATAGGAACTTTGTATTTGTAAGCTAATTCATCTAACTCATGAAGGGGTTTGGCCATAGCTTTAAACCAACAAGGCTCTTCACTTCTCCATACAGGAGGTCTGGAGGATAGATGGAGGTCGGAACACAAAATAGCTATTACACGGGGTTGCCACATAAGGGACACCTTCCTTTGAATTCATCCGTTAATTGCTTTTCTAATTGAATTAATATACTGGATTCTCTCTCGAGATTAGTTTTTTTAGTTTCATAAGTAACTATGGTAGTTTTAATCTCATGCATCCTCTTTCTTAAACTCTCTATGTTAAACATCGTTTCATTTAATTTATCCACGGACGGAATAGGCAATCCCAAAACCTCTTCGTTTTCCTCTATTCTCCAAATCAAATTTGATAAATCATTAGCTTTCGTTTCTAGGCTTTCCGCTTTCTCAAAGGAGTCTTGTAAAGGTTTTTCTTTGTTCAATATGGGCTGAAGTTCCTTGATTGCTTTTTTCTTTCGTAAGGCCTGGTTAAAATCTATTTCCAAAGTATCTCTTTTTAAGGAAAGTTTTTCTTCTTTGGCTGTTGCCTTCTCCAACTTTTTTAATAATTCTTGAAGGGGTAAAACGAATCCCAAAACCTCCACATCTTTTTTATTCTCTTCCACTTGGGTCGCTAGGTAGGTGGTTAGAGTTTTGTTTTCCCTGGATTTGGATATGGCCTTTTTTATGGAGGTGTCTATTAAGGATAGATTTACTATGGCATTTAATTGTCGGGAGATTTCTCCTGCTGTTTCTGAAAACCAAAAAGGAGCATCATGTTGGGACTGGAAGTTGATGGTATCCAGATTGAGAATGCTCTTAACCTCCTCTGGTACATCGGTTCTAAGGGCTTTATATTCTTCTCCATCTAACTTATATAAATTAGAGATTCCTTTTTTTCTAATTACTTTATGCCCATCCACCTCTAAAGCGACGGAGGCGTTTTTTTCTCCCCAGCGTATAAAGTCGTTCCCCTTAGGCAATCCGGTTGCTATCCAGCGGATAGCACGGTAAATCGCACTCTTACCAACATCGGACTTGCCCACTATGGTAGTTATATGAGGACTTAGGTTTATCCGTCGGCGTTCATGCGTTTGAAAGTTTTTAATTAGTATCTTTTTTATCACTATGCAACCTCGTTAACATTCTCCAAGCTTCTTTATATCCTATACCACGTTTATATATAAAGGAAGTTAGGATTTCTTCCCACCCATCTTGG
>Ga0307377_10007672_pt1 | contig 11082 bp, 11 predicted proteins | sample TR3MG_FD_202535 | JGI IMG/M metagenome (GOLD analysis project Ga0307377, IMG submission 202535) | Soil microbial communities from Risofladan, Vaasa, Finland - TR-3 | ecosystem: Environmental > Terrestrial > Soil > Coastal area > Acid sulfate soil | place: Finland: Risofladan, Vaasa | collected... | reverse complement strand
TTTATCTTTTCCTAAAAGAATCTGAACGGCATCGGATCTGCGCATCTCATAAAATTGTCCTTTCATAATTATATTTTTTAAGTTTATACTTCTAATTCTGCGTAGTATTCTGCATCAACTTTTTCTTTATCATCCAAAAGATATTCATATTCTTTCGGATCAATTATTTCTATGTCATCATATATGTCTGCTAATTTACCAATTATTTCTAACTTATCCAATCTTGGATCAAATTCCATACTCTGTAATGGTTCTTCATCTCCCTTTACAACCCTTACTGTCCAAAAATCTTCTTCATTGTCTCTGTAAACTTTGGCTATGATTTCGTGATCAGTTTCCTCATCTATCATTACATGAAAAACATATTCATCTTGGTCTTGATCGTCCTCTTCATAGTTCATCATTTCCAATTCTGTCTCTTCATCTTCTTCGTTCATTGGATCAGGAATGTATGGACTTTTTTTTTCTGTTTTTAGCGTTTCATTTGTTAATTCTTCTTCTGCAGATAAAGCAAAAGGATCTTCATCATCGTCATAAAAACCACTTCCTGGAGAATGTACTGACATATCATATGGGTCTCCATCATCTTCATCATCATAATTGACCAAATCAAATGGCATTCCACCCATTGGCGGTTCTTCATCTACTAATATAGGTTCTAGCACTTCAGGTTCATCATCATTTATTTCAATTTCATCTGGAGTATTAATGTCTATATCTACTCTTTGGGTTGTTTGAGTAATAAAATCTTGAATCTTTTCAATCTTCTCTTTTTCATCTTCCAAATCGTTCATTATTTCATCATAAACAGATTCGTTTGTGCTCTCAAATGGGCTGATTGGCCTTGTAGCAATCATTCCCTTTTCCCATTCTTCTCTGCTGGTTGCTTGCCAATCAGATGATTCTTCCAAATCGTCGTCACCCTCATCATCGGCCATATTTGATGGGCCGTGGTTGATACGACCATATTCAGCTTGAAGACCTTCATTTCGTAGTTTTAGCGCTTGGTCGTATGTCATTTCTGCAGAATCAGCTGTTCCGTTTAGCTGCCTGATTTGGTTTTTAATTTCTTCTTTTCGTTGGTCAATATCATTTAAAATACCTCCCCATACATCATGTGGCATTGTTTCTGAAGTTTTTTCTCCGGAAGCTAAAGAAGCTCTTGTGTTTTTAGAAGGAACATGGGTAGATTCGTCATAATTAGCAAGATCTTGTTCCATATCAATATACGCTTGCTGTTCTTCTTGTTCAATATATTCTAAGTCACGTTGTAAATCCAATAAAGCCAATTCTCTTTCTTCATTATAGTCATTATCATCGTCATCCATATCATAATCATCTTCAAATTCGATATCACGAATGTATTCAACATCTTGTTTGTTTAATTCATCTGCGGTCATTTCAGATCCATCATCGAAATAAATTATCAAATTATTTGAATATCTTTCTATGCTTTTAATTATTTTCTCTTCTCCATTCACAGAAATCACCATATCTTCAGCATAAGCTATAGGATCTTCATCCAATGATTCATTAGCAACCCTTATTGGCATTCTCGCATTTGTTGCAATTTTTGACTGCGTATCACCACCAATATATCCATCTTCTTCTACGTGATGATTCATTGGTAGATTTCTATCGGCATCTACTATTAATTTGGCACAGTGATCTGCAGGTTGATCGTCATAATAAGAATTTTCTAATATGTCTGAAAATTCCCAAGTGAGTGTCTCACCATCATGATATATTTCACCTATGGCCTCAATCACTTCTTCTCTGTAATCATTCAAACCTTCATCATCGTCAAGAGGTATAAATAATTCATTAAGAGATTCATATTGGGCCATTCCGCTTTCTTCTACGTCTCCTTGTGATGATGTAGACTTTTCGGTGTTTTCTGGCTTTCTAGCGGCAGTTTCACCTGTCTTTTGGGCCGATTTGGTCTCAATCGCAATTAGATTCTTTTCGAGAATATTAAGTTCAGAATCAATAGCATTTACGTTTTTCATGAGCTGATCCCTCTTGGTTCTCTTATCCGCCATCTGTTTTTTAACGGCTAAATATTGTTGAGCTAGCGTTGAATCAGTGATGCTTACATCCTCATTGAGTTTTTTTCTTGTAATATAGACTTTAGGCATAATTATGCTTTATTTTATTTATTCTTCGCCAAGATGGCGCCTTAACATTTCTTTATCTCCCTTTTCTTTATAATAGTCAGTCATTTCATCATGATTTATCATGATATCCTTTTTTCTATTTAAAAAATCTTCAATATCTTCTAAAAATGATAAATCGCTTGCTACAATACCCCATATTTCTCCATCATTTTCAAAAACTACTTCAACATATTCATCGTCGTATATGCTTGTAGTTACACTAAAAAAAGCTGGTTGAATTATTGGAGTTTTCCAATATTCGTCGCTGATGCCTGCTGCTGACGCATGTGTAGGTAAATATTCAATGTTATCTTTTGTTCTAAATTTAAACCTGTAACCGCCTTCATTATCTATTGCAGGCGTATAAATTACAACATAATCAGGGGAATCACGTACTTCACGATACGCATTGTCCACCACATTTTTTAAATTCATAGGAATTATATCTATTAACTCCTCACGCGTCTTTGGCTTTAATATATTTTCTATCGTTTCATATACTTTTTTAGCCTTCATTTTCAGATTCATTTTCTTTATTTGCTTGACGTAAAAGTGTAGAAAACTGATACGCAATATCTCTCGGTGATAAACCAAATGAAATCAATGTTAGTATTTCTTTATGAGCGCTGTCTACGAGTTTTTTTGCTATATCATAATCGACAAATCCTCCGCCAAAACCAACGATACGATAAATTAAATTATCGAATTGAGGGTCACCAATTTCTTTAGGCTTAAAAACATTCTTTATATTTTCATAGACAAACTTAGCCTTCATTTATTCCGAATTCATTTTCTTTAAATTTGGCATCTATAAATTGTCCGGCCCATGTCTTGTATTCAGAAGTCATTGAATCAAACAGACCCCATATTGGTTGTGGAGTTACATCTTTAAATTTAATGTATAGGTGATCTTCGAGTGCTCTATGCGCATATAATTGATCTTTGTTATCCATTTCACCCACGTTAAAATTTTCATCCACATTTATTCTCCCGGCCATTACTTCATCCTCGAAATAGAGCTGAATTGCGAGGTCAGCTTTCTTTCCATTGTCTGTAATTACGCTCATCGGTTCATATCGAGGTCTACAGTATTCAAACAACTCATTTAAATCCCATCCTTCTAGCATAAAAAATGCAGGAATTATCTCTTTATTATAAATCGCTACTGCATCTAACTGAGCTTTCACTAGATCATCAGTAAAATGAAATTTCTTTCCATCAACTCTACGCTCGTTAGAAATGGATGCAAGCAAAACCGGTAGTTTCCATGTTCTGTTAATTGCATATACGTTATCCATTTGTGAGGATGAAAATGGTTGACATTCTGTTAAATAAACAACACACTTCTTTTCTCCTCGTTTTACTTCAATGTTGGTAGGTTCAAACGCTTTTTGTATTGAAGAGATAACTCTCATATTATCTACATCAGAAGGACTCTTTCGATTAAGAGCTGCGATTACTATGTTTTCAGAACGTGCTTCGTTAAGCACAAATTCCTCTATGTTCACTTCATCTTTGATGGTTTCTTTTATAAGATAAACATACGTATTAAATTTCTTGGCAGCGGCTTCATTGAGCAACCCGAATTCTTTCTTCGGTTTTCTTAATGATGATAATATTACTCTATAAAGGGCTTCATGTATCTTTCCACCATTTTCCAATAATTTAATCGTTTTTTTGTTTTTTATGAGTAGTAAATTCAGGTCTCCAAAATATCCATATGCCGGTGGAGTCAAAAATTCAGGATTAATGTCTTCAAGTATATCGTTATTTTTATCAATGAATCTATTGAAGATGTCGGAAACTATCTCGAGATACATTTCATCTGGTGTGTTTCCTTCTAATACTGGCATATTATAAGAATTCATGAACGAATTAATCTTTAATAATATGATGTCATAAAAATCTCTTGAATGTTCATCTTTATCATGAGCTTCATTTAAAATATCAAATTCATATGATATTATCTGCGCAAGATCTTTTCCGCTCTTTATAATGATACCTTCTAATATGTCTTCTTCGGAATAAGATTTTTCAAACAGATTCTCAATTATCTTGGAGAAACTCTTTTCTTTTAACTTATCGAATTTCTTTAGTCCATAATTCTTAATAATCTCAATGCTTTTTTCATCAAGCTTACCTTCAAAAATAACCGGTGGGCGTGCCATACTTAAGAGTCCTGCCCATCTGTACACTTCTTCGTGCTCATATACCTCAACAACCTTGTTATTCTTACGAAGAGTCATATCAGTGAGTATGTATTTAGGAAGGTTCGAGTACGGTATACGAATTGGTCTCTCTACGGGTGTGTAAGCAACTCCAAAACGAATGTTTTCAGGAAGCATGGTTTCTCCTATTATAGTGGACAATTCAATGATGGCGTCTTCCCAAACGTTTGTAAGGGTTCGCTCAATCAAATTTAGTTCGGTGTTGTCCTTTTTAAAGAAGACGAGTTTGTCTCCTTGTTTTTCGAAGAGTATTCGGTAAGTATCTAATTTCTCAGTGATTGTTACTTCTTCACTCAGGAATTTATCTACGAACTCGGATCCTCTTTTTTCTAAAATCGTTGCTAACGTGTTTAATCCCATTTCTATTTTTATTTAATCATTTATAATTAAAAGTTCAATTCCATCGTCGCTTCTGTATCTCCATCCATAAGTATCTTCTTGTGTTGAATCCATATCTGTGTCATAATGACGAAAGAGTTTTATTGCTCCTGTTTTTGGACTCAATACTGTCAAAGTATTTTTTAAATCAAATGGCGGTAAAGATGATACTTCCCCAGACAAAGTGTTTGTCTCTTTATCATAATGTAGATACTGGGCGCTTATATCATACCCACCCATTGCTTCATTTATAAAACCTGCTTTCATTTTAAATATTTAATTTAGTGGATCAATCAACAGAAAATTTTCGTGCCATTCCCATTCAAATTGAATAAATTTTCCAAAGTTTTCTAGTTTAAAGTTTTTTAAGTATGCATCCACTTTTTTCTCAAAGTTTACACTATATCCATCTCGAAAATAAATTTTAAATCCTTTTCCCACAGTCCGGATTCCTGAGATTTTATCATATGAAGAAATCCGATCTACTTGCATCCCCCTGATTTCTTGATGATCATCAACCCAAAAATCTCTAACCGTATTAACCAATTGGACTAAATCGGTACCTTCTTCTTGTTGTTCAACGAGACGTGCACGCATGCTTATCATTTTATTTATATATCAACAAAAAAAGAGGGCTGCAAGGCCCTCTAAAAAATAAAGGCCTCCCGTAGGTGGCCTTCAAACTCCTTCGACACTTATAACCTCTAGGGATGGTCGGCGAGCATCTTATGAGAATTTTTCTAAATAAGTTTGTTCAACTTTTTCACCCTTCGCATTCATCGCATTGATGGTTCCATCGGGGCTAACTTTGATTCCTATTACTTGATTGTAACCTACTGTTGAATTGTCAAGAATGAGGTAGAAATTGAAGAAAATATCTTCATCTCTTCCGCCCATGTTCCTAACAACATCTTTGATGTCTTCTGCCTTTTTTAGTTGATAGATTGTGTAACCTGGATCTTCTTTAACTGTTGTTAAATCTTTTCCATTGAGTCTTCTTAAAATCTCTTCTGTTACTTCTTCTTGAGATTTTGGTTTTAAAATTGATCCTAATGATTCTGACACGAGTTTTTTCATTAATAGTTATCTTTTTTTTCCGCTACAACACTTTCCTGTTCTTATTACTCTTGAAAATGTAGAAGGTTTTGGATCGCTCTTACCAAATTTAGGTTTCGGCGGTGTTACTCGTCTTACTCTTTTCATTACAAATATAACAAATTTTTGTTACTGTGGTTTATTTTTTGCCAGGTTTTTCAGAATCTTCAGAAACTTGGATGCCTTTGTACTTACCTTTTACTGCTGAAGCAACCCTTTTAACCAATTCATCAAGAGAACCGGCATACCATGAAGGTGACTTCTTGTATTGGTTTGCGCGGGCCAAAGCATTTCTTGCTTGCGCCTTATTATTTATAGGGAAATGATCTTTGTCGTCTTTTACTTTTTTACTCCCTGCTGGGAAAACGACATTACCTCGATTTCTTACTTTTGCGTCCGGATTTTTTTTTTCCTCGTTAAGATCTACTTCCTTTGCGCTTTCGTTTAGTTCATATCGCATTTCTTTCATGAATGAATTTAGGGAAGACACAAAAGATTCTTTTATAATGTCAGTAATTAAATCAGGGGATAAAACATCAGTGAGTCCACCGGCTTCAACCTCTTTATACATTTCATCAATAACATCATATATCTGCCACTTAACACCAGCCTGTCTCAATGATTCGCTGATTATTACGGATGCCCTGTTCTTTAGGAAATTCTTCTTTTGAAGTGTAGTTGAACTTTCGCTCAATACATCTGAACGAGTCCTAACAAATTTTTGTCCCCTTTCAGAGATGCCTTCTTCTTCAGACCAGTAAGAATTCAATTCGGCTAAGAAGGTAACTTGCTCTTCTTCGTTAAGATTATAAAAATCTGTGATACTATACTTATCTAGAAGCGTGCCGTAAACGTATTTAAAATCACCTAAAACTTTCGATTCAAATAATTCAACCGCTCTATTTTGCTTCTCTTTATAGACATCATGAAATTTTCTCATAATAAGAATTTTATTTTATATATTATATATTAGTCGCCTCAAAGTAAAAGTTTTACTTCTGCAGTTAGTTATAAATGCCCGCGTTTTTTACTAAATCCTACTAATTTTCTTAACAGTTTCTTAACACTTTCTGGCACAATTATTGCACCTATATATATAACAAACCTAAAATCATTGAACGTATGAAAAAGATATTATTTATCGTATTTCTGTTCTGCTTTAGTTATATATCTTTCTCACAGGAAAGAGAATTAAGTGACTATGAAAAGTACAGGCTCGAACAAGAGAGGGTAGAATATCCTCAAGAAGAAGAAGTTTTCTACATCGTTGAAGATATGCCACAATTCCAAGGCGACGATGCAAAAGAATTTAGAAAATGGATAGCACAGAATGTAATCTATCCAAAAGATGCTATCAAACGTAACGTATCTGGGAAGGTAATTGTTTCATTTATCGTAAACTCAGATGGTAACGTTACAAATGCTAAAGTAGAAAAAGGAATTGATCCCGATCTTGATGCTGAAGCAATAAGAGTGGTTGAATCTTCACCAAAATGGATACCAGGAAAACAACGAGGACAAACCGTTAATGTTGCTTTCACTTTTCCTATAAATTTCGTAATTCAAGAAGAGCAAACAGCTCAAGAACCAATCATAATAAACAATTACTATTATGATGATTTCAGTATGAGACATAATTTATATTTTGGATACAATTTTTATAGCCCATATTACAATCCATGGTATTACGGATACGGCTATTATGGATATGGATATCCTTACTATTCATATGGATACTATCCTTATTATGGTGGTTATTATGGATATGGTTATCCTTACTACAATCATCATGGATATTATACATATAGACCATCAAATAAATATAATTATGCATATGGAGCGCTTGGAAAAAGAGGAGGATATTACACAAACAGCTATAAAAATACATACAGCAGTGGATATGCGCAGAGACCTTCCAGTACAAAATCATACTCCGCTATCAGAAGTACTCAACCGCAAAGTACAAGGACAGCGGTAAGAACCACACAAACTCCACAAACAAGGGCAGCGGTAAGAACCACACAAACTACTCAAACGCAATCACAAAGAAGCTATACCCCACAATACAGAAAACCAACAACGGGTACTCCTCAATACAACAGATCTGCAACTGTTAGATCACCTCAGAGTTCTCAGGGATCAACGTATAATAGACCATCGAGCACAACAAGAAGTAGCACTTATTCAAGGCCAAGCCAATCTTCAAGTAGAAGTTATTCTACTCCTTCAAGAAGCTCATCAAGTTATTCTACTCCTTCAAGAAGCTCATCAAGTTATTCTACTCCTTCAAGGAGTTCGAGTTCAGGAAGTTATTCAAGGAGTTCAGGTAGTGCACCTGCATCAAGAAGTTCTAGTTCGGGAACACGTTCAAGTAGTAGTGGTAGTAGGAGATAAGAGGGGTTTATTCCCCTCTTTCTTTTAGAAATTCTTCGAGATATAACAAAACTTGAGACCACTTCAATCCGTTAATTTCTCCTCCGGGCCATTCAGGATCATCAGTTCTCACCTTTGATGATCTATAAATTGTCCAGCCTTCATATTCTCCGCTATCAAAAGATCCCTTTCCTAAATAAATAGGAAGAAATTCAGCTCCAAATTCCTTTGTTTTTACCTGAAAATATAATTCGCCGTAGATTCTACCGAGCCTTGGTGTAAATCTCATTTCTCGAAGATCACGAATTGCTTTATAAACTTCTTCTTTTGCATTGGGAATGTAATCCAATAACTCTTCAGGATTCTTTGAAAGAAGAAAAGAATTTAAATGGCCAGTGTGATTATCATGATAGGCCTGAAAAATATCATTAGCACTCTTGTGCTGTAAATCTTTTATTAATTGTTCATGCGTCTTTCCTTTTAACACATCTGATAGAGCTTCATAAACTTTCTTTGCTCTAATGGATTCATTTGTGTTGTTCATGAGTCTGGCAAATGATTCCTCTGCACGCGAGCTTTCTCTCTGTTTTTTTTCTGCAGGAGCCAAATCATGTTTTCTTATTTCATCCCCGTGTTTTTCTTCAAGTTCTTTGATCATTTCACGAACTCCAGTAACATACCAATTTTGACCACCATCGATAGTTATTCTATCGTGATCCCAATCTAACACATCGAGGGCAAGGTATGAAGCAGGGGTGCCGCTCCAATATGGTGCATTTGGTACTCCGGTAGTTGATCCTTGTTCGTCATCAACAAACGGTTGATATACACTAATCCAATACCTTCCGCCGGGATTATCAACACCAGCAAATTTTCCCGTTTCTAAACTAAGTGCTGCAGCGTATTCCTTTCCGTTGGGTCCTTGTAATTTAGTATCTAAAATTGGAAGATTTGCTTGGGTCTTTTTTACTGCTTCAATAGCTTTTTCGGCTGTTTTTACCCATATTTCTACCGCCCATCCATACTCTCTTTTTGCTTCTCCAGTTATAGCTTCGTATGTATTTTTAAAGTTTTCAAGAGCAATTCTTAAATCTTCCATGGATACATTATTTTCTCTTGCGTACCAAGCCAATTTAGATATATCGCTAGACATACGTTCAGGAAAATCTACTTCGCCAAAAATAAGTTCGTGAATTATTAAGGGATCTAACATACTAAGCTTTATTTTATTTATCTAAAGCTTAACTTTAAATCTTTTAAAAGGGAATTGTTTTTCGTTATAGATCTTTTCTCGTTCTTCTGAGTGTCTCATGAGGTAATTAGTTTTTTGAAAACCTGAACCATACTCATAGTTATCTGAAAAATCGATAACTTGTATCTTTTCTTTTCCTGTCATGAGTCTCATACCCCTACCAAGTATCTGTCTAACAATGTATTCTGATTTGTTAGATTCTACAATGTAAATGTTGTGAACGTTTAGGATGTCTATTCCTTCAGAAAAAGTACCAACAGAAGCTATGATGATAACGTTTTCTTCCGATTCCATCTGCCTCTTGTAATAGTCTCTATTCTCTACTTTCGTTCCTCCGTCTATATAATATACAGTCTTTTCTGTGTTTGCTTTCATCCAATCATAGATACTCCTACCATAGGCGTTCTTGATGTCACCGAAAAGCACGAGACTGTTTTTTGTGGATTTGTTTATGGTATTACACACGTAATTAAATCTCTTCCTGTTGTCCCTACACACATCCTTTTCAAGATTCAATAATTTAACTTTATCATCATTATCTGGCACGTTTCGAAGATCAAAAAGTTTTTTCTTCGTCTCTGTATCAAGATAATCAAGTTCAATTCCTATTACATGTACAGGTGTTGCATTTCCTTCATTTATTAGATTTGCGGAACTCAATTGATAAACCTTTGGACCGATATATGCTTGGATTGTAAATGAATCACATGAATCCTCTTTTGGTAGGGTTCCTGTCAGACCAAATTTATAATTTGCAGTGTTGCACTTAACGAGAATGTCCTTTATGGAACTAGCTTTTGCATGGTGCGTTTCATCAATACAAACTGCATCATATTCTGCGAAATATTCGGAGGACCTTTTTACTAATGATTGAAACGTACCGAACACAATGTTTGGATCTTTTTCAATATATTTTCCCTCAGTTAAGCTCCATCTCTTATTCTTTTCTTTACCCACTCCAGAATACACGCATAAACTTTCCCAATTAGGCTTGTGATCAGTTCTGCTTTCATATTCGTAGAACTTTTCTTCTGTTTGTGTTACAAGCGCAACGTTTGGAACAACATAAAGCATCTTTTTTATGATTCCTTTATCTAACAAATATTTGAATATCATAAATGCGATAAGAGTTTTTCCTCCAGCTGTAGCTATCTCTTCAGTGCACAAACGATACTTAAGAACACGCCTTGCAGCTTCAAGTTGATACTCTCTTGGGTAAAATATAGGATCAGTAAAATACTCATTGGCCCACTTGTTAAAATCATCAGCATCATAATTCTTATTTGACAATATATCAGCACCTTCTATTTCTAGATGAAAGTGATATTTATCTGACATCTTTTTAACCTCTTGCCACAATCCAAGTGGAACCCTGCTGTATCTGTCAATAAATTCAACATCACCAGTCCATCCAGAGTTTGATTTCATCTTTTTCTTGATGATGAACCAATTATCTACCTTTTTGGTAAAAGTGTAACGCAACTGCTCCAACTCAAGATGTGTTGAATCCACAACTTGCAGGAACTTATTGTCTGCTGTTACCTTAAATTTCATTATTTCAAAAATGTTCTAATGTTCTTTTCTTTCCTCGATTTTGCTA
>Ga0307377_10007671_pt1 | contig 11083 bp, 15 predicted proteins | sample TR3MG_FD_202535 | JGI IMG/M metagenome (GOLD analysis project Ga0307377, IMG submission 202535) | Soil microbial communities from Risofladan, Vaasa, Finland - TR-3 | ecosystem: Environmental > Terrestrial > Soil > Coastal area > Acid sulfate soil | place: Finland: Risofladan, Vaasa | collected... | reverse complement strand
TGATTAGGTAAAGAAGCATTTTCTAAATAACTTCTGCTTATTTCTTTTGGTATTCTGTAACTCATATTTTTTTATTTAAATTTTAACTTTGTAAATGTAATAATAATAATTGATTATAGTACTTATCAAATAATTTTCCAAGTAAAAGGATCTCTATTTCTTTGATATTGTTCTATAAAATATTCTAAATCATTTGTGGTAATTTCAATATTTTCTATTTGACCATCAAGATATGATATTTCTAATTTAAAAGTTTCATATACTTTCATATTAAGAACTGATTAAGTTGATTTTTTTTTATCATTTTGTTGTATTTTTAATTGTTTACTAATAACTTGTCTAATATACTCTACAGGTAGTTTTAAATCTATTGACATTTCTTTGATATTGAGAGTACTACAATTTTGATAAAAATAATCTATAACTTTACTTTCTTTTGAATTTAATAATAAATAAATATTCTTATTTTTAATTCGTAATTTATAATAATCCATAAAATGTCTTGTTTTATGATTTTCTTGCATTAATCTAGCATAATCTTCATTATAAGGTTCAACTTCCCCACTATATTTCCACAGATTATCTGCAGAAATAGTAATGGGGCCATTGTCTTTTTTTTCTTTAGCTTTTGCTAACATTTCATCTATTACATATCTAATATCTTTATGCATTTTCTCTTAATTTTCTAATTATCCACATAAATATTGCGGTTATAAATACCCATCCTATTATATTCATTTGATTACTATATTATGTTTTGTTAACATCCACTGACAATTGTCAGAGATGTGCCCTAATCTTTTAAGGACTTCCTCTACAGATTTTTTAGTTACTTTTAATTTTACAGTATATACATATGTTTTTTCACTATCAAAATCTAATACTATTAATTTCATATTATTCTAATTATATTACTTAGGGATAAGCAACAGTATTAACTATTTAGCAAAATTGCTTTTATGCTTATCCCCTTGTAATATTTGTTTTATATATTTTACCTCCACTTCTTACTTCATATAACCATCCACTGTCTGAATTACAATTAAATAGCTTTGCTGTTGCTAATGCTTCATTTAAACTTTCAATTTCTAAAACTTCAGATAGTCCATCAAGTAATAGCACAACTATAGGTTCTCCTGTAGTTGAATTCTTCATTGTTTTAATTATATTGTATGACATGTTTTATTGTTTTATATATATTGTAAGTTTTACGAGTTATCATCACTTTCATCAATAACTGCTTCATCTGTTGATTGTTGTCCGTTATATGCTAATTCAAGACAAGATTCTAAAGAAATATCTTGCATTTTTGCTTGAATAATCAAGGTGACCATAATTTCACCTATAGCTTCTATAATCTCTGCACGTTCATCATTGTTGATAGCATTGCAAAGTTTACTTGTTTTTTGTAATGTTGCCATTGCTAAATCCATTTGTTCAGCATCAGCAATAATACCTTTTTCTTGTGCCCAATTTTCTATGACACTTTTTAGTTCAAAATAATCCATATGTTTTTTTAAAATAATTTTAATTGGTTAGGTGCTACTTCAATAATACTATTAATTTCTTTTTCTATTGCATCTAAATAGTATCCTTTATTAATATTATATTGATCCCATTTAGGTTCAATAACCATATTGTTATAAATACTTTGAAGCCAACGTCCTGCTTCTAATTGTATTTCTCTTTTATCTTTCTTGTTTACTTTAATAATTTTAACTCCTTTATTAGTAATGTAGTATCTATTAATTTTTTGAAGTTTTGTTTCATGTAACAAACCCTCTTTAATTGTCCTAGACACACACATCCAATCTCCTATAGATTTTCCTCCAATACAGTAATCAAGAATATTTTTATTTATACTTAAATAATTTTCAGGTAAAATATTGTGGACAAAATATTGATATATTGCTTTTGGTATGACAAGTTTAGATTTATTTTTATGCAATTGAAGATTATGAAAGTCAAATCTACCTTTTAGTTTTACAGCAGCATAACTAAATTTGTCATTATTTACTTTAAATAAATAATGTGGTTCAGATTGTTTAATTTCTCTCCATTTAGTAATATCTACTTCTTTATAGTTATTTATAGCTATATAATTATTTACATCTCCAAGTACTAATTTTTGATATTGATCATGTTCTAATAATAAATTTGTTGTTTTTTCCCATTCAGAACAAATAGCCATATAGTCATCATAATATTTTTTTGGTATCATTGTTTCAACACCATCTGTATTATGTATTAATGCTACTGCACCGGGAATTCTTTCCATTATTTGTTCATAAAGCATCATTAAACTTAGTTGACCATTTACTGTAATTCTCATACACAATTCAGGATCATAAAAAAAGCTATTTTCATCATTGCTAAGGCCAAAAGTCGAGTTAAGTATAATCTTGTATACATAATTCATTGGATTGCTCTTAGAGATCTTCTTACGCTCTTCAAAAAACCACTCATATTGATCACAAAAGGCATCAACAGGAAAATGTCCAGGAGACCATTTATTTCTAATTGCAAGATTAGGATAAAAACTAGTAACATCTGAAGACATTATAATCATATCTTCATTGCTTTCATAAACACCTTTTTTTCTTGCACCATGAACACCACCTAAACCAAAATCTGTTTTAACATCTTTATAATTAATACTATATTTAAAACTACCTTTTAGATTTTTTGCATTTATTTCTAGTGCATTAAACCTTTCCAATAAAGTACTAAACTCTCTAGATGTAAAATTTATATATGGCAATATAATATCTTTCATTTTAATAACATTTCTATTTATTCTCATATTTTTGAGTTGACTTTTAGGAATATTAAGTTTTTTAGATAAATAATATGCAAATATTTCTTTACTAATTCTTGGTTCAGAAGCACTAAACATATTAATTTTATATGTATTAGTTAACTCTTTTCTTAACTCTACTTGAGATTTAGATCTATTATATATTTCTTTAGTAGATTTTACATCATTAATACAATATTCTAAGATGGTATCTATTTCTTCTAATGTTGTAATAGGATTAGTATGATTAATAGGCATTTCTAAAATATTTTCCCAATCCATACTGTACTGTATCCATTTCAAACTTGAACGTTTAGCAGGATTATCCCAATGATGCATTTTAAAAAGATCAATTTGACCTATCTTCATTTGCCACTGAGGATACTCACTAAATTCATTTCTATTTGTTTTTTCAATAGTACTTTGTGAATACTTATATATTATGTTTGCTATTTCACAACCCGTTAAGTTTTTCCATAGATGATAATTATCTAAAATATGATGAGTAATTTGTGCATCAAATGCTAATCCATTATAAGAAATATGCCATTCTTTTTCTGTTATACATTTTTCAATAAATGTGATAAAATCATTAAAATCATTTCTTAAATCATGAACAACAAATATTTTAGTTTCTTTGGTTTTATAACTTTCAAAAACACCTATAAAACAATTATAAAGTGTTTCATAATCCATTACCCAATGTTTTTTATTCATGGTTTAAATTTTTTTTATACATAATTTTTTATTTTAAAGTTAAAAAAAAAACCCAAATTAATGGGTTTCTTTTACAGATCAGTTAGCTGCCAATGCTTTACGATTACTGACCTGGGAGTATAATACTAGATGTTTTTGTTTCTTCTATATCTACAAAGAAACTTGCATAATCAAATGTATCTGCATTAATAGCAAATATACTAATAAAATCTTTAATATCTGATTTATCAGAAAGATAAAACTCAGAGAATGTATCTACAAGTCTTCTTTCTTCTTTAACTGTTTTACCTGTTTGTGGATTTGGATTTTTTAATCTTTCAGGTTGACCATTTTCATCTAATTTTGGTATCATGTGATAAGATTGTTTCATCACTTTACTAATTACAGCTAAAATGTTTGATGATGGATCAAACATGGCTTCTACATATGGTGAGTCAATGCTCACAGGAATCATACTAAATGATTTTACGTTTCTAAAACTAGAAACAACTAACATCATATTTTTTCCAATTGTTGTCATAACTTATTTAAATTTTTGGTTATTTTTTCGTGCAAAGATACATTTGTTTTTTTCAATAAATCAATTAATTTATTTTTTTCTTGTGACAAAGTTTCTCGAATTATTTCTGGTGAACTACATAGTTCATGTACTTCTTCTATAATTTTTATATCAACATCAAAGTTAGAAGCATAATCCTCATGAAAATTACTAGGTGTTAAAAAGGCTTCAATATAATCAGAAGACTGCCCATCCTTAAAGAAATTTAATATAATAATTTTTGATTGAAGACTAAATTTAGAATATTTACCATTTAAAAATTTTTTGAAGTCACTTTTAAAAGCAGAAAAATCAAATATAAAAACATGTTTATCATTACCCATATTAATGTATTGTTCAAATTTAGGATGATTTTTAAGTTGGTTATCACAAAATTTAATAAAACTTATAGACATTTTTACATTATATTCACATAAAAATTTATAATTTTCAACAGAGTACACATGTTCCATAGCAACATAAGTTTGCTTAGGAACATATGATAAACCTTTCTTTAACTGTAATAACGGATAAAGAAAGACTTTACTCTTTTGAAAATAATTTGTATATACAACACCCATACTATAATTTAATGTTTCCTATTAAGAATTCATAGGGTAATGTATAATTTTTTTGTTCATAATGATATTCTGCCGTTTTTATTACATTCTCTAAAGAAATTGCCCAATTATTAATAGTATTTTCTGAAACATCAAATGCATAAACTTGATTATATTTATCAACAACTATAAATTTGAATAACATATCATAAGAATCAATATTGTCTACTTCTTTGGCAGTATTTGCATAAACTAACTTGCAATATATAGCAGCCTGTAACCAGTAATTATAATGATCTATAGTTTCCTTAAAATCTGAAATAGTTTTACTAGTAGTTTTTAAATCACATATTGTAATTAATTTACTAGTGTGATTTACTTTATAATAATCAATATAGCCGTGTAGACCAAAAGGCATTTTAGATAATTCACATTTTAAATATTTTTCAGCATGTGTTTCAATTGGATCTAATTCAAAATCTGTTTGAACTTCATTAAATAAAGTCATAACATCTTTATTACTTTTAATATTTTCTGCTTGTTCTCTACATTTAGCTAATGTGTCATTATCAATTGCATCTTTACTACTGTTTTTTAAATAATTCCAATAGAATTCATTATCTGCAGTTTGAATTTTTTCTAATCTTGTATCATCTAATTTAAGTGTCTGATATAAGTTTTGATTAATTAATACTTGTAATATTTCTTGTTGAAATGTAAAATCTTGACTTAATAAACTTGACTCACGGTTACTTGTAATGTTGTACAATGCATTCAATACTTTGATATTACTATCTGCAGGAAGTTTACCTGGAAGAATATTAAACTTATCATTAAGTTTATCTTCTTCAAATAAAAGACAATGAACTAATTTACCCTCAACTAAATGTTTATCAGTTTTAATTTCACGATCATTTAATATATAATCTTTATAAAATAAATATGGTGAAAACAATAATTTATTTAATGAAGAATAACTAAAATTAAAGTTCTTTTCATAAAATTCTTTTTCTTTTTCAAAATTTCTATTCATTTGTTATGTTATAAAATTTATCTTGTAGTACTAAATTTTCTAAATCTACTTTAAATACTTTTGCTGTTGGACCTATCATTTGTGATAATAATGTACTTAGTAATTTTTCTCTAGTTTTATCTACTGCAAATTTAGTTAATTTATCATCATTCATCAATAATTCTATATATTTATCAAAACTCCATATATTTTGATAATTATGATTACCTTCATAGTTAGTAAGCAAATTTCTCATTGCTTTTACATTAACTGTATTCCAATTATTTGCAGTTTTTAAATAATCATAATACCAAAAAAATATACCTGATACTACATCAAATGATTTATCAATATTACAATTTGCTAACATTTCTAAAGCTAATGCTCTATTATCATAATCATTGCTTTTAACCATACTTTCAACTTGTGCATATTGATCATTTGTAATTACAGCTAAATCTGCATATATTATTTCTGATATATCAGTATCAAAAACAACTAATGCTTTAGAATTTAATATATTATCAAATTGTAAAAAATTATTTGGTTCAATAACTATATTTCTATTACCATCAGTATACTCTTTTTGATGTTCATCCAATAAATTATAAAATTCTTGATAAAAAGAAGCAGTGTTATTATTCCAGTGCCTACGTGGTGCACAAAAAACAGAATTTTTATCTATAAAGGACATTGATGTTCTTAATTCATTCAGTGCTTCATCATTTAAAAGATTTTTATTTTTTAATTCTACACATATATCAAAAAATTCTTTAAATGATAAAGTATTATTATTCCAAGAAAAGTCTATTATTTTTTCAATAGTTTTTAATGATATTATATGTATATCTGATTTAGATGGATCTCTTGATATTTTTATATTAAACTTATCTTTTAATAATTCAACCTTTTGTCTTGGTAAATTTAAATCTGAATATCGATAAATTGTTTTATCTTGTAAGTTTAATAAATTTTTATTAGCTTTAATATGTTCTAAACCAATTTTTTTAATATCTGATGTTGTAAATTGCCAAGCTGAAGTAACACCTAAAAATACGTTTGAATTTAATTTAAGTTTAATATCTCCCTTATCTGCTATATTATACTTTTTGTCTGAATCAACTTCTATGTTATATATTTTTTTCATATTTTATTTTTTAATTTTTTAAATATTTTTGATATTCTTTTTTTACTGATACACCAAATACATAGAGATCTCTATTAGAAATTCGTATTTCTCTTCTTACAATTGGTTCTAAATATTTAAATGACATTGAATCAAGCAACTTTTTTTTTTCTAGCCATAGAATCATATCTTCTGCATTCATATTTCTAAATTTGTGAAAATTAGATTGTGATAACCAAAATTTAACATCTTTGTCATATTTTAAACTATAGTCAATAGTAGAACCTATATCTTTAGCCATTTTCCAAATAAGATAAAGATTTTTTTCATAATCTATAGTAGGTAAAATTTTAGATACTATAGATTTGTCATCGACATTTGAAGAGTTCATTTGACTTATTATTAAGTTTAATAAATCTTCATCTAGTGTTACTTTATTGGCAGATGCCCGTAATACAATTTCTGGATCTACTACACCACAACTTCCATTTGAGATTTTATGTGCAATATTAATTGCCATGCCAGAGATCATCCAAAAATCATATAAAGTATCTTCTATAATTAAATCATAATATTTTATTCTATCAGTTATATTAGTAGTTATAATTGTTGGATAATCGTTATTTTGAATAATATTTGATATAGGATGTGATGAATTTGTTCTTTTAGTAGTTTCATAATTCCATAACTTAAATAACATAAATGTACTTCCTATATTCTCACTATGTTCATAACTTCCAGAAATTCTATTATGTCCAATAATTAAATCTGCTTTTTCATAATCATTAGTAACTGTAATATTATGTTCTTTTAGAGCTAATTTTAATCTTTCTTGAGAAACATCACATTTAGGTAAAATAAAAGCTTTTTTTCTATTTCCAAATGTTAATGCTGTCTCAGTAGGGGTTTCTAATATATTGTTTATTTTTTCATAAGTTGTAACATCTTGAGTACCTAATACATTAATTATTTCATTTTGATTAGTAAGGAGCCCATAAAATGAGCTCCCGACTAATCCAAAATAATTTAATGCATCAATATCAAAATTTTGATACACTGATTTATTTGCCATTTTTTTTTTATTTAATAGTCATTTTTATAATTTCTGCATCCATCATAAGTTTAGAAAACTTTTGTTTATTACCGTTAAAGATTGTTCTAATAATTAAATATTTAAGATCATTTGTAAAATAATCTTTAGTAGATAATGCTTTCAATCTATCTGTAATTTTTTGACTTATTGTGTTTTCTTTACTGTATATAACAGAATAATTAGCTAAACGTGTTGCTAAAGTTGAAGCAATATCTGCACGATAAGAATCATCTTTTCCAATACATCCTCGCAATTCACCTAAAATATATGATTCATTATCATGAGTCAATAAATCTTTAGGTGTTACTAGTTTATCCAGCTTATTATTAATAAATGTGGTAAACATAGAAGCAAATGCATCTCCAACAGAACCTTCACCTATCATTTGAATTAATGATAAGTTTTCTTCAAAATTATCAAAACTTGATATAGCATTAAAGAAAGTAGTTATAGATCTCGCATTAGTTTCTTGTGTAACTAATTCTGGGTGTAATAACAAAAAGTTAATACATCTACTATCAATTCCTGCTCCTTCAGCCCACTGTGCCCAAACGTTAATATCAAACTTAAGATTAGCAGTTACATATCTTGTTTTTTGTGCACTATCCACACTATTAACCATATAATCTCCATTGTCTGGATTTGCTGTTAATATAATATGCCAGTCTTTAGGAAGTGTCCATGATATATAAGTCTGTCTGTCAATTAATTCCATTACTGCTTGAATAAATCTTGTGTCAGCTCTATTCCAATCATCTAATAATAAAATACCACCTTCTTTTGCATCTGCAATCCATTCTGGTGCACAATATGACATTCTATTTTTACCTGTCATTTTGTATCCTGTTTTAAGATACTCTTGAACAGCAAGTTCATCTACCCACATACCAACTTTTTTAGTCATTGTTGATGACATGCTAGCAATATCTGATGATGCAGCTATTCTTTGTGCTGCCGTATAGGATATATCATTTGATGGAACTGTTACTTTTGTTTCTTTATACATTTGAAACTGACGAACTGGAAACCCAACTAAATCACCTAACTCTTCTATTTGTGCTAGATTTAATTTTACAAATTTTAATTTGTTTTCTTCAGCTAATTCTACAATAGTTGAAGTCTTTCCAATTCCTGATTCACCTACTACTTCAATTGATACGGAATTTTTATTATTTTCCTGTAAGTATCTATTATTTTTAATAATGTGGTTTACAAACCCTTTTAATTCTGTTACATTTAAATTTACTTGTGCCATTTTTTTTTGTTAATTAATTAATTTTATAACTCAGCTGTAAATGAGCATGAGCCTTCTCTTTCTACGCAATCTAGGATTTGTCTTCCTAATGCATAATCTACATATTCTTTATATTGTTCTCCAGTTAATTTAGGTAACTCAGCTCTTTTTAAATATTCTGGAAAATCCATAGGAGCATTTTCTTCTGTTTTATATAAGTCAAAATATATTTGAAGTGCTCTCTTATGTGCCCCAAGAGCCTCTTCAATAACTTTTAATTCAAGCTTAAGCTCTGGCATATTATCGTCTTCATAGTAATACTCTAAGTATCCTGGTGCACAACCTGGTTTACCAAATCTATCTGCTGCAGCACTACTTTGAACACCAAAAGCAAACTTACCTTCAATGTCCCCTGAATAATATCTACCCATGTTAATTAAGTTGAATTTTTAAACCTGGTAACATTTCATTAATTGTACAGCTTGAACTATGTACCCATAATGCATTCTTTGGACAGTTTTCTGGTGTAGATGCTTCACCATCTGTTAAATATATAAGGGCTGTATACTTTGGTTTTTCATTATAATGATCTATTACAGGTTGAAATGATGTACCACCTCTACCTTTTATATCCCAATCTTTTTTAGGATTAAATACTTCTACAGAATTTACTTGTGTATCACATTGTACTACAGTAATCTGATGACCTGTTTTATGCATATGACATAATTCATTCATAAATTCTTTAAGTTCATCATTACTTACAGATCCTGATGTGTCAACACCAACACAGATATGATTCTTAAATTTAATCTTAAGACCTGGATTTCCTACATATCTTTTATTATACTTACGTCTAAGCTTCTTTGTATAAGAGATAGATGAATTACCAAAAAATCTTCTTAAATAATTTCTCCAGTCAAATTTAGCTGGTTCAATAAGCATAATCCTATTAATAATCTCTGAAAGTTCGCCTGGCACAGTACCTTGTTTTTTTAAAGTTTCTTCTGTAGCTGCTTTAAGCTGATGATCAATTTGTTTTTGCACTAACTTTTTATCAGCTTCAGATAATTCATTAAATTCTTTCCATGTACTATGACAGTACTCTGATTCACCATCCATTTGATCCATTAAATTATCTAATGAAGGAGATGTACCATCTTGTTGAGCATCTTCTAATAATCTATAATATTCTTTTGTTCCTGCTTTTGTAGGAAGATTTAATTCAGGAAAACTTGATAATAATAAGCCACCTTCAGGAAGTTTTGATTCTGATATATATTGATTAATTTCTAAATCAGCTGCTATATTAAATAGCTTATGATTTGAATAGAGATCTCTCATTATTAAGTGACCAAAAGCTATGTGTAAAAGTTCATGCTTTATCAATCCTAACCTATGATCATCACTTAAATTTGTGTAGAAATCAGGGTTAATTGTTAATTGCATACCAATTCCATGTTTACTTATACCTGCTGTAGCTATTCTTTCACTAAATTGTTTATTTATACCAATTAAGAAAAGTCCATAAAAAGGTTCATCTAATATTAATGTTTTGGTTGTTTTTGCAACCATATCTTGTATGTTAATCATATATTGTTGTATTAAGGTGTCATTATTTTTAATAAAATTTTTTTATAAGTAGAATTATTTCCATTTTCTCTAATTACTTTGTTTATATTTTTTCCTGTTAACTGTTCAGATGTATAATTTAAATCAAAATATTTTATAAATCTATGTCTTTTATCAAATTTTAGTGCTTTGCTAAATAGTAAATTTAATATCATTATATTAGATTTTTTAAAGCTATTGTAGTAATTAATACCTAACTCAAAATCATCATTTAATCCATTCAATAGTTTTAAAATTTTAAAAAATTCACTTGGATTAATCATCATTTTTAATACTACCTATTATTTCAATCCATACACCTGGATTTTCTTTGTCATAAATGTATTCATAAAAAACAGGTAATATTATATCAGAATTATCATCTTCAATCCATC
>Ga0307377_10007670_pt1 | contig 11083 bp, 17 predicted proteins | sample TR3MG_FD_202535 | JGI IMG/M metagenome (GOLD analysis project Ga0307377, IMG submission 202535) | Soil microbial communities from Risofladan, Vaasa, Finland - TR-3 | ecosystem: Environmental > Terrestrial > Soil > Coastal area > Acid sulfate soil | place: Finland: Risofladan, Vaasa | collected... | reverse complement strand
TTACTTCATCCCAATCATAACGACAGTCTATCATATTGCCGCATCTTTTCGCTTCACCCGGCTTTTCTAACTTTGCGAAGTAACGCCAAATGCGCTCATCATTGCTCTTTGCTGCCTGGTACGCATGTTCTGCCGTAGGGAATCCAATTCCTTTGTAGACGGTTTTCGCAAACCAGAAATTTGAGAGAAATCGATATTCACCGCGAAAGCTGTCGATTTTATTTCTGCTGTTTTCCATTCTGATTCAGATCTTTCAATAACAGGTATTTCAATAGGTTCTTCATCATATTCTGAAAGAGGAGGCATTGTCCTGATACCACACCACTGGCATCCTTCATCATAACAGAGAAGACATTTAAACTGCTTGTCTTTAGAGATAAGAATTTTGTACCGGTTTATTTTAATCCTCTTCTCTTGAAAAATCTGACCATCCGAATCTTTCTCCACAGGCATCACACTTGCCTACATTGGCGTTCCACGTTGGCTGCACCATTCCTTTACACTTCTTTTTCGGACAGGGTTTTGCTCTGTCATTATAACCTTCCATAGTGAATGGACTTCTTTTTTTAGGCATTACTTTTTCTTTACTCATTTACTAATTACCTTCCAGAACTCTTCCTCGTAAAAGTCATCGTCTTTGTATTTTACATTAACTTGCCATTTATAATCACAGATATCCCACGGGTCATAAAATCTTCTATAAGCTTTCCCATCGGGAACATCCTTTGTTCTCCGGTCCTCCTGTTAGCCTGATTCTTACGATACTGTTTTGTCTTGGATCCTTTATAACCATCGGTTATCCAGGGCTTTCTGTACGATCTGCTCATACTATAACTCCTTTAGAGACCTCCTTTGTTAAGGTTAAACTGGCAATTATGTACATATACCTTTGTATAATAAAAGTCCTGATGAAATTCCTAATATTTCAGGAAATATTGTTTTATTTAAAGATAGAATTATTTCTGCGCTTTGATAAGGATGATTTGACGGCAATATAAAAAAAGCCGTTACAAATAAGAACAGTATAAAAACTGCAGGTAAAATGCTGAGAACTTTTAAAATAATTCTTCCCATTTATCTCCCATATAGAGGTTAAAATTGGTGGCAATGGTGAGATTTGAACTCACGACCAACTGATTATGATTCAGCTGCGCTGCCGGGCTGCGCCACATTGCCACAATGATTTTATGTATATCCTTCATTATCTTTCATATAGGACTTTTTAGTAGTAGGGACTAATTCTTTATTACTGAGACCTTCCCTATCTGATACTGTGATTAATTTGCCGTCTTTTCTTTTACAGCCTACTCCCCACCTACCGGCGTCTTTCCAATAGGTATAACCCGTATATTCGTTGTAATCACTTAATCTTAAAGTAGTACCTCCTTCTCCAAGACAGACGTATTTCGGTAATTCAGCAATACTCTCTAAGATTACTTTTTTTACAACAAGTTTTAATTCCACTATTTCATCAGATTCATCAGGTTTTAAACCTTCTGCATAGAAATGTCCCTTTGTAGGTATGCTGTCATCACTTCCAGATAATACTCCATGAATATTTTTACCGTGCTGCCCGTTTCCCATTAACCCCTTTCGACGGATGCCGTACCATTTTACTTGCCTAAAACCATAAATTCCCATACATTACCTCCTTATAATATATGGTACGAAACTTACAGGGTATTATTAAAGAAAAAAATGGCGGAGGACACGAGACTCGAACTCGCAAGGCGTTTCCACCCGATCGCTTTCCAAGCGATTCCCTGACCAATTCGGATATCCTCCAGCAAGACATATTAAGGAGTCTTTTCGTACATTTTTATGAAATCTTTTCCATATTTACTGACTACGTAATTATAGATATTTTTAAACTCTGGCCACATCAGCACAATTAACTTCTCTTGGAATTGGTCTATCTTCGCTTTTGTTTGTGGAGTCATCCATCCTTTTATCTCAAGAAAAATTCCATTAGATAGGGTATAATCAGGTATCCATTTTCTAAGTTTATTTTTAAAATAATAATCAAATCTTTTATTATTTCTTTTAAATTTTATATTAAAATCCTTGGCATAAATTATCCAAGCTAATTCCCAACTACTATCACACCATATACCTTTATACCACCCTTTTTTCCCTCTACCTGCACCTCTTTTATAACCACCGTAATTACCGTATTTATTTAACTTAGCAATTTTTGATAGTTTTAATTTTCTCTCTTTTTCTTTTTCCTTTGTTAAAGCTCTTCCTTTACAATTTTTCTTTAAGTTTTTTATAAAATTTTTATAACCTTCTTCTGTCATCCAATCTTTTGGAGATAATCCTGGATTAGTGCCCTTTCTTCCTTTAACATTTATATATTTAAAAGGTACATCTTTTCTTTTTTTAGGACTCTTTTTGCACCATTGTAAATGAGAGGCTATTACCTTAACATTGTCAGATTTTCTTGTACAGTATTTACATTTATACATACACATATTATATCATAATATATTCAAGAATGTCAAAAAGCGTAATTTATGGCGGAGGATGAGTGACTCGAACACTCAAGTCATTGCTGACGGCAGCTTTCGAGACTGCTGGATTACCAATTATCCTAATCCTCCTTTTATAATAAAAATAAAAAACCGAGACCTGGATCTCCCCTCGACCAACCGGACCACTTCCAGAAATTTTGGCGGAGACGAGTGGGAATCGAACCCACCTACCGCACTTTCAGGTACGGCACGACGGTTTTGAAGACCGCGGAGCCCACCAGTGGCCCATGCATCTCCATATTTCTTAAGAAAAATAATAAACCGAGACCGGGTTCTGCCCCCGGACGGTCGTAAATGGGCAATTTGCTCCGTAGCCGAAGCCTCTCGGTTTAAATTGGTGGGCAGGGACGGAATTGAACCGCCACAGTCCGAAGACGGGAGATTTACAGTCTCTTAGGCTCACCTATGCCCAGCCTACCCTTGTAACTTATTTATTTGAAAGAAGATATGGGGTGAAGGAGGGGAGTTGAACCCCCGTCTCCGGAACCACAATCCGGGGCCCTAACCGCTGGACGACCTACACCATAACCTTCACAATCTTTTCACAAATAAAGATGTGCTACACTTCATAACAATAGAAAATGTCAAAGAACTTTAATTTATGGCGGAGAGTGGAGGAGTCGAACCTCCAAATCCTTTCGGACGGCAGCTTTCAAAACTGCTGGATTACCAATTATCCTAACCCTCCGTTACAAAAAATCGTATATATCAATTAAACCCTCGTTTATTTCACCGTGGCAGTTCCGACAAACTGGAACACATTTCTTTAATTCTTCTTTTAATCTATCAATAGCCATCCCATTTGAAATTGCATTTGAAATACAAAATTCTTTATTTTCAAGATGATGTAAATCTATAGAATTCATACATCTTTTATAGTCACAAATTATACAACCTTCAGCTTTTTCCTTTCTAATAATAGCCTTTATTTTCTTCTTATGCTCTGTAGCTCTCTTTATATAAATTTCCCTATTCTTTTTATAATGAGATCTACCGTAATTTCTTTTACACTTTTTACAACGGGCATATCTTTTCTTTTTCGCCTTATCCCTAAAAGCAAATGCTGTAATAGGCCTTTTTAATTCACATTTAGTACAGAATTTTGATTCCAAACTGTCTCCTATCTTTATAATAGTTAAGCCTATAGCCAGGATTCTTCCTGTTGAATACCATGAAGTCCTTCAGAAAAATTCTGTTCTATTACTCTGGCCTGTAATAGACCTACATTTATCTTTGTAGAAAAATATTCTACAACCTCCAAAGGAGGTGCCTCCGACCCGATCATCACAGCCCCGCTCACCGGCTAGATCTGCTTGGAGTTGCACCCTCGGAAGTGCAAATGATTAAGGGTTACATTATAACCTCTAAATCTCCTTCCTTCAGCAGTGGTGTCCTGAGCTTCCTCACAGAATTATCTGCGCGTAGGTCCGGCTTAACTATTATATTTCAAAGAATTTTGGAGGCCGGAGGGAGAATCGAACTCCCGCATTTGAGGTTTGCAATCTCGTGCCTTACCACTTGGCAATCCAGCCCTAATATTAACATCTTAACCTGTTACAGTTCTCACAATCCCTATTACAGGGACCCCTTTTGGGTTGTGACTTTTGATAAATCTTTTCTTTCTTCCCCATTGTATATCTTTCTTTTTAATTTCTTTTTTCTGTTTCATTTTATCCTGCCTTTATGGCGGAGAGACGCGGACTCGAACCGCGAAACCCTTTCGGGCGGCACCTTAGCAGGATGCTGGATTACCAATTATCCTATCCCTCCGTATTTTAATAATCTTGGCTCATCCAAGACGTTTTCTTTCCATCTAATGCATCAAAAACCCATCTCATACTTTCAAGATCTTGATTATGTACCTGTAAATCAAAGATCTCTCCCTTTGGTAATGCATCTCGAAGACAAAATCTATGTGTATTCACCGGAGGTCCTCCTGGATCATGTGGTTGTGGTTCTGATAATTCTCCTCCACAGATTTTATCTTGACTTATTCTTTTAAACTTACAATCTTTATGTTGACACCATACTGGTCTCTCTTGTCTAAATTCACCAGTCATTTTAACTCCTTTATGTAAACTAGTACCCCCGGTAGGGATTGAACCTACGACCCGCTGATTAAGAGTCAGCAACTCTACCACTGAGTTACGGAGGCGTTATAAATGGGCCCGGTAAGAGTCGAACTTACGATTTTCCGATTAAAAGTCGGAAGCCTTAACCAACTTGGCCACGAGCCCTAAAAGACTGTGAATCGTTCCGTTTAGTAAACGATGAGTTCGCCCTCATCTCAAACCTCCTTATTTTCATACTGTGTACACATTAATGAGTGCTCTCCTGTGGTCATATAATCACAGCTACACGGTACTTCTCTGTCTCTTTCATACGAAGGACAGGTCAGAGCATGTTCTCCAGTGGTCATATAATTACAGTTACACTCCATTTTGTAAATCCTTAATATACCCGCACAAGGATTTGAACCTTGGACTCACGCCTTAAAAGGGCGTTACTCTGCCGGACTGAGTTATACGGGCATGGTGCAGACGGAGGGATTTGAACCCTCACGCCCATACGGACACTTGGTCCTTAGCCAAGCCTGTCTGCCATTCCAGCACGTCTGCCTACATTTATCTTTCTCTTTATCTGTTCTTTTCTACACCATTTTCCTTTACACGATGCCCCACAGAAAGGGCCACTCATACCTCTTTTAATTCTTCTTCTTTCATCCTTTGCCATCTTAAGGAATTCTTTTTTACATTTAGCGCATATTAATAGAACCCATTCTATTTTTCTGTGCCTTTCACAATGCTGAGAAAAAGTAACAATTTCAAAATTTTCTGGCCTATTATCTCTTCTATTCTCATTCTTATGATGAATATGTTCATTCGGTAATAGTTTTCTTCCAAGCTTTTTTTCCATGATCTCTCGATGTTGGTAAACAGTAGCTCTTGACCCATCATCGTATTTCACAGTTGCTGCATAATACCCTTTAAGAATAAACCAGTTTGACCTCCAAATCTCTTTCATTTAACCTCCTTACGGTATTTATAACTAATATAAATACCGTAAGATAGGCGTGTCTATCAATTATATAGTTCCTCCAATGCAAATACTACTTTACTCATGTCACAGGCGTAAAACCCAGAGGCATTCAGACAGTTTACTTCTATGACCTTAAATCCGTCCGGTGTAATTGCTACATCCATTACAAACCCTGCAGCCGGAGACCACAAGTTAACCATCTTCTGCGCATATCTTATTACATCCTTTTCATTACACTCCGTTGAAAACACCCTGGTCCCTACCCTATACTGAGATCCCGTAATCACTTTCCCGTTTACTACAAAGAACCGATACTCACGGTAAATCTCTTTTACAGGTGCCTGTACTACACAAGTGTTTCCTGTTACTGTACCTTCCCATCCGAGATCTAAAATTTTATCTCTCCATTCTTTAAATTTCTCCCAGGTCATTTTTTGTCCTGCGAATACTTTACTATCTTTACAAGGCTTTACAAAGAATTCGTCATATTTGGGCTCAAACCCCTCTATTGTGCTTAAATGAGCTTCTTTGTTTAAAAGATTGTCGCCGTAATTCTTTACAAACTTTGGAAAAGTAAAGTTTTCATTTACGAATACTCCGGGTTTCCATCCTTTCCTTTTCGCTACTTTCCACAGTGAATAAGCCCCGATTGCTATTACCGGATTCTCCGGGTTTATATCAGGGGTTATGTCACCGACAAAAGGAACAGCCTTTACGATTTTATAAGGGAGTTTCATTCTTTCAATCGTCTGTATCAGTGTTTTAAATCCCTCTTCCTTGAAAAGGTTGTTTTGTACTACCCAGAACATTATTACCTCTATGTAAAAAACCATTATTTACTGGTAGCACCGAATGGATTTGAACCATCGACATCCTCCTTATCAGAGAGGCGCTCTCACCGGACTGAGCTACGGTGCTGTAATTTGCGATCAGTCAGATTTGAACTGGCACTCGGGAATCCCCGAACTAGCCTCTGAAACTAGCGTGTCTACCAATTTCACCATGATCGCGTTAAATGGCGGCTGCGGTCCGAGTTGAACGGACGACCACCTGCCCTTCAAACAGGCACTCTACCACGCTGAGTTACACAGCCATACAATAAAAAAAGCCCCACTTCTTTCGAGGTGGGGCTTCTGACTCGCCTTGACTAATGATTTTTTAGTCTCAGTTAATCATAAACCCCACCCCCGAATGCTTTCTAATTGAATAGAGCATACTAAAGGATAAACACAATTTAAAACAATCTGCCGCTGGCAGTCGCCTTAGTTGTTCTGTGTTTGTTAGGGTCTTTAACTGAGTCATCACAAATTTTCCTTTTTAAATACACTAAATTATTCTTATGCACTTATAATGTACCAAATTTTTTAAGAGATGTCAACATAAAAATAATTTATTTTTTTAATAAGATACTTATCTCCCAGCTTTCATTGACGTTTTGAATCTCTCTGCAAGTTTTTCAGCTTTCTCTTTATATTCTTTTACGCGCTTTTCAACATCAAACATCCCGCTGAACATACCGCCCAGACTGCTGCTTGAATACCCCTTAAATTCATCGAGTTCTTTTTTAGCAAACTCATTTATTCTAACTAACCATGCTTCGGTAACTATATCAGGAAACTCTTCTACATATTTTTTCAGATCAGAGTGTTTCCCGTCTTCATCCATTTTATTCACAACTTTTTCAATTAATTTAAACAGCATAAGGGTTAAAACTTGGGAAAAATCCTGTTGTAATTCAAGGCTTTGTTTATCTTCACTGGTCCCTATCATTAACTTTGTGAAATAATCAGTAGAATTATCTGATTTCTTTTCATCCTTCATCCTGTTCTCCTTTTTTAATCGACTAATTTGGCATCAATCTTATCTTCTTCTATGTCAATATAAACTATTGTTGTTCTCTCTTCCATTTGTCCAGGCTGGATTACCAAAGTACCGTTGACCTCGTATTTCCAACAGCCCGTCACCTCATAGTTTTCATGGATATATCACTACAAAAACAGTCTTCTTCTTTTTCCAGATTATATGTTGCCCGGGCTGAATCACTGTAGTTCTTCCTACCATAGCCTTCAGGACTCTGTGTGAAAAAATGTGCGTATTTAGTATATCTATAACTTCTAATTTTATTATCCATTTTATATTTTTTAATAATTTTCATTTTCTTAAAAATTTCATATTTGTAATTCAAGAATAAGGAATTATCACCCATATTACCATAAATAGAAGATAATATGGAAAGTACTTTTAAATTACTACCTACTCTAAACTCCTCTTTTGAGGTATTACCACAATTGAAAAAAGATGACATTAAGGTTAAGAAAAAGGGGGAAACTGATGATAAGCTAAAATTAAAACATAAATAACGCCTTTTATTTTTCAGACAAAAGAAAATTGACCCGTCCCCATCTAACACACCTCTCCAAAACCACCATTTTTCTTGATTTGTCAAAGAGTTAAACCAATCTAATACATCAAGACTATAAGTTTTATTATGGCTTAATCCTACTTCAAATCTTAAGTAATCAACAAATTCTTTATTAAAAAATCTTAACCTATAAGCTAATCCTTTTCCTGCCTGTCTTTTTGAAACTGTACCTCCTAATTTATTTTTTATTTTTAATAAGAATTCTTTTGATATATTTGTAATAGTAGCGCAGCATCTATATTTTGTTTTTGGGCTGAATTCATATTCGATATCACCGTCCGTAACTATTAAACCAATCAAATAATAAAAATTTTCATCTTTATTTTTCACTAGAAGGTAATTCAAAATATCCTTAGTTTTTAAATTATGCTGATTACGGCAATCTCGGTCACAGAAAATATTTTGCCTTTTACAAAAATTAGATAAATACTGCAAAATGGGCTTATTACAATATGTGCATTTTGTCAGTATTTTTCTATCATTTAAATTCCTTCCTATATAAACCGGAAGACCTTTATAAGTTTTACCATTAGCTATATACATATTAAATTTGAAGTTACACTTTCTTTATTTACTTCTATAACAACTAAAGTTGTTTTCATGTTATGTTGTCCGGGTTGTATAATTTGGGTTTTTCCAAGCTGATATTTCCAGATACCGGTTACTGAATAAGACTCATGTATATGCCCTGCCAATAAAATTAAAGGTTGCTCTCTTTCGGCCCAGTCATACACAGACTTAGAGCCAACTCTTTTTCCATCCATACATATATCCAAGCCAAGAGCCTGCGGAGGTTGGTGAATAGCCATTATAGTTTTCCTGTCTGCATGTATATTCTTTAGATCCTCTTCAATGGTTCCTTTTTTAAAAAAATAATCTTCTATATCCTCTATGCAGTACTGATCAGATTCGCTGTAGTCGCAAGGAATCCCGATATAGCCGGGGCGTTCCCATAGAGCATGATCCAACTTACAGGCTGTCTTTAAACCAAAAGGATAATCCAGCACATATGGGTATGCCTTGAATACATAACCGTCTCTCTCATAAGGTTCTTCATCCAGAAGGTCCGCATATTCCCGGAAATATTTTTTTCTCGTATAGACATCATCGTTCCCAAAACAGGCCAGGACTTTTATGCCCTCATACTGGCATCGTGCATAAAAATGTTTCAGGTACCCTTTGACAAATTTCTTTTGAATCTTAAGAAGAGCAGGTCCTTTGGGTAATATATCAGCTCCCAGATGAATGAGCTTTATTTCGTGTTCCTTGGCAAATTCCAATACATCTTCATACTTCTGGGTATCACCGTGCAGGTCAGTAGCATATAAAAGGCGTATACTCATTATAATAAATCCGGTTTACAAATTGCAGCCATTGAATCACAACGTTGCATAGTTTTCTGCCTTGCGCCCCTGCTATAAATCCAAGACGCGGTTAAATTTTGTACAACGGACTGCAAAGGATGAAGTTAAGCCCTATAATCTAAACAGCCTTCCAAATCAACCCAACACCACCGCAGACAATTAGACCCCTCCAGATCACCACTATAAATATAATAACTACACTCCTTATTAGAACACGGCTTAATTTTATCCTTTGTGTGTTGAACGGGCTTCTTAGTCGAACTGTGCTGCACTTCAATATTCCCCTGTGCGGCTCTACGCTCCATGCCCGCCTGTATTGCCGGTAAACAAACCATTGCCACTCTTAACATAAATCTCTCCTTATTTTAAGCCACACCTGCAATCGGTGCAGCATTTGTTGTTGCTGTGCATACCATAATTTAGCACGGCCACCACGTACAGGCACAAGAGTTGTATATACCAAATTTACGATAAGCATATTGAACTGTGTACTTTCCACGAACTAACTGAACACCAAAGAAGCGTTTTGAATAGAATTATAAACTCCAGCCGTGCATATAAAGCACAGCAATTTTGTACAACGTGTGCCGCCCGATGCAGCGGACTATAATTTATTTTCTCTCGCCTGCACTTTCCGCATATACTTTACCTCCCATATACATTATACGCATTTACAGGGGACTTTTTTAAATAAAAATTTAATCTTTTTATAATTTCTTCCCCAGTTTCAGATCCAAACACATCTCCGACTGAGTCTCGTATCTTTATTAAAGCCCGATCAGACTTCCAGCCTTCCTTAATGGATTGCTCATAGAAATCTATCCAATCCGTAACCATATTGTTTTGATACAGCTTTTCAAGAATATCTTGAAGAGGTAGGCCGGTAAGCGAGGAGAAGAGAGGAAATACGCCTCTTACAACGTATTTGTCGTCTGTAGTTTTTCCGGAGATTTTAAGAGGATTTCTCCTCTTCTTGCTTTTGGCATAATACTATGTCCTTCCAAAAAGTGCTCTTATTCGTTCTTATCTTATCTAATCTTTTCATATCAACCAGATCCGGATGAACATACCAGTCTTCAAAGGGATCCTTCATATGGGCATTCCAGGTCACGTCAGGACAAATCAAGTCATACCCGTAGGATTTAAATATTTCTCTGGATTCTGTCCTGTATATCTCTTTAGACCTATAAATATCATGTTCGTATGTTACAACAGCAAACCGGTATTCGTTCAGGGGTAACTTTTTTAAACACTCAAGCGTAACCAGTGGGGGTTCTAAATCCAAAGATAAATAATCTATATCTTTGGGGAAGCCCCACTCCTTAAATTTCGCCCTGTAATCTATTTTTCGGGCATCAGCACAGAGAATATTACAATTCCTTATGCCGTACTTATTTACCCATTCCTGATCTTTCTCAATTAATACCCCTGACCAGTTAAATCCTGTTTCTAAAAGATAGGTATTATTTATATAAATTGGATCATGAGCACCTATATCAACAAAAAACCCGTTCTTCTTAAATTTTAAAACCCAGTAGACAAATGCATCTTGTCCTATCTGTGAATGAAATTCTGGCACGATTTTTCCGTTTTTAACGGAGAGCCGGGAGGCCAAAATGGAATCGATCCTTACGAATCGCCGCTTACATTTGGCTTTGGGCTCTCTCTAGTAACATATTATTATTAAGACTGCAGTCCATATTAAGAAGCTTTCTATCTATTAA
>Ga0307377_10007668_pt1 | contig 11085 bp, 10 predicted proteins | sample TR3MG_FD_202535 | JGI IMG/M metagenome (GOLD analysis project Ga0307377, IMG submission 202535) | Soil microbial communities from Risofladan, Vaasa, Finland - TR-3 | ecosystem: Environmental > Terrestrial > Soil > Coastal area > Acid sulfate soil | place: Finland: Risofladan, Vaasa | collected... | reverse complement strand
TTTCGAGTTGGGTGGGCATACCCTGAAGCCACATCCCTCCGGCCGCTGGCCTGCGAATCTGGTGCTGGACGAGGAGGCGGCCCGGTTGATGGATGAGGTGGTGGGGGAGAGTTCGTCGCCTCAGAAAGTGACCCGAGGGGGCAACCGACAGCAGGCATTTGGCATGGGGCGACAGGACGATGTTCCCTGCTACGGCGACACAGGTGGTCCCTCCCGATTCTTCCTACGGGTGGATGCTGACGAGCCGACGAGGTTCCGATATGTGGCCAAGGCGAGCAGGCGGGAGAGGCAGGCGGGGTGTGAGGGGTTGGGGGAACGCCACAAGGCGCAAGAGTACGGCTTGTCAGAGAGCAATCGGGATAACGGAGATCGTGTAGCACGACAACGGGCAAACCTACCGAACCGCAACCACCACCCCACAGTCAAGCCTCTCGCCCTCATGCGCTGGCTCTGCCGCCTTGTGACTCCGCCCCGGGGCACAGTTTTGGACCCCTTCGCTGGCTCGGGTAGCACGCTCATCGCGGCTGGCCTTGAGGGGTTCGACTACCTGGGGTGCGAGAAGGACGAGGAGTACGCCGAGATCGCTGAAGCCCGCCTTGCCCATTGGATGGCGCAGGAACGGCCCGAGGAGCAGATGAGTCTGGTGGAGAGTCATGCCTGAGCACCACCTTGACGAGATAGCGCATTCATATGCCTGGAAGGGCGTGATTGATGAAATTCCCGTCTTCTACGAAGAACCGATATGGGTTGACGGCGAGGAGCGAATACAGGGCCACGTCAGTCGTTCCCGTATCAGGGCGGTCGTACTGGAGGTACTGCAGGCCGTGAGTGCTGCGGGCTTGGTGATCACGAAGGATGGAGCGGGTTCCTATGCCATGGTGGTGCTGGGACAGGCAGTCACTGAGGTAGCCGACGAGGCTGAGTTCGCGACAGCGGGAGATCCGTCCATGCCTGACCGCCCCGGGAGGATCAATCACGAACTGGCAACGGAACACGCGGAAGCCGCGGTCCGTGTACTACGCGAGATTATGATGTGCACAGGCAACCCCTCTATTTCCAGGGTGGCCGCCGCTGAGGTGTTGTTGAAGTGGGCCTCTGGTATAGACGGGGGAAGGGTGCCTGAGTGCGATGGGACAGATAATGCCTGACCGCCAGCCATGGGAGAGGCGGAAGGGCGAGGGCCGGAAGGCCTATGACGCCTTCTGCTCCTATCGCGACCAGGAGGACGCCCGCAGTCTGGCGGCCGTTGGGAAGGTGTTGGGGAAATCTGATGCCCTTATGGAGCGGTGGAGTGTGCGTTGGGGTTGGGTTGAGCGCGCCCATGCCTGGGACGACCACATAGCCGCGATAGCCTCCGACAGGGCGCTGGATGCTCAGCTTGCTGAGAGGGCGGCTGAGAACGCGGAGAACCTGAGACAACAGGCGGCGCGCCTTGCAGAAGCCCGGGCACTCGCCGCGACGGCGCGGGCAACGGTGAACACAGCCGCCCCGGTAGCCCTGGCCCGTCTGAAGCGTTCCCTGGGGCAGGTAGAGGCATTGATAGCGAATCCAGAAGCCCCTGCCAACCTGATAGACGAGGCAATCAAGGACGCGATCTCCGCCCTGCACTGGGCGACGAAGAGCATGGAAGTCGCACACAAGCTCGAAGCCCTAGCGCTAGGGAAGGCGACGGATAGGACAGCCGTACAGCTTGACCCGGCGAGCGTAGACAGGCTTGCCGATATCATCACCGCCCACGTACCCGAAGACCACTGGGACACCGTGGTCAAGGAAGTCGCCGCAACCCTGAAGGGGGAACATGTCAACGGCCGCCCTTGACATAGACGTCGAAGACCGGCTCTTTCGGAGGATAGCGCCGCGGCGTTCATCGCCCGTTACCCGGCTTGATGGTGACTTTCGGCGGTTTGTAGCCGAGTACATCGCGTGGGAGCCCGGGGAAGGCCCGACGGACTATCAGGACGAGATCCTCGGCAAGCTTACGGAGGGCCGGCGTGTAGCTGTCCGGGGACCGCACAGCCTCGGAAAGACGGCTGTAGCCTCCTGGATCGTACTAGGCTTCGCGCTGATGAACGATGGGATGGACTGGAAGGCTCCCTGTACGGCCTCGGTATGGCGGCAACTCTCGAAGTACCTCTGGCCCGAAATCCATAAGTGGGCGCGTCGTTTACGATGGGACAAGCTAGGCCGCGATCCCTTCGACCTCCGGACGGAATTACTCCAACTGAACCTGAAGCTCGCGACCGGGGAGGCCTTCGCCGTCGCTTCTGACCTCCCCGCTATGATCGAGGGGGCGCACGCCGATCGCCTACTCTACGTATTCGACGAGGCGAAGACTATTCCAGACGCAACCTTCGATGCCGCCGAGGGCGCTTTCGCTTCAGGTGACTGCTATGCCATCGCGATCAGCACACCCGGAGAGCCTATCGGGCGGTTCTACGATATTCATAAGCGCAAGCCCGGGTATGAGGACTGGTGGACGCGACACGTGAAGCGCGACGAATGTATCGCCGCCGGCCGCATGAGCCGCGAGTGGGCGGAACAGCGCAAGGCGCAATGGGGCGAGGGCTCGGCGGTCTACCAGAACCGCGTACTGGGCGAGTTCGCTTCGTCGGAAGAGGAAGGCGTCATCCCCCTGGCGTGGGTGGAGGCGGCCAACCAGCGGTGGCTGACGCTTCAGGACTCTGGCGAGTGGGGGGAGTTCAAGCGGGCAGGCATCGACGTTGCCCGGAGTGGCATTGACCTGACTTCGTACGCGCTGCGCTACGGGAATGCGATCAAGGAACTGAGGCGGTACGCCAAAGAGGACACGATGGCCACGGCAGGCAGGGCGGCCGCCATCCTCAAGGGGTTGGGCGGCGAGGCCTATGTGGACGTCATCGGGATCGGGGCGGGGGTGGTAGACAGGCTGAGGGAGCAGAAATTCGCCGTGGTAGCATTCAACGCGTCAGAGAGTACGGACCTGAAGGACCGCGCTGGCATCCTCGGCTTCACGAACCAGCGCTCGGCGGGCTGGTGGACGTTGCGTGAGATGCTCGATCCGGCGAACGGGGAAGACGTTGCCCTGCCGCCCGACGACCTCCTGACGGGGGATCTGACGGCGCCGCACTGGCGTGTTATGTCTGGCGGACGCATCCAGATCGAGAGCAAGGACGATATTCGGAAGCGGATCGGGCGCTCGACGGACGATGGGGATGCGGTCGTGATGGCATTCGCTCAACTGGCAGAGGAGATAAGGCCGAACATGCGGCCGCTCTACTGATATGGGACTGCGCGCACGAATCGGGCGGTGGCTTATGCGGTCGATGGACATGCCCTTCTCCTGGGTGCCCCCCTGGCAGTCCGGGCGGCCGGCGTGGACAGAGTGGTCGGTCGAGAAGGCGATCACGGAGGGCTACCGGGCGCATGGGATCGTCTATATCTGCGTGCGACGCCTCTCAGCCTGCATATCATCCGTCCCCTGGCTGGTCAAGCGCATGACGCTGCGGGGCGAGGAGACCCTGCCCGACCATCCCGCCGCACTGCTACTCGCGAAGCCGAACCCCTGGGCAAGTCAACAGGACGTGATGGAGGCGACGACCCTCGACCTGAACCTCGGCGGCAATGCTTACTGGCTGATTCTCAGGCAGGGCGAGACGGCGCAGGAGCTCTATCGGTTGCGACCCGACCGCGTGAAGCCGATACCCGATGCGAAGACGTTCGTAAGCGGATATGAGTATACCATTGGCTCACAGAAGACGACCCTGCCGGTGCGGGATGATGCGAAGGGCATCGCGGTGGTGCATTTCAAGCTGATGGACCCGGGCAACGACCTGCTGGGTCTCTCGCCACTCCAGGCCGCCTCGCGCGTTGTGGATACTGACAATGCCGCCATTGACTGGAACGTTGCTGCTTTGCAGAATCAAGCGCGGCCAGCGGGGGCGTTAGTCGCGAAAGAGAAGCTCACCCAGGACGAGTACGACCGCTTGCGGCTGATGCTCAAAGAGCAGATCACTGGGGCGGCCAATGCCCGTGTACCCCTTCTGCTGGAGGGCGGACTGACGTGGCAGCAGCACGGGTTCTCTCCCACGGACATGGACTTCCTCCAGGGTCGGAAGATGAGCGCGGTCGAGATATGCAACATCTTCGGCGTGCGGCCCGAATGGGTGGGACTCATAGAGGCCAAGTTCGAGAACGCACGGCAGGCACGCAGGATGACCTGGGAAGACACAATCATCCCCTTCCTGGACGACCTCGCTTCGACTATGGGCCTGAGCTTGGCACCGCTCTTTGACGGCGATATCTTCTTCGCCACGGACCTGTCGAAGACGCCTGCGATCACTGAGGCGCGGAGCGAACTGATTGGGCAGGCGAAGGACCTGTGGGGCATGGGGGTTCCGTTCAACGCCGTCAACGAGGAACTGGGCCTTGGCTTTGAACCCGTGCAGGGCGGCGACGTAGGCTATCTGCCCGTTATGATGATGCCGGTGGAGAGTGAACCGAAGCCAGCGGGGGAGGCGCGCATAACCAACGCTGATCTGCTACAGGCCCTAGCGGCCGCGGGCGCGTCGTCCGATGAATTGCTCGCGACGCTGAATAGCATGAGTGCCACTTCGGACCGCGTCGTGAACCTGACGACCGAGGCGCAGCGGACCACGTACTGGCGGGCGTTCGACCGGCAGCGGCTGGCGTGGGAGAAGGGGATAGCGGGGAAGATCAAATCGCGGTTTGGGGACGAGGAGAAGGCCGTCCTGAAGGTGGTAGAAGGCGGGTCCTCAGAGGTCTCTACCATCGTCACCGCGCAGGAGGGCGAATGGGAGACGCTCCTGCTGGCAACGTGGCAGGCGGCGTTCGAGCACTTCGGGGAGCAGGCGGCTGAGGCATTCGGGATGGAGGTCAAGGGGCGGTCGGCGGGACCTGACCAGAGCCGGGCGGTCTGGGACCCGTGGCCGGCGGAGGCGAAGGCGTTCGTGAGCCAGGTGGTGGGGGAGCACGTCAGTGAGATCACCACCGCGACGAAGGTGGCGCTGCGCAGGGAGATCCAGGATGCGCTAGCCGCGAACGAGGGGGTGCCCCAGATAGCGGCGCGGATTCGGGGGCTGTATGATGGGTACGGCAGGCATCGAAGCTTCACAATCGCCCGGACGGAGGTGGGCGGCGCGGCGAACTACGGGACGCGGAGCGCGGCGCAGCAGAGCGGGGTAGTGCAGACGCACACCTGGCTGTCGAGCCGGGATGAGCGGGTGCGGGACAGCCACCGGGCGATAGACGGTCAGACCGTGGCGCTGGCGGCGCGGTACTCGAACGGGTGCCTGTTCCCGAACGATCCGGGAGGGCCGGCGGCTGAGGTGGTGCAGTGCAGGTGCGTAGAGACGTTCGGGACGGGAGGCTGAGATGCGGGACATGGTGCTACAGACAATACAGGATCAATGCGGCTTCGTCCTTCAGAGGTACATGGAGGGCATTGGCTTCCGCCATCAGGGAGGGTGCGAAGTGAACGGGGAGAGTACGGGGCGCTTCGTGCGCGGGGATGAGCACTTGCGACTACGGTTCCGGGTAGAGGAAGTCGCATCGGAGGATCGGATCGCTGACAGCAGGACGGGAGGCTGACATGGGAGGCGACGTGAGCGAGAGGCTGATCGAGATTCGCGACGGAAGGGGCATCCTCATCGGTTTCGCTGAAAGGTCCGACATCGTGGCGGTGGTGCTGGAGGCACTAGCGGATGTGGCTAGTGATGCGGCACGGACTACTCCTGACGATGCCACAGAGGCGCGACTTGCGTTAGACCGCCTGGCCTGTTTCGCCGCGAACTGGAAGGCCAAGCGCCCCCCCCACATAGCCTTGTCGCCCGAACAGATTCACAGCATTGCCGAGGGCGAGATTCCGGGCGGATGGGAGGAGTACGACGATGCGCCGGACCCGGAGAAGGTTCGAGAGTACGTCAACGCCGCGGCCGACACCATCCTCGCCGAGCCGGTGCGGGAGTTGGTGGACTTCATATACGCGCACAAGAAGTTCGGCGATGAACCATACTTCTGGTTCGTGGAGTGGAGTACGGGATTGGCATATCGCGTTCAAATCGTCCGGGACCTCCTCCCCCCACGTAAAGCCGACACCGGGACCGTCAGCACGGAGGCTCCCGACACGGCAGAGCAGGCAGACGCCGGAGAGGATGGCCCCGTGAAGGGGGCAAGCACAGAGCCATGTGACATCCCCGCGGAAAGCGGCGAGAGCGAGGTGCGGGAGGCACTGCGGAAGTTCGATCAAGCGCATACCCCTTGGGTGGTGAAGGCGTTGACCCGCGGATGGATCACGGAAGAAGGCAAGGAAGCCTGGAACCGTGATGTGGCACCGCATATGTTTCGCCTATACGCATTCCTGCCCGACAAGGCCCCCGAGTCAGAGGCGTCCGCAGGGAGCGGGGATGTTTGTCCCGACACTACGGAGGCCACGTTCTCTGCGACGCGTGATGGGGCAAAATTGACCTTGGGCGCGTCGGGTACCTTCGAAGAGGAACCCTTCTGCGGGCCGGGTTCCTTTGAGCCCGCCGCGCCTTACGGGACAGTGGACGCGCACCTGGCGGAGCAGATGAAAGACCCGGAGTTCAGGGCCGAGTACCTGCGGGGGGCGGCGCGGGTGGCGGCTGAGGATGGCGAGACCGTACTGCGGAAGCTCAAACGTGACGTGGATGCAATGGCGAAGATCCTCCCGAGTGTGCTGGAGTTATTGGAGCGGGCGATATGACCGCAGACGTACTGGCACACTTGGGCGGTGGCTGCGTGAGAACCCTCCTCCCACAAACGACAGCCTAGCCGTACCTGACAAGCCCTCATAAGAGGGGTGATAGCTGCGCAGCAGCCTTCATCCCCAGCATAACACACGCCCGGCCCGGTGGCTGATCACCGCCGAAGTCGAGAGAAGTTCAAGCCGGTTCCTGTATACAGGCAGGGATCGGCTTTTGTTATTGGGCTGGGCGTGTCGCACTCATAACGGGAGGCGACAACGGAGACGGAGGAACGATGATGACGAGCGGAACACAGTTCCGGGCGTTCAGGCTTGACCGGCAGGAGTTCGACGAGACGAAGCCGGGGCACGTGATCTTCCATAGCAGCGTGTTCGGGGTGCCGGATTCGTATGGGACCATCTTCGATAAGGGCTGCTTCGCGCAGACGATCAAGCAGCACGACGGCCTCTTCCCCGTGCTCTGGTTCCATAACCCGAGGGTCCCGATCGCGCTCGGCCTCCACGAAGAGGATGATACCGGCCTCTGCGTCGCGGCCGACCTCGACCTGGAGGTGGAGGCGGCGCGCAACGTCTACTCCGGCCTGCGCCAGGGCTATGTTGATTGCGCCTCGGTCGCCTTCCGGGTCGTGACGGAGGCGCTCGAAGACGAGATCACGCACTTCAAGGAAGTCAGGCTCTGGGAGTCCTCGCTGCTCACCAAGAACTTCGCCGCGCAGGCAGAGGCGACGGTTGATAGCGTGAGGGCACTGCCAGACGCAATCGAGCGGGTGAACATCGCGGCGCGGGAGATGGGCCGGGAGGAGTTCGGAGTGGCCCTGGAGAGCCTGCGTGAACTACTCGACGATCTCAACCTTACGCTCGACCCACCCGCGGATGGCCGCCCGTACCCGAATGAGCACGCCTGTCGGCTGAAGGCCCCCGGCGGCTATAAGACGTTCCGGCGCGTGCCCCGCAAACATGAGGGCAAGACGTACTACGTCATTCGCGGCCAGCAGAAGGCCGATACCTCGAAGTGGGATGACCAGGCCTTCCGTTATCCCAAGGCCACGTGGAGTGTTGATTCGGCCCGGGCGCACTGCAAGGGCCATGACGGAAAGACATTCGAGCCCGCCGGCGGCGAGACAGCCGCGGCGTGTGCTCTTACCTCGCTCGAAGTACCCTCCTCGGCCGCCGTTACTGAACTGAACGCGCGGCTGGGCGAGCTCACGAGTGACGTGCAGGGGATGGTGGCAGCACTCGCTGCTCTGACGCCAAAGGCGCCGCAAGGCACTCTGGCAGACAGCAAGGCGCGGATCGCCGCCGACCAGGGCACGCTCGCTGGACTCGTCGAGGAACTCCGGGCGCTTGTAGTCGAGATCAACTGAGGAGAGAACACGATGAAATGTAGGAAGTGTGAAACCGAACTCGCCGAGGGGGTGGAGGTCTGCCCCGAGTGCGGCGAGCGAGTAGCAGAGACGCCTCCGCCGGCACCGCAGCCGGATCTGGCAGTCATCGGTGAGTTGCACAAGACGACCAAGCTGCTCGCCGAGAAACTGGGCGGCCTCGACGAGAAGATCGATTCACGGGTACTCGCCACGAGCGGCGTGCTGATCGAGCGCGTTGATCAGCTTGAGACGCGCATGAGCGAGCTGAAGCTGGAGGCGTCCCGACCGCCGCTGACTGATGGCGGCGTGAGGGCGCCGGAGACGGACCTCGACCGCACCGGCGGATTCGAGAGCCTCGGCGACTTCCTGGTAACGATCCTGACGAACCGGGCTGAGCCGCGGCTGGTGGCGTGGCAGCAGCGCGTCATGTCCATGGGCGTGGGGACCGCTGGTGGGTTCCTCGTCCCGCAGCAGTTCGCTGGTATGCTGGCGGCAATCGAGCCGTCGGAGGCGGTCGTGCGCCCTCGGGCTACGGTCATTCCGGCTGGTACGCCCCCGGACTCCGCTATCACCATGCCGGTGCTGAATCAGTCCGGCGCCGCGGGCGTCCATGCTGGTGTAACGGTCACCTGGATCGGCGAAGGCGTGACGAAGCCGGTCACGGAGCCGGCCTTCCTCGAACTGACCCTGACGCCTCACGAGGTTGCGGCGCACGTCGTGCTGACGGACAAGCTCATTCGGAATGCGCCGTCGGCCGCCGTGATCGTGGAGAAGCTGCTCCGCGGCGCGATCATCGACGCTGAGGACACCGCGTTCATCGCGGGCACGGGCGTCGGGCAGCCGCTCGGCTTCCTGGGCCATGCCAGCTCTATCAACGTGGCGCGCTTCGGCCCTGCCGGGATCGTCTACGCCGACGTGGTGGCCATGTACTCGCAGATTCTGCGGGGTGGTGGGCCGCTGGTCTGGATCGCCAATCCGACCACGCTCCCTCAGCTCCAGGCGATGGCCTCCGCACTCGGCCAGTTGATCTGGCAGCCTTCCGCTCGCGAGAGCGAGCCCAGCAATCTGCTCGGGATTCCACTCCTGATCTCCGAGCGGCAGCCGGTGCTGGGCGCGAACGGCGACCTCATGCTCGTGAACCTGAGCTACTACCTCATCAAGGACGGTTCTCCGCTGACGGTCGCTGACGACGCCGGCCTGAGCGGCGACAACTTCAAGTACAACAAGACCTCGATCAAGGCGTTCTGGAACGTGGATGGCCACCCGTGGTTGACGACTCCGCTCCTGCTTGAGGACGGGGTAACCCAGGCCTCTCCGTTCGTGGTCCTGCTCTAGACTGACGGAGAACGTCGCATGAACAGCAAGCTGCACGAGGACAACAAGGTTGACGTGGGGGTCGCGCCCTCCGATGCGGGCGACACGCCGCTCTCGCCGTACTACAGCATGGCCCACTATCGCAAGATGCTGATTGCGGCGCAGGTAGCGAGCCTTGCCGAAGGGCAGGCGATTCAGCTCTGCGTCTTCGAGGCGAGGAACGCGGCGGCTCTTGGCGCCCAGCAGATCGGCGCGACCCAGACGTTCACACAGGGCATCAACGCTACGCAGGTTATAGCGCTGCTCACCAACGTCATCGTGGACGACACGATCACTATCAACGGGCTTGTCTACAGGGCCGCGGCCGTTGCCGATTACCCCAACCGCGTATTCGACCAGTCGGGGAATGACGCGGCGACCGCCGCATCCCTCGTGCTAGCGATCAACCATGCGACGGCGGGCGTACCGGGCGTGACGGCGACCAGTATAAACGCCTGGGTGACGCTCGTGTCCACGGTTCCGGGGGTGACGCTCATCTCGACATCCGAGACGGGCGGAGCCACCATCTTCCTTCTGGATACCCAACAGGTCGGTATCTTCGAGGTAGATGGCTCGAAGGTGACCAACGGCTACTCGCACATCGCGCACGGCTTCTTTGGGGGGGTACAGGCCATTTACGTAGCCTCCCTAGTGGTGCGCCAACATGAGCGATACGGGGCGGACCCGCAGGCTGTCGCATTCTCGGCCGAGGCATAGCCGCCCACTGTAAGACGACGACCGGGAGGGCTCGGTAACAATCCGGGTCCTCCCTATCTGAGAATACAAACGAGACGGAAGGAGAGACGCACATGAGGCTTCTCAGCGAAGGCGGAAAGGTTGATGCCGCCATTCAGTACCAGGCCCTGGCCACTCCGGCGCCGGGGATCATCAGCCGGTACTTCCGCATGGATAAATACTGCAAGGCGTTGTTCATGGTGATTGTGGACACGCTCGCCTTGGCGGAGACCGTAGTCTGCAACCTGATGGAGGCGGCCGTCAATACGGGTGTCGCCGGCGCGGCCATCGCTACGGGCACCTGTACCATCACGGCGAATACGCTCGCCTCGGTCATCACGATCACCGTCGGTGCTGGCACGGCCGTTGGTAACACCGTCACCGTCAACGGTGTGGTGTTCACTGCCGCGGCCGCGCCCGACCATCCGAACCAGGTCTTCGACCAGTCCTCTGGCGTGGCCATCACGATTGCCACGGACCTGGCTGCCTGCATGGTTGCTGCCGCATCGGCCGCGCTACTTACCGCCGCCTCTAACGGCGCGGGCGTTACCGTTGTCGATGACCTCGGCGCGGTACTGACTCTGACGATCACTGAGGCTGGTGAGAGCTCGCTGACCGTGACCTCCAACACTGCCCCCAACCTCGCTATCGCGACTGTCCAGGCCATCGCGTATCTCGAAGCCGAGGATACGGCGCACAGCCTACCCACGATGGAGTGGTATGCCATCCAGCTCATCGGGGCGGCTACGATCAACGCCTCCGTTACCCTTTACCGGGGCGGAGAGCCGCGGTATACGCCGACGCAGTATGTCGCGGCGCATGACTACGACGACTAAGGGAGCGCCCACGCTGGTGCGCTAGACGCTAGATAGACTCGGCTGGGGGGCCTTCGGGCCTCCCAGTCGTGACCAC
>Ga0307377_10007667_pt1 | contig 11085 bp, 7 predicted proteins | sample TR3MG_FD_202535 | JGI IMG/M metagenome (GOLD analysis project Ga0307377, IMG submission 202535) | Soil microbial communities from Risofladan, Vaasa, Finland - TR-3 | ecosystem: Environmental > Terrestrial > Soil > Coastal area > Acid sulfate soil | place: Finland: Risofladan, Vaasa | collected... | reverse complement strand
GAGTTTTAGTATTTAACACACTTTTGTGAAGAATTATGGTTTCTAAATGCCAAAAAGGCAAAATAATCCCTCAATTATTAATTTCACGTTTAATTTAATATTATAGTGATTTTAGAATGGGAAAGGATCAAGGTTTAGCTATTGAAAACCAGATACTTAAAGCTGAGAAACTGTATAAAGCGAAACAATTTAAAAAGGCAGGTAAAAGTTACCATACAGCTGGGAATTTATTGCTTAATTTGAGTGAATATGAAAAAGCAAAAGTCTGTTTTATGAATAGTGCGAAAATCTTTATGGAATTGGAACGTTATGACACCAGTATTGAGTTACTTAGACAATCTGGAGAAGCTTGTTTATGGGCAAATAAATTCATAGATGCAAACATGATTTATAAGGAAGCATTAAATCTCATTCCTAAACTCAAGAGTGAGGGGGATAGAAACTCGAATTATATTGTATTTTCCGTGTTTTCTTACATGTGTTCCTATGTCAAGGGAACTCCAAACGAAGGGCTGGAGTTTTTAAAAAGAATTAGTAAAAAGGTCGATAAAGAATTTTTTAAGGATCATCAGCTGATTAAGCTTGTTTCAGAAATTACCCTTGCTTTGAGAGATAATGAATCTAAATATGTCAAAAAAATCAAAGATATTATTGGAAATTACAAACTTAGAGAAGCAGAATTAAAACTCTTAAAATTCGTATTACTAATAACGCACATTAAGCTTAATATTACGACTACATTTAAATTAGACAAAGAAACTTATACCACAAATGAAATTCTTGATTTAGATTTAAATTTTGATGCAAAATCTCTAGAGGAAATCATAAACGACTCTTTCTATCAATTTAAATTGAACCAATTTAATATTACTAAAATTTTAATAAATTTGTCTGATAATTTAACAACAAACAATAAACCAAGCGTTCCGTTACCTATAGATATAAGTAAGGAAACTCATCTACAATTCAAAATTAAACCTCATTTTCAAGTCGACAAATCAAGTATCGGTCCTATGGTGCTTACTTGTGAGTTAAATAACGATTTGATTTTTCTTTATGAAACTCGATTGATAATACCTAACTTGGTTTCTCCTCCTGCTACATTAACAGCATCAATAAGAAATTTAAGACCTCCTCTCGTCGATCAAACCTTTCCACTTGAGATTACAATTGAAAACCAGAGCCAAGGAGAAGCGTTAGATTTGAAGCTAAACATTGAATTTCCAGAACAATTAAAAATTATGAGGGGTACCACAAATAAACAGATATATTCCCTTAGATCTAACGAAGATATAAAATGGGAAATTAATCTTAAACCACTTGAAGCTGGAGATTATATCATCAAAATTTTTATTAAGTTTGTGGACCCAGACCAGAATGAAATAGAAGAAATAAAGGATTTTCCTATTTCTATAAAAATGTAAAATATTTCTACTTCAATTTAAATTAGAATTGGAATTTCTGATACTTTGGTTACTTGTTCGCATTTACCCTTACCAACTATTACATCATCTTCTAATCTAATTCCCCATTTATCTCTCCAATATAAACCCGGTTCGTTGGTAAACACCATGTTTTCTTTAAACTTATAAGTTTCAGGCACTTTCCAACTTACACCCCCCCCAATATCGTGAGCCACGAATCCAAGGGAATGCCCTAGCCCATGGAAAAACAATTTTTCATGATCGTATCCTTTTGCAGTTAGATCTTCTCTGCATTTTAGAGCAGGTAAATTCTTTGGAGTTCCATCGGTAAAGTAATCATTAGCAATATTCTTCGCTCCGTAAAGAGCAGTATATGCTTTACTGAAATCTTCGGGAGGATTTAGACCGACCCAGAAAGTCCTAGTAATGTCAGAACTCATCTCATCTATTTGCAAACCTGTATCGATTAACAAAACTCCTTGCTCGATTTTCTTCAAAGATGTATTATGGTGTGGATCCGCCGAATGAGCTCCAGTAGCAACTATTGATCCAAATGAGGGTCGTCCTAATTTCATGTACTCATATTCTAATTTCGCTTTTATGTCCTTTTCTGTCATACCAACTTTTACCCAATCTGGTAAAGTCTCTAAAATCTCTATAGTGGCTTTACATACATTTCGTAAATCGGATAATTCATCTGGTGTTTTGACACTTCTTAAGGCTTCTATGATTGGCGCTGCTGATATAAATTCTGTTTGAGGAGCCAATTTCTTCATAGATAAATAATCTCCAGCATTAATAAAATCTGCATATCCCGTTCCCTCCGGGTCCAAAACATTTTCTCCGAAATTTAAAGCAATACGGGTTTTTTTAACAATAGGACTCAGAAAACCGTCTAATTCTTTCATAGATTTGTACGAAAACACTTCAGCTTTTACTCCTTTCTTTTTTAAAGAGCGTTCTATCATAGGAGCTTCCATTTGAACTGCAATTATCTTGTGATTTCCATCTGCTGCAATATATATATAATGACGAGCGTGAGATTCGACTCCTATCATGAAACGGGAATTAATATCACTATCTTCAACACATATAATTAACCAACCATCTCCTCCTAGGTCACGGAGTACTTCTTGAGCTTTTTCAAACTTATTCATAATCTAACTCACTTGATAGTATTTAATTAACTTTATTAAAGGATGTAAATAAATTAATTGGAAATATATTAACTTGAGTAAATAAGGTAAAAGATATGCATATTATGAAAATTTACTTAAAGTTATATAACCAATATATCTAATTTATAATTATACAAGCGAGTTTTGTCAATTATGAAGCTAAAAGTAAAAACAATTAACTTTGAGACGGGAAATACTAAAGATGTAGTTTTAAATATTAAAGATGCGGTAAAATTAGGACAAAAGGCAGGTGACCGTATCATTATCAAAAATTTAGATACTAAAAATATTGAAGAGAGATATTGGATTGCAATTTTGCAAATTGATTATTCCGACTCTCTCGTGAATCCTGGAGAAATAGGGATTTTTATGGATATTATTAAGGAAAAAAAGAATCTTCAAGATAATATGATAATTTCAGTGAAACCAGCAGACCCACCCGACTCTTTTAAGTTTATTCAGAAGAAAATAAAGGGAAATAAGCTTGCCGCAGAAGAAATTAACCAAATTATTTCGGATGCAGTTTCTGGTTCATTATCAAAAATAGATTTAGCAGCGTTTATTACAGCTGTTTCGATAAATGGTATGGATCATGAAGAGATGACTTCATTGACTTATGCAGAGGCAAGAAGTGGAGATGTTTTCGATTTCGGTCCAGAAGTTTACGACAAGCATTCGACCGGAGGGGTCCCTGGTAATAAAGTTACGCTCATAATAGTTCCAATCGTAGCAGCTGCTGGGTTAACAATACCAAAATCATCAACAAGAGCCATTACTTCCCCCTCTGGTACTGCTGATTCAATGGAAGTTTTAGCTCCTGTTACTTTCGAACCTGATGTATTAAAAAGCATTATATCTAAAGAAAATGCTTGCATAATTTGGGGTGGTGCTCTAAATATTTCTCCAGCAGACAATATTTTGATTGAAATCGAGCGTCCATTACATATGGATCCTATAGGACTTATGATTCCTTCCATAATCACTAAAAAATTATCTCTGGGAGTCAAAAAGCTCGTTTTAGATATACCAGTTGGAGAAGGAACTAAATTTATTAGCCCCGATAAAGGCAAACAATTTGCTTATGTATTTAAAGAGATTGCGCAAAATGTTGGGATTCAAGCGGAGTGTGCTTTAACTTTAGCTCACCAGCCAATAGGACATGCTATAGGACCCGGATTAGAGGCAAGGGAGGCTTTAACCTTACTTAATGATTATACTACGGGTCCAAATTCTCTTATTGAAAAGTCCACAGATTTAGCTGGTATCTTGCTTGAAATGGGGGGGAAAGCTCAAAAAGGAAAAGGTCAAATTTTAGCAAAAGAAATACTACATTCAGGCAAAGCTTACGACAAAATGAAGAAAATAATTGAAGTTCAGGGTGGAAATCCAGAAATAAAACCTGAAGATATAAAATTAGGACCTTATTCTAAAGAATTTTTCTCCACAAAGTCAGGTCATATAACTGGTGTAAATAATGTTATTATTAATCAGATAGCGAAAGCTACTGGTTGTCCCCATTCAAAACAATCAGGTGTTGAGCTCTATAAAAAACAAGGAGCAAGAATCAAAGAAGGAGATTTAATATTTAAAATATATTCTGACAGCCAGAATAATATGAAAAAAGCTGAAAAAATTTATAATTCAACCGGTGGTCCAATCATCTTAGGTGGAATGATGATTGAAAGGATTTGAATTAATATAACTTCTTTCTTTATCTGTTCATTGTATACTTGGATAAATCCCCACTCGGGGGTGTACATTTTTAAATATTATTCACTTAAACTTCAGTTATATATAGCATTAATTCTAATTATGAACTAATAATGTGAAAAAATTACGAGAAGATCGAATATGGTAAAACCAAACAATGAAAGCAAACAACATCTTTTAAAAGCTATAGCGTTAGATACTGGCGGTACAATGACAGATTCGTTTATTATTGATGAGAAAGGTAGTTTTGCAGTTGGGAAAGCTTTAACAACTGGAAAAGAAGAATATATTGGCATATTAAATTCAATATCAGATTCCTTAAGTGAATGGGATAAAACATTAGAAGAAACTAGTGCTGGTGTGGAAGCCTTAGTTTATTCAGGCACAGCTATGCTAAACAGGCTTTTAGAAAGGGAAGGAAATGATAATATAGGAGTTATTGTTAATGCGGGGTTTGAGGATCTCCATCGATTGGGGAGGGCTTTACAATGCTGGATGTGGCTTGATTATGCAGGTAGACTGCACGCCAGAGAACACGAGCATCCTCAGCCTTTGATTCCTAGGAACAAGTTTAAAGGTGTACGCGGAAGAATTAATTTTTGGGGAGAAGAACTAATACCATTATATGAAAAGGATGTAGTAGAAGTTGTAAAAGAATTACTAGATATGAAAGTCGATTGCATATGTGTGTGTTTACTCTGCTCCTATATGAATTCAAGGCACGAAATGGAAGTTGAAAGAATAGCAAAACAAGTTATGAAGGATTATGGCAGGGAGATACCAATAATTCTTTCTTCTGAACATAACCCTATAAGAGGTGAAACACCTAGGTTGAACGCCCTTCTAATCGAACAGTATGCTGCAGAACCATCAAGGGAACAACTAATAGCGATTGCTAAAAAACTTAAAGACAAGGGAGTGCCAGCCCCTCTAAGAATTTTAACATCTTACGGAGGAACGATGTCTCCTTACTCTAAATCACTTATTCCAACCATGGTTTCAGGTCCTATTGGTGGTATGATAGGGAGCAAATTCATCGCTGAGAAATATGGGATTCAAAACTTAGTATCCTCAGATGTTGGGGGTACGAGTTTTGACGTAGGCCTAACCATGGAAAAATATGTCCCTACTAAGTGGGAAAGTTCGCTTGGAGGATTTATCCTAAACATCCCAATGATTGCATTGGACTCTATTGGTGCAGGAACTGGAATGTATGTACGATATAATGATATATCAAGCAGATTAGAATTTGGACCTGAAAGTGCGGGATATAAAATTGGAGTGTGTAATGAGCAGTCTAAAGTAGAAACCGTAACAATGACGGATTGTAGTTTGATATTAGGATATCTTAATCCAGATTACTTTCTCGGTGGTAAAGTCCCATTAAACAAAAAAAGGGCTTATGATTATATTAATGATCAAATTGCTAAACCCTTCAATTCGGATCCATATGAAGCAGCAAGGGGAGCATTAGATTTAATTGAAATTAATATGAAAAACCACCTTAATGGAATGATTCAAGGACTTGGATTTCGGCCAGAGAACTATATTCACATATCGTTTGGCGGTGGTGGTCCGCTTCATGTAGCGGGATATTCTAAAGGATTGTCCTTTCAGGATATTATGATACCTGAGTGGGCTGCTGCATTTTCAGCTTATGGATGTGCTTGTGCTGATCACTCTTACAGGCACGAAATATCCGTTGATCTACTTATTGATCCTGATAGAAATATGAGCTCATTTGTAGCATCAATGATGACTTCCACATGGAGAGATTTAAAAATCAAAATTATGAATGAATTTGAAAAAGAAGGTAGAAATCCTAATGAGATGGAGTTTAGACCATCTCTCAAGCTGCAATATTTTGGCATGTTAGACGACTTAGAAGTACAATCACCCTATGAGGAATTAACAATTGAGCATTCGAAAGAATTGGATCGATTTGATTCCGTTGAATTAAACGATCTTCTTATTAGATACGATGATCTTTTCGAAATGATATTTCGAAGAGGAACAAAGAGTCCTGAATTAGGATATCACATTACAAAAGCTGTAGGAACCGGTGTTGTCCCCGTACCAAAACCGGAGTTACCAGAGCTTGAGCTTAGCAGTGAAAGACCAAATGATGATGCATCAAAAGGATTAAGAGAAATATTTTGGGATAAAAAATGGTATAATGCTTCGATATGGGAAATGAAATTGCTCGATGCAGGAAATACTGTCGACGGTCCGGCTGTAATAGAAGCTCCCGCAACTACTTTAGTAGTTCCACCGAATTATCGAGTAAAACTAGATAAGCACAGGGTATTTCACATGGAGGTGCGATAAAATATGTCAACAAAACCAATTGGATGGGATGGAAAAACAATTAAAGAAATGTTAGAAGAAAGCGAGAAGTTGTTAAAAGACAGCAAGAGTTATCATGGAATTGAAAGACTCAGTTTAAAGGAAGAAGATCCATTCAGATACGAGAAGGCTTACGCAAGTTTAAGAGGTGCATTAGTTTCCGCAAGGGAAACCGCATTGCATGTCGCAGCATCCCCAATAGTTACAGAAATTGGTGAACTTTGCTTCGCATTATATACTCCCGAAGGTGATTCAATAGTAGTTTCTACTGGTATTTTGGTGCATGTCCATACAATGAGCGAAGGAATTAAGTTCATGATTAGAGAAGGATACGAGGAAGATCCAACGATTAATCAAGGAGATATTTTCCTAAATAACGATCCACAGTGCGGAAATGTCCATACTACTGATGTTCAAACTCTAATTCCTATATTTTGGGAAAAAGAATTAATTGGATGGGCTGGTGGAGTCACTCATCAAATTGATATAGGAGGTATCACACCTGGTCATACTTTAGTTTCTTCAATTCAAAGATTTGATGATGGAGTTTATTACACTTGCAGAAAAATCGGCTCTAACGATAAAATTTGGCGCGATCACATGATTGGCGCGAAGAAATCGGTAAGAAGCCCTATGTATTGGGAATTGGATGAAAAATGTCGATTAGCAGGAAATTTAATGATAAGAGACGCTGTTTACGAGTTCATAAAAAGAGAAGGGATTGAATTTTACAAGAAATTTATGAGGGAAGCAATTGAAGAAGGAAGAAGAATAGTTCTTGAAAGAGTAAAAGAGCGCTTAATTCCTGGAAGATACAGAGCTGCTTCCTTTATGGACCTTCCTATGAAAGATCAGGCTTGGGTACCTATCGCAAGAGTTGATAAATTGTCAAATCATCCAATGGAAATGATAGTAAAGGAAGATGGTAGTTTTTCTCTTTCGTTTGATGGAGCTAGTGCAGCAGGTGCTAACGCGTTTAATTGCGACAAGGGAGCAATGGAAGGGGGACAATGGGTGTTATTAACCCAAATTTTGATCTATGGTGATAAGGTTAATGATGGAGCTTATTACGCCGTAGAAAAATACTACCCGTTGGGATCATGGGCAAATCCAGGAGATCCTTACCTTTCCTATCAAGCTCCATGGGGTAATTTAATACCTGCATATACAACTATGATGAAATGTATGTCCTATGGTTTGTTCTCGAGAGGTTTTAGAGAAGAAGTCGTGCCTGGCTATGGATTTACTGGAGACTCCATTCAAGGTGGTGGTATCTATTCAGCTGGACCATTGAAAGGCGAAAGATGGATGCTGTCAACATTCGAAATATCTGGTCAAGGATTAGGGGCAAGTGCCGTTAGAGATGGTCTTAATTGGGGTTATGCCATGTGGAATCCTGAAGCAGATCTAGGAGATGTTGAGACATGGGAGTTATTTCAAGGAGGTATTCCTTATTTATCCAGAAAAGTGAAGCCGAATACTCCGGGTCACGGTAAATACCGTGGTGGAGCTAATTATGCTGGCGTTGCGTTCATCGCCAATTCTGAAAAAGTAGAATTTTTCGCCGGTAGGGAAGGTTTAGTCTTTCATGGATCTGGCGGAATGCACGGTGGATATCCTAACGCTACGAGTTATCGATTAATTGCAACAAATACGAATTTAGAAGAAATTTTCCGACAACAACAAGATTATCCATTGGGGGATCCTGATCCAAGTAACGGCGAATTTGAGAGATACCTAAAAGCTGATATTACGAGAATACCAATAGGCACAATCTATCCAATTGCGCTCGAAAACTACGACATTATTCATTTTTCTGAGAGCGGGGGGCCCGGTTATGGAGATCCAATTGAACGCAAATTAGAAAATGTCAAAAAAGACCTCGACGAGGGATTATATACCTCGGATATCGTAAAAAATGTTTATGGTGTGGTCGCAAACTTTGATGATGATAAAAAGGAATGGGAGATAGATAACGAAGCTACAAGAATACAAAAAAAAAGGATTATGGAGGAGAGAAAGAAGGAATCTTTATCATTTGAAGAATTCTGGAAAAAAGAGCGAGACAGAATATTAAAAGGCGATTTTTATGAATCGGTAACAACGATGTATTCAGAGAGCTTAAGTTTGTCTACTAAATGGGGTAGAGAGTTTAGAGAATTTTGGAATTTGGATGACGATTTTAAATTGGAGGTGAAATAAAAAATGGATGTTGATAAAAAAACTTTAGAAAGAATGATGGAAGGCGATTTAAAATGGGAAGAACTCAAACCTATCATTAGTGGCAGTAAAGATAAGAATAGGTTTGACAAAATTATGGATATTCTTCAAGAGAAACTTAATTGGAAGGAAAAAATACTCCTACCTCTTCACGAACACCTTTACATCGTAGCAAAAGAAGGTGAAAGAATAGTTAAATGTGATTGTGGTTACGAATTTGGAGATTATCATATAAATTGGAAGCTCAAATGTAGAATCAGAGTAAGGGACACAATTGAATCTATCGAAGAACTTTATCCTAAATTAATGGGAAGTGATCCGAAGTGGGAAGAACTTCGAGAATTTTTCTGTCCTAATTGTTTTACTCTGTTAGATGTTGAAGCCGTACCTCCGGGATATCCGATTATATTCAATTTTTTACCCGATATCGATGCGTTCTACGAGAAGTGGTTAGGAAGAAAACCGCCAGATAAAGAATAATTCCCGCTACTTACATTTAGAAAAATAGAATAAATAAAATAAAGTTGTAAAATCTTGATTGAATATAATAATTAATCTAAAAAATAAAACTATATTTCGAAGATTAATGGAATCATCTCCATATCTTATTTACAAAAATTATATTAATAAAAAAGTGGATAAAACTTTAGCTATTAATCAACTAATTTCAATTATAGAGAATAGCGATAATTTGAGTACAAGAATAGAAAGCATTAATACTTTAGCTCAATTGAAAACAAACGCTAAAAATGTTTTTAAACTCGTAGAAAATTTACTAATTTCCGATACAAATGAATCCATACGCTTAGCTGCGGCTTCCATTATAGAAAAAATATTTTTAACGGATGCTCTCGAACCTTTAAGGTGGGCTTTTAAGCACGAAGAGTCTCTAAAATGTTTGTTAGCGATATCAAAAATATTAGGCAGAATAGATACAGTGCAATCCAAATCACTGATAATAGAAAAAATCAGAGAAATTAAAAACGAAAAAATAGTAGGAAGTTTAAAGGATCTATATATAAAAGGAGAAATTGAAAACCTCTCGAGTTATGCTCTTTCGAGGATTGTAGAAAATTCTTTTATAATAAAAGATTTGGAAACTAAGTTTGGGCAAATAAATTTTAAGGTTAAAAATGGATTAATTCTTCAATTAGATTTGTCTGATGTTAGTAGCCACATATTTGGATGGACGATACTAAATAAGTTCCCTGAGTTCATTGAATTTTTGACATCACTTGAAAACCTTGACCTTAAATTTAATAGGTTAATTACAATTCCAGATTCCATTAGTTCCCTAACATCATTAATTAAATTAGACTTAAGTTACAATAAAATAAAATCAATTCCCTCATCAGTTGGCTCCCTAAAATCCTTAAGATTATTAAATTTGAGATATAATAAAATTATGGATTTGCCTACTTCTATTGGTTCTTTAAATTCACTTAAAAGTTTAAATTTAAGAGCAAATTCCTTAAAAAACCTCCCCAAAACAATTAAAAACCTCCTAAATTTAGAGGTGTTAGACTTACATGGAAATAAATTAAACGATACTAAATTCTCACTTAAAGGAAGTAACAAAATCAAACGATTAGATATAGGTTTGAATAGCATAGAAAAGCTACCTAAATGGATTAAAAACCTTAAAAATCTTAAGTTTCTAGGTTTAGGGGGAAATAAATTAAGAATCCTTCCTAAATGGATTGGATCTTTTAGTTTTTTGGAATCTTTGCATTTATTTGACAATAAATTGCATGAACTTCCAGAATCAATGGGAAGAATTTCTAAACTTGAAGAATTAACTTTATGGAATAATCAATTATCTACTCTTCCTGAGTCTTTTCGTAATTTAAAAAAATTGAAAACATTAAATTTAAGCTGGAATAATTTTACTGAGTTGCCATATTGGATTGGTTCACTTTCATCTCTTGAAATATTAAGCCTATGGGGAAATGCACTCAAATTGTTACCAAAATCTCTTGAGAACTTGACAAATTTAAAAATTTTAGATTTGAACTTTAATAATATAGAAGAAATTCCTTCTTTTTTAAATACATTAGAGAAAAAGGGATTAATCATATATAAATAACTGAGGTAATAGCATTACAGAACGTACTCCAATTAAAATCTTTGATGAGGTAAATAAGAATACCATAGATGTTACAACAGCGGTACAGCAGCTAATTTCATTAATAGAACACAGCAATCTA
>Ga0307377_10007666_pt1 | contig 11087 bp, 11 predicted proteins | sample TR3MG_FD_202535 | JGI IMG/M metagenome (GOLD analysis project Ga0307377, IMG submission 202535) | Soil microbial communities from Risofladan, Vaasa, Finland - TR-3 | ecosystem: Environmental > Terrestrial > Soil > Coastal area > Acid sulfate soil | place: Finland: Risofladan, Vaasa | collected... | reverse complement strand
GTCACTTAAATGGACATGGTAACACTTCTCGCCAATGGTCACCGTCTGTCAGATGGCCAGGGCTCCTCATAGGCGAAGATTAAAATTTGAACTGCCAATCGCTTGGTTTATAATTCACATTAAATGACCGATCCCCCGTTTAACACCAACCCTGGAGAACGACCATGGAGCGTAACTCTTGTGGCTTGGGGGGTTTTCCTATTAGGGATGATCAATGGCTGGCGGGCGATAACGATCTGCCGGCAGCGCAGATTGTTGCTTGATCTGGATGTGACTCTGGATCCGGCCGTGGTCGTCATCGGGGCCGCAGTTTGGTCCGTGCTCTTTATCGCAGCGGCCGTGATTATCTACCGTCGCCATCCGGCGGCTCGCTGGTTAACGCCGGTTATATTGGTTACGAATGCACTTTTTGGCTTCGCGCTCACCGCCATTTGGGGTGAGGCACCAGAATCGAGCGGTGGTCTGAGCCCAACAACATTCTTATCCATGGCGGTTCTTATCTTGGTTATTTGGGCCCTGAATCGCCAAGCGGCCCGCGATTACTTTATTGCTGAACACGAATAGCGGCCGGTTATCGGATGAAGAGTCCGACTACACTGGTGGCATGAAACCGAGGACAATTATGGCCGAGTCAAATTTCGACGAATTGCATCGCTTGAAAGCATGGTCACAAGAGGGTGGGGGTGAAGAGCGCATCAAGCGACAACGAGAGGCTGGCAAGATGACAGCGCATGAGCGCATCGACCTGCTGTTAGACAAGGGCTCCTTTCGGGAGATCGACGCCTTAATCATGCACCGGGAGTTGAACTTTGGCATGTGGGAGAAGCGTATCCCCGGCGATAGTGTCGTTACTGGTTGGGGCACGATTGACGGCCGGCTGGTTTACGTTTTCAGCCAGGATTTTACCGTATTTGGTGGAAGCCTGAGCCAGGTCCATGCTGAGAAAGTATGCAAGATCATGGATATGGCCATGCGCAATGGCGCGCCCATCATTGGTCTCAACGATTCCGGTGGCGCCCGGATTCAGGAAGGTGTTGTCAGCCTGGGAGGGTACGCTGATATTTTCCTGCGTAACACCCTGGCTTCTGGCGTCGTCCCCCAAATCAGCGCCATCATGGGCCCTTGCGCAGGCGGCGCCGTTTACTCGCCGGCTCTGACCGACTTCATCTTCATGGTCGAAAAGAGTAGCCACATGTTTATCACCGGACCGGATGTTGTAAAGGCAGTCACTGGAGAAGACGTTACCTTTGAGGAATTGGGTGGCGCTAAAGCGCACAATACCCTGAGCGGTGTGGCCCATCTGTCCACTGAGTCGGAGGCGGATTGCCTATATTTGATCCGCGAATTGATCAGTTATCTCCCTTCGAACAATATGGAGGACCCACCTTTTAGGGCCAATAGCGACGATCCCTTACGCACAGAGGTAGCCTTAAATTCGCTGGTGCCCGATAGCCCCAATAAACCCTATGATATTAAAGAGGCCATCCGGCTCATCGTCGATCACGGCAAATTTTATGAGATCCAGGAAAACTATGCCGAGAATATCGTCGTCGGCTACGCACGGTTAGGCGGCTTTCCCATTGGCATCGTCGCTAACCAACCCATGGTTTTAGCCGGTGTGCTGGATATTAAAGCCAGTGAAAAAGCAGCCCGCTTTGTCCGTTTTTGTGATTGTTTCAATATCCCCCTCGTTGTCTTCGAGGATGTCCCCGGCTTCTTGCCCGGCATTGATCAAGAGCACGGCGGCATTATCCGCCACGGAGCCAAGTTGTTATATGCCTTTTGCGAGGCCACCGTCCCCAAGATGACGATTGTCACCCGCAAAGCTTATGGCGGCGCTTATTGTGTGATGAACAGCAAACACATTCGCTCAGACCTGAACCTGGCCTGGCCTACGGCCGAGATTGCCGTTATGGGCGCCGAAGGCGCGGTAAACATCATTTTCCGGCGTGAGCTGACTGAAGCCGAAGATCCGGTCGCCCGCCGCGCAGAACTGGTAGCCGATTACAGCGAACGATTTGCCAATCCGTATGCCGCAGCCCGCCATGGCTATATCGATGACGTGATCGAACCCAGCGAAACCCGGCCGCGCCTGATCAATGCCCTGAATATGCTCCAGAACAAGCGCGACCATAACCCACCCAAGAAACATGGGAATATGCCCTTATGATGCCCGAATCATCAACTGCCAGAAAATTCGACCGCTTATTGGTGGCCAACAGAGGTGAAATCGCCTTGCGGGTCATACGGGCCTGCCATAAGCTGGGCATTAGCACCGTAGCCGTCTATTCGGATGTGGATCGGAATGCCCTCCATGTTCGGTATGCCGATGAGGCTTATCACATCGGCCGGCCACCTGCTCGTGAAAGTTACTTGAATATCGAGAAGCTGATTGGCATCGCCAAGAAAGCCGGGGCAGAGGCCATCCACCCTGGTTATGGCTTCCTGGCCGAGCGGGCGGATTTTGCCCAGGCCTGTGTAGACGCTGATCTTGTATTTGTCGGGCCGACGCCTGAAGCCATTCGGGTCATGGGTGACAAGTTGGAGGCGCGAAAGAAGGTCCAGAGCGCCGGTGTACCGGTTGTTCCCGGCACCGAGCCGGGTTTGAATGACGACGATCTGATCGCCATTGCCCCACAAATTGGCTTCCCTCTCCTCGTGAAAGCCGCCGCAGGCGGTGGCGGCAAAGGCATGCGGCCGGTGAGCCAGTCGGCCGGTTTACCCGATGCCCTGGCGGCCGCCCGGCGGGAGGCTGAAGCCGCCTTTGGTAATGGAACGATCTATATTGAGAAGATGATTCCCGAGAGCCGGCACATCGAGATCCAGGTGATGGGCGATATCTTTGGCAACTACATTCACCTCGGTGAGCGCGAATGTTCGTTGCAGCGCCGCCACCAAAAGGTCATTGAAGAATGTCCTTCCTTTGTCGTCGATCCGGACCTGCGCCAGCGTATGGGTGACGTGGCCATCGCCGCGGCCCAATCAGTAAATTATGTCAACGCCGGGACGATCGAGTTCCTGGTAGATCGCGAGAAAAATTTCTACTTCCTGGAGATGAACACCCGCGTCCAGGTAGAACACCCGGTAACTGAGTTGGTGACTGGCGTAGATATCGTCCAGGAACAGTTACGTATTGCCCGCGGCCGGCGACTTCGTTACCAGCAAGAGGACATTCAAATTCGCGGTTGGGCGATCGAATGCCGGATCAATGCCGAAGATCCTTACAACGATTACCTGCCATCAACTGGCACCATCACCACTATCCGCTTGCCAACCGGGCCCGGGGTCCGCGTTGATTCCGGCGTCTATCCCGGTTATGAGGTCACGCCCTATTACGATCCCTTGATTAGTAAACTGATCTGTTATGGCGAGACCCGGGGTGAAGCAGTGCTGCGCATGCGCCGCGCCCTTGAGGAATATCGCATCATGGGGGTGAAAACGAACATCCCGTTCCACCAACATATGATGGACAGCCACCGCTTTCTAACCGGTCAGTTTGATACCGTGTTTGTTGAAAAACGGTTTAGTATGAGTGAGCGAAAAACACCTTACGCCCTGGAAGCGGCTATTGTGGCAACCCTGACAGCCCACCGCCAGGGCCAGGAGGCCAGCCAGATAGTAGCGCCCGGCGCTCGGGATACAAGCAACTGGAAATGGTTAAGCCGGTGGGAACGGCTTCAAAGATAAGTCGACTTTTGTGAACTGAAAGACACCAGATGAAATATATTACTATCGTCAATGACCAGCAATATGTAATCGAAATTGGCCATGAAGGCCAGATAGAAGTCGATGGCCAGGAGTATGCCGTTGACTTCAAACAGTTAGCAGAAGGGGGGATCCTGTCGCTTCTTTTGAATAACCGCTCGCTAGAAGCCATTGTCGAGGAACGGGAACAGGCTTGGGAAGTATTGATTCACGGAGAACTGTACACGGTTTCCGTGCAGGATGAACAGGCTTATCGTCTGGCCAAAGCTCGAACTGTACCCTTTGACGAAACTGGTGAAGCGTCCATAAAATCGCCCATGCCTGGATTAATTATCGAGATCCCGGTCGAAGTCGGTCAAGCAGTGAAAAAGGGTGACAAGGTTGTCATCCTAGAATCGATGAAGATGGAGAACGAGCTTCGCTCGCCAAGAGATGGCCGGGTCGCCAATATTTACGTCCAGTCCGGCGACAGTGTGGAAAAAAACCAGGTTTTGATGGCCATTGGCGATCAAAGGTGACGTCGATTAGGGATTCATCATGAGCGGTGACGGGCTCGAGATTGAAGTCAAATTCCTGATAGAGGACCTAGCGACCATTCGCCGCCGCTTAGAGCGTGCCGGTGGGACGCTAAAAAAGCCACGAATTTATGAACGCAACGTACGCTTCGATACACCCTGGGAGAGCCTTTTGTTGCAGGGCAAGTTGCTTCGGCTTCGCCAGGACACGGTCGCCCGCATCACCTTCAAGGGAGAGCCTGAGGAAATGGACCCTTCAGAGGTCCGGATCCGCGAAGAAATCGAGATGGAAGTCGAAGATTTCGACACAGCCGTCGCCATTTTAGAAAAGGTCGGTTTCATACAACGGCAGGTCTATGAAAAATACCGTGAAACCTTCTTACTGGACCGGGTGGAGGTCGTGCTGGATGAAATGCCCTTTGGACAGTTCGTCGAGCTTGAGGGTAGCGAACAATCCATAAGATCAGCCGCTGATAAACTTGGACTGGACTGGGATAAGCGGATTTTGTCCAATTACCTGGCCTTAATGGCGCAGCTAAAAACGGCTAAAAATTTGCCGTTTGATGATTTAACCTTCGAAAAGTTCGCTGGGACAGAGGCGACCATGGGTGATTTGTTGGCCTATGGCGGTTGATTCAAATCCGTTGTTTGCTGCACCGGTCGCAGACGATCCACTCGGGGTCCATTGGCAAGAGGATTTCATGAAGGTTTGCGGTCGAAGCCCGACAGATGCAGACCGGCAAGATCGTCTCTTCTCCCTGATTTTCTCTGGCAGCGGGCCTGGAAGTACGTGGATCGATTCGGATTGGGCGAGCTATGGAAATAACCGCCAGGCGTTCTGGGGTGGTCAGGAGAGCTGGCCGGCCGGTGATCTTCCAGAAGGGTATGATCGATTTCAGAGCCACCTGGAACTGTTGGCCGGCTACTACCTTACCAACCAGGGTGGTCTCGCAAAGTTTTCTAGAGCCGCCGGACTCATTTGGGGAGGTATTTTCTATGAGGGATCGGCTTTCATAGCGCTTGCCAAAGCCTCGGTCGGCCGGCATCATCTTCAGCTTCATGAAGGCGCCTCGGGCTGGCAAGCTCAGCTGGTGGATGATCTAAATCCTGCCCATCACTGGGTCGCGGCTTTTTTAACCGGGTTTTGTTATGGGACTTTCATCGGCGCGACGATCAATACAATTCGCGACGGGGCTCAATATGTGACCGGACAGGGAGGCGCGAGAGGAGATATTTATTTGGGCAATATAGCCGCCTTGCATGGCCACTTGCTCTCTCATGAACTGGCCACCGAACCTGATCCCTATGGAGAGCTGTTCTCCAGAATGAGAAAAGATTTATCGATTAGGAAGGATGGCGATGAGGCCATCTCCGTTACCCCGGCGTAATCTGCTGGCGTATAATTGGTGTATGAGCGATCTCGAAGATGCCAAAAAGCGTTGGGAGCAAGAAGCAATAGACCCGTTGCTGTCCCGTTTTCCCGAACGCCGGGAACATTTTGAGACCACATCGGGTATTAACGTAGACCGGCTATACCTGCCTCAAGTCGCCGATCCCGATTACGAAGAGAAGCTGGGATTTCCTGGTCAATACCCATTCACCCGAGGGGTACAGCCCACCATGTATCGCGGGCGTTATTGGACCATGCGCCAATATGCCGGTTTTGGTACGGCCGCGGAATCCAATCAACGCTACAAATTTTTGCTTGATCAGGGGCAGACCGGTCTTTCCATCGCCTTCGATCTGCCGACCCAGATTGGTTATGATGCTGACCATGCCATGGCTATTGGCGAGGTTGGCAAGGTGGGCGTCAGCATCTCCTCGTTGGATGATATGGCCGTGTTATTCTCTGATATTCCCTTGGATAAGGTCAGCATCAGCATGACTATCAATGCTCCGGCAGCCATTTTATTAGCCATGGTTATCGCCATAGCTCGGCGGCAGGGTGTGCCGATGAACAAACTGCGCGGCACTGTCCAAAATGACATTTTGAAGGAATACATCGCCCGGGGCACCTATATATTCCCACCGCGGCCGTCCATGCGCCTCATCACCGACCTGTTTTCCTTTTGCGCGGCCGAAGTGCCTCACTGGAATACTATCTCCGTATCGGGTTATCATATTCGCGAAGCCGGTAGCACAGCCGTCCAGGAACTGGCCTTCACCCTGGCTAATGGCATAGCCTATGTCCAGGCGGCCATCGAGGCCGGCCTGCCGGTGGACAGCTTCGCACCCCAGATCTCATTTTTCTTCAATGTTCACAATAACTTTCTCGAGGAAATCGCAAAGTTTCGAGCGGCGCGTCGTATGTGGAGCCGGATCATGCGCCATCGTTTTGAGGCAGCGGACCCCAATAGCTGGCGACTGCGTTTCCACACACAAACGGCCGGCAGCACCTTAACCGCCCAACAACCGGAGAACAATGTCGTGCGCGTGGCCATTCAAGCCCTGGCGGCGGTGATGGGCGGGACGCAAAGCTTGCACACTAATGGTCGTGACGAAGCATTGGCCCTGCCGACGGCCGAGTCAGTGCGTATCGCCTTGCGCAGTCAGCAGATTATCGCCTATGAAAGCGGCGTGGCCGATACCATAGATCCTCTAGCCGGTTCCTATTTCCTAGAGCATTTGACCGACGAATTGGAGAGCCAGGCAATGGCATATATCCAGGTTATAGACGAGATGGGTGGCATGTTACCGGCTATTGAAACCGGCTATGTTCAACAAGAGATCCAGGAGGCGGCCTATCAGTTCCAGCGATCCCAGGAACGTGGTGAGGAAGTCACCGTTGGCCTAAACCGCTTCCAGGAAGACGAAGAAACGTCTATTCCTTTACAAAAATTAGATCCGGCCATTGAAGAAAACCAACGCCAGAGACTGGCCGAATTGCGTGCCCGCCGTGACTCGATGAAGGTGGCCATGCTTCGTGAACGACTGGCGGCAGCCGCGCAGAGTGAAAGCAACCTGATGCCTGTAATCATCGACAGTGTTGAGAATGATGTGACCCTTGGCGAAATGTGCGAAACATTGCGCCAGGTCTGGGGTGAATATCAACCAGGCGTCATTATCTAGACCAGGGATTACCCATTGATTAAAAAAATCAGTCATATTGCCATCGTGGTTTCCGATTTGGAAGATGCCATGAAATTCTGGGTAAACACCTTGGGCCTACCCCTGGCCCACGTTGAACACGTCAAGGATCAGGGGGTGGACGTTGCCTTTTTACCATCTGGGGATAGCGAGATCGAACTATTGGAGCCGGTCAGCGATGATAGCGGCGTGGCCCGCTTCATGAACAATCGCGGCCCGGGCATGCATCACATCTGCTTTGAGGTTGATGACATTAAAGAAACCCTGGCCCGCATCAAGGCGGCCGGAGTTCCCCTGATTAATGAAGAACCGATCATTGGCACCGGCGGCAAAAAAATTGCTTTTGTCCATCCCAAGGGAACTGGCGGCGTCTTGGTGGAATTGTATGAACTAACGCCTGGAGAGACGGCGCGGCGCTTGGAGCGGGTCGAGGAGATGCGACAGCGCTTCGGCCAGGGGGGCCGGGTTTACGCGGCCGGCATCATGGGCTTCCTGAACGGGCTGCGGACCGTCCCCAATAACGAAGACTAGCACTATTCAACGCATAGCTGGGCAGCTCAGTTTTCGCCATTAGTCAATACATAACCCTTTCACTTGATAAGCATGGTATTCGTTGGCCGGTCATAAACTTATGGGGCTATCTCTTTTCGCGGGTCGGCTGTGGGCCAGAATAAAAGAAACCGCCCCCTTGGGGGAAGGGGGCGGTTCTCTTTAACTCATGCACCAGGAGGGATGTGCTTTTGAGTTACTTTTCGGGTTTAATGCCAGATCGAGGGAGGGGAGGCATTTCCCTAGGTCTGATCAGAGCTGTTCCAGTCGCGTTTCTCTCGTGCCAGTTTGGGGAGGAGTTCCTCTTAGCTGATCAAACTTACCACTATATTAGCCCAAAAACATAAAAAATGCATTATCTTGTTCTTAGAGAAATATGAGAAAAGCGCTGTTTATGGCTTGATTTTACCCTTATCAGCCCTTGAATCATGATTATGTATATTACTGGCTACTGATCATCGCCTTTCCCAAATATTTCCAACCATTCAGACACCTCATCCGTGTTTAATTTCCGCATGCCTGACTTAATCTCAGCCGCTTCTCCGGCCGGGCGCTGGGCTTTTTTTTCGACATCATTTTCCGCCGCTTTCGAGTTACGGCGTGAGTGGCGCTTTTTTGCCGGTTTTTCGGCCGGGGTGTCATCGCCGGACGACTTTTTCGGTGCGGCCGACTCAAACAGTTGCAGCCATTCGGCGACCTCTTCATTCGTGAGTTTCTGTTCCAACTCGCTTTTGCCAACGGCATCGGCTTTCTCCTTGTCCTGCTTTTTCTCCCGGCTATGCCTGAAATCGGCTAAGAGCCCGGCAAACCCTTCGGCCGTCATGTACGGCATTCGCCGGCGCTTGGCCGCAGAAAGCACCGCTTGATCACTGCTAACGAGCGTGTAGGCGCCGGTATCTTTCACCTCATTCACCCGCTTCCGGAGCAGCGCATCGGCCGTACTGTTTTCAGAAGCAAATATCGCCTTGAGTCGCCCGGTAGACAGATGCCGCCACTCTCCACCAGGCAGCCCGCCATCGAAGATAACCGTAATGAGTCGGTTTCGTCCGGCCGCCTGCCAACTTCGCAATTGCAGAACTAGTTTTGCTTCATCGTAAGGATCTTCAAGGCTGATATCTGGCAGTCTGGCAATTAGATTATGACCGTCGATCAGATAATGCATTCTTCTTCTTCCATCAATGGGTTTTCACTAATTTTCTGGCACTCTTACCCCATTTGCAAACCTGACCATAAACGGTTCAGCCCCGACGCAGGAGGGTGACATCGGGGCTGAACTGTTGTTTGGCGACTTCGTGGGTAATATAACGCCCTATCTTAAATTTAGGCTGAAACTACCATGAGTAATGGCTAAATAATTGGCGGCTGCCGCGAGTTAAAGGTTTACCCTTCGTTTGCTTGCCGCGACATGGTCACCAATTCCACCCGTTTTGCCCAGCCGAGGCTGCTCCAAAAAGCCAGCGCGGGCTCGTTGTCATCAAAGACGAATAGATGCCATTTCCGAATACCAATGCGCATCAAATTGTAAACACAACGTGACACCAGGGATCGGCCGATGCCTTGCCGGCGATGTGAATCGCGTACGACCAACTGGTCAATGTAACCCCGGCGACCATCATGGCCGCAAAGCACGGCGCCCACAATCAGATCGCCATCCATAGCCACGAAACTTAATCCTGAATTTCGGTCTAGAAAGCGGGCAATCCCTTCCCGTGAATCCGTTCCGTCTAATTCGAGGCCTTTGCTTGATGACCATAGCTCGCGGACAGCCGAATAATCTTCGATGTTGAACTCCTGGATAAAATAATCCATGACACGCCTCCCTTTTCCTTTCCAGCAGCAGCTTCCAGTGTAAATTGTAACATATCTTGCGCATTGCGTTCATACTTATTTATGCTAATATCTTGCAGGAGCGAACACCTGAATTGTACGGATAGAAAACTGTCGGGCGATGGCGCGGATGAAGCATTACGAGCCGGTGCCCTATCCAGGAAATCACTCGCACTGCTTCCGACGACAGTTGTTTGCCTATGAAAATAGGGTGCGTAAATAAGGTGCGCTATTTGCCTAGGTAACTTAAGCAGATTGCCTGGCGGTGGCTGTTTCGCTGAACAGACCTCCTCTCAGATTTAGATACAAGGGTTGGGTAGAATGAGTGAAGTAGATGCGAATCGAGTGAAATTACTAAGCGACTTGATCCGGGATGCCAGGGAGCAAGCGGGTCGTTCTCCGGAAGATTGCGCTCGGGTGTTGGGTATTGCGGCCGAGGAGTTCACTAATTTGGAAGCAACACCGGCTGAGCTAACCCTCCCCCAGCTCGAAGCCCTGACCATAGCCTTGAATGTGCCCATGGACCATTTTTGGGGTAGTAGCGAACCTCGAGAACAAAACCCCCACCCAGATTTCGAATTATACCAAAGCTTGCGTCAGCGGATCATCGGCGTGCAACTATATCAGGCCAGAATGCAAGCCGGGCGATCTGCCCAAGATCTGGCGGCTGATTTGAGTCTGCCCACTGAGACCATCACCGCCTATGAAACCGGCCGGGTACCGATCCCCTATTTTGAGGTAGAACAACTTGCTCTTAACCTTGGCGTGCCGCTGGCCTATTTTACGGAAGAAACTCATGGTCCTCTGGCCAGCCATGAGACGATAATCCACATGCAGCAGCGTTTTGAGCAACTACCTCCAGATATCAAGGCCTTTGTTGTGGAGCCGATAAATCTGAGCTACCTGCAAACAGCGATGCGCTTGAGCGAACTCGATGTTGATAAGCTCCGTAGTATTGCTGAAGGTATTCTCGACATCACTTTTTAACTGTGCCGATCCAATCCGTTATGAGCGAATAGGCGGCGATTGTGAGACGCTATCAGCTCCCCCTGACCCTGGTAATCATAGGTGCGGCCCTCATCGCAGCCTTCCTGGCCTTGAATGCTGATCCAACCGGGCAGGCGCCCGCAACTTCTGGTAGTTCGACTGAAACCCGAGCCTCCCCGGCCGGGCAAGCAACCGCTGACCGGGCCGCATCGACAAACGCGGCCACGTCGACGCTAAGTGAGCCGCCAACACAAACCCCCCAGTCGATTTACCCGACACCGACGACTTCAGTATCATCGGAAAAAGTTGATGTGACTGTCACCAGGCCGGCTACGGCTTCGATGATCCTGAGCGTACCAGAACCATGCCCCCTGCCCGATTGTCAGCGCCGCACGGGTGTCAGCGGCCGAAATGAGA
>Ga0307377_10007665_pt1 | contig 11088 bp, 16 predicted proteins | sample TR3MG_FD_202535 | JGI IMG/M metagenome (GOLD analysis project Ga0307377, IMG submission 202535) | Soil microbial communities from Risofladan, Vaasa, Finland - TR-3 | ecosystem: Environmental > Terrestrial > Soil > Coastal area > Acid sulfate soil | place: Finland: Risofladan, Vaasa | collected... | reverse complement strand
TATCCGTTCATGGATGGTTGCATTGCGTACTCAATCTCAAGATCGTATTGACCCAAGCCGTGATGCGATTACCCTTGCAGTAGCAACGGCAGTAATTGATGAGTTGAGCACAACTTCTGATTTTGGTATCAGCGTTAAGGACTGGTTGAAAGAAAACTATCCAAATGTTCGAGTTATTTCAGCGCCAGAATTGACAGAAGCGAATGGAGCAGAAAATGTTGCTTACGCTTATGCCGATGAAGTTGGTGGCGATGGTTCAACTGATGACAAGCGCACTTGGGTTCAAGTAGTGCCTTCTAAATTCTTAACATTAGGTGTTGAGCAACGCAGCAAGCAGTACATTGAGGATTACTCAAATGCTACCGCAGGTGTGATGTTAAAACGCCCTTATGCAGTATACCGAGCAACTGGTATATAAATTCTAATCAATTAAACAGCGCGAGAATTTTATGTCTAAATATGTTTACTCAAAACTAGCAAATGATGTTGTCATCACCGACTGGCATATCTCTACCGATGGAAAGCATCCAAAGGTAAAAAAGTCAGTTCTAATCAATGGCGGTGCAGGAGTAGTTAACAAGAAAACTCTTGATACTCCGCAGGGCGCAATGACAGAAGTGTCGGACGAAGACGCAGAGTTTTTAAAGCACAATTCATCTTTCAAGCGACAAGAAAAAGCAGGTTACTTGAAAATGGAAGGCGCGAAAAAAGATATCGAGAAAGCAGTTTCAGATATGGTAGACCGAGACAAGGGCGACCAATTACAAGAGATTGACTTCGAGCCAGAAAAGGCACCTAAGACTGCCAAGTCCTCAAACAACAAGCCAAAAGCGAAAACCCGCAAACAAGCGAGTTAGTCGCAAAGGGGATAACCCATGACTGACATCGCTTTTAATTTCGCCTTATTCCAAGGTCAATTCCCAGAATTCGTAGACCCGCCTTATACTAGCATTTTAGTTGAGGCGCAATGGAATATCGCTACGTGCTACATATCAGTTAAGAATTGCGGAAGCCTAACAGATGCTTGTAGGGCTTTTGCTATCAATGCAATGACCGCCCACCTATTCAAACTCCAAACCAATAGCGCGAATGTTCCTAGCGGTGGCAAATCGACAGGCTTTGTTCAGCAAGCAAATATCGCTCAAATCTCAGTAAGCATAGTCGCACCTCCGACCAATGCCTCTCAATTTCACTGGTGGCTTAATCAAACTGCTTATGGACAGCAATTACTTGCCTTGCTCAAAGCCAAATCAGTCGGTGGGCTTTATGTAGGCGGTAGAGCAGAGCTTTCAAGTTTCAGAAAAAGTGGTGGAGTTTTTTAGTGAAATCCGAGCGCAAGGTCAACGATGCGACTCTTGATAAAATTAAGAGCATTCTGGAAAGCAGCCATAAAGTAAAAGTGGGCATATTATCCGGTGCCTATGAAGACGGAACTCCAGTCGCTTATGTGGCAGCGATTCAAGAGTTCGGTTCACCAGAGCAAAACATTCCTCCACGATCATTTATGCGCTCCACGGTTACTGAAAAGTCAACTGAATGGAGCAACAAATATGCCAAAATTCTTATGTCAGGAAATCCCGATAACGCTGCAGAAGTTTTAGGGCAAGTTGCAGCAGGTGATGTCAGAGAAAAAATTGCAACTATTCAGGACCCGCCACTACAAGAATCCACGATCAAGGCAAGAGTTAGAAGCATGGCAGACAACGCAACAGTCGGAGCATTGAATAAACCATTAGTGCAAACAGGCTTATTGTTGGGTTCTATATCCCATGAGGTGACTAATGCTTAATAATTTATTGAACCAAGCGTTGTCAATCATTCCCTCGCAGTCTGGGTTGCTCCACAAGTTCGATTCGAGGACTCAGAATGCTAGGAATCAATATGTGACTAATCGCGCCTCAGCAGTCCCTATAGACGGAAGTTTCCAAAGCCTATCGAGAGAGGTCATTGTTCAAATGGGGCTAGACTTAAAGAATGTCTACTTCATGTTATTCACTTCATTCGATGTCACTGGCATTAAGCGAGGCGACTCGGGTGATGTTGTTGAGTATGCAGGATTATACTTTCAGGTGCTCAAAGAGGAAGGATGGAAATCTGTTGACGGGTGGGATGGATTAGTGCTCGTTCAAGTAACAGCAGCGAGCGTTGGACTATGACTGATAATGAGTTTTGGCAAATACTTAGTGGGATATTGACTCCATTAGTAACTGGCATTGAGCCTACAATTACCCTAGTAAATGGATTTCAACCTAATGCTCAAGGCGCTCCACTCAACCCATTAGTAAGCTTTTTCATAATCAGCACTAAGCGTTATGGATGGCAGGGTAGTTCAGATACTTACAACGAGCTTGTTGATGACTTCGACCATTCTGAAAATTGGATAGTTGAGAGGACAATTCAGGTAAGCGCAATGGTAAAACAAGACCCTGAAAACCTTGACCAAATCACAGCTTTCGATATAGTCAATGCTTTATCAGCTTTGTTACAATCAGATTCAGTAATACGCTTGCTCAAAGCAGCCAAAATAGGAATACTAAGAGTAACCGATATTAGAGAAACCTTTATAAATGATGAGAGCGCACAACATACAGAAACCCCGAGCTTTGATTTTATAGTTACATATTCCAATAAGGCAGAAACAAAAGCACCCGTAGTTATAGAATTAAATGCTACAATCCAAACAGTTTAAACCGGAGAACGAAAATGACAATCAGCATTAAAAAGTATGTAGACATTGTAAGTGGTGTAGGCGGAGCGGCAGCAGTAGCAGCGAGAGAACTTATTGGTAGATTATTTTCGACCAATGTTCTCATTCCGACCAATTCTCAAATTGAATTTACAACACTAGAGGATGTCGCGGCATACTTTGGCACAAGCTCATCTGAGTATAAGCGAGCAGCTTTTTACTTCGGTTTTATTTCCAAGTCAACGAGCAAGGCGCGTAAAATTAGTTTCGCAAGATGGACTAATGTTGATGTCGCACCGAGAATTTTTGGCGACGAAGCATCACTATCAGTTGCAGAGTTCGAAGCTATTACCGATGGAACATTTGAACTTACAATGGGCGCAGAAACCCATGAGGTTACAGTTAACTTCGATACCGATGCTTCCTTTGCTGACGTAGCGTCAAGCATTCAGTCGGCAATACAGGCTTTCGGAGCGGCAGCAGTTTGGACAGGCGCCACAGTAACTTATAATGTCGGCACTAAAGGTTTTGATTTAGTTGGAGGCGCAGTAGGCGAAGCACCGATAAGTTGTGTCGCAGGAACAACAGGCACTAATATTTTTGCAAGCATGGGTTGGGCGCTTGGTGTTTTTTCAGACGGTGATGATGCCGAGGAACCTGTTGCTGCCTTAATCGCGTCAGACCAATCGAGCGACAACTTCGGTTCTTTCTTGTTTATGCCGATATTGACTATCTCTCAAGTTGAGGCACTAGCTGTCTACAACAATACATTGAATATAAAATATCTTTATCCAGTCCCAGTTCAGGAAGCCGACACTACTGCTTACAATGCCGCACTAGCTGATTACTCGGGAACTGGCTTGATATTAATCAATGTCGCTTTTGTCGATGAGTACCCTGAAATGTGTCCTATGATCGTTTTAGCGGCAACCGATTACACGAAGCGTAATTCAGTTCAGAACTATATGTTTCAAATCTTTGCAGGATTGAGCGCGACTGTAACTGATACTCCGACTTCAAATGCTCTCGATGCACTGAAAGTAAATTACTACGGACAAACAGCCCAAGCAGGTCAAAATATAAGCTTCTTTCAAAGAGGCTTGTTGATGGGAACAATTACTTCACCAATCGCAATGAATGTTTATGCGAATGAAATCTGGTTGAAGGATGCCGCCTTAGTTACCATGTTGAATATGCTATTGAGTTCGGCAAGAGTTCCCGCTAACCAAGCAGGTGAAAACCAAGCGACTGCCAAGCTACAAGAGGACGTTATTGACAAAGCATTATTCAATGGAGTAATAAGTGTAGGCAAGCCATTATCGTCTGACCAAAAAGCATTTATTACTAATGCGACTGGTGATGATTTAGCATGGCAGCAAGTTCAATCGTCTGGCTACTGGATGGAGGTTGTTGCAGAACAAATCCCTAGCAGTAATCCCGCGGAGTACCAACTTACATACACAATAATTTATGCCAAAGACGATGCAATAAATAAAGTCTCAGGCACTCATTCACTAATATAAAACGGAGACAGCCATGTCGGATATTTCAAGCATTGGTTTAAAGGTACGAATTGTTGGAAGTCTTACCTTTCCGGTAGGCTTTGAGGTAACTCAATTCGCTGACGATTCAGACCCATTCGACTTACCAGATATTCAGATTGCCGATAAAGCGATGGGAGTAAATGGAGACTTAGTAACATGGTCGACAGCAGTTCCTATTGAAGTTTCAATCGCAGTAATTCCAGACAGCGATGACGATAGGAACTTGGGTATTCTTGCTGAATTAAATCGAGTCGGTAGAGGCAAACTTCCAGTGAAGGATTCCATTACCATGATAAGAAGTTTTCCAGACGAAAGACCGTTGATATTAACAAATGGCAAGATCGTATCAATGCCACCCGCATCATCGAGTTCAAGCGCAGGTCGGAAAAAATCAAAAGTTTATAAGTTCGTTTTTGAAAATAAAGTAGGAATCTAATATGACACTAAGGAACCCGCAGGTAATCTCGGTAGAGACACTTGAGGGCGAACAGCGCGAGTACGTCATTCATCACATGGCAGCATTTGATGGCAGAAAGGTAGCTGTTTGCTATACACAGGGAGCTTTACCAAAAATTGGGGATTATGATGTCAACGAGGCAATGTCTTTATTGATGATGCGCTATGTTGGAATCGCTCAAGAGAATGGTGAACTCCTAATGCTCACTACAAAGGGTTTAATCGAAAACCATGTGCCAGACTGGGAAACACTGGCAAAGATTGAAATTGAAATGTTGAAGTACAACACAAGTTTTTTTCAGAACGGCAAAGCCTTGAGTTTGTTAAAAGAGTTCTCGGACAAGGGAACGGAATTGATTTCGTCAACGTTGACGGATTTATTGGAGCGATTGTCTCAAGCGGAAAAGCTACCCTAAGAGAACTTCAAGAGTATTATACACTTGAGGAAGCTTTTGATTTGTGGGAGATTGAGACAACCAATAAACATAACGAATTGATGGCTATTAAAGCAGCCAAGCTTAAATAGTCGGGAGCTTTGTCAGATGGCTAGTGTATTAGAAACATTTTACTTTCTGTTTGAATCGGATGCCAAAAAAACTAAAAAGGAATTTGATGAAGTTAGCAAGTCAACTGACTCAATGGGTAAGAACCTAAAGAGCGCAGGAAAAGACACTCAAAAATTAGACAACGATTTTTCCACGCTAGTAAAAACAGCAGGGGGAGTTGTTGCAGCCTTCCTTTCTATCCAGACTGCCAGAAAAGCAATGGAGTTATCGAGTGAAATTAACGATCTTGGCAACTTCACTAAAATGCTTGGCATATCAACTGAAAAGACTTTTGCTTGGGGTCAGGCAATCACTCGATTCGGTGGCGATGCAAATACATTCAAAGCCACTTTATCATCGCTCAATTCACAGCTTGTAGAAACATCATTGACTGGAACAAGCGGTCTAGTTCCCGCTTTCAATATGCTTGGTTTAAGAGCCATTGATGCGGGTGGGAAAGCCCGTTCAGCTTTTGAGGTCCTACCTGAAATTGCACAAAGCTTTGAAAAACTCAGCAAGATGGAGTCGGCAGCATTAGGTCAAAAAATGGGGTTAGACCCCGCGACTATTTTGATGCTCCAAAAAGGAAGGAAGGAAGTCGAGACAATTATAAAACGCCAATCTGAGTTGGGAGTGGTGAATAAAAAGCAAGTCGATACCGCAGAAAAGCTAAAATTTGCCTTGACAGACATGAATCAAGTCTTTGGGAGTTTTGCCAGAGAACTTCTTACCGCAGTCTCACCCGCCATTATAAGTCTGACAAATACACTCACTGATATAATGGTTTGGGTAAGGGAAAACAAAGCCTTTGTAATAGGATTTTTCACAGCCCTTGCAGGAGCAATCCTTTTTGTTTTGCTACCCGCCATAGGCTCACTAATAGCGGCTAGTGCCACACTCGCATTGATATGGGCGCCAGTAATAATTCCACTGGCAGCAGTAGCACTGGCAATAGGATTAATCGCGGACGAAATCTACAATTTCATTCAAGGCAATGACACTCTAATAGGAAAAATTCTACCTTCATGGACGCGCATGAAGGAATTGATTGACGAAGCTATCAAGGCTGTCAAGGATTTTTTTGCAGCAGCCAGTGTAAAAGTTCCCGACTTCCTTTTGAAAGGCAAGACCATGATTGAAGACGCAGCCAGTTATGTCGGCAATTCGATGACATCAAGCAGTATCAGCAACCAAAAAGATGGCGACAAATCGTTTAACTTTGGAAACATATCAATCGTAACCGCAGCGACAGACGCAAAGGGCATTGCAGAATCAATAGGAACTGACTTGATGGAGCAAATGAGAACCGCAGTCGCAACCTTTGATAATGGTGTAAAAATATGAGCGTACTAAATTCAATCATAAACTCATTGTTTAAAGTCGATGTTTCGGCAATTTACAATCAAGACTCTGGTGAGCAAATTTTTTCTGGTGCCTCGATTATAAAAAGCTCAGTAATCCGAGACTCAAAGTTCATGGAGCACCCTCTCGAAACGGGAGCAATAATTGTTGACCACAGAATCATTCTACCAAACGAGGTAAGAATGCAGTTGATCGTGGCAGGAAAAGACTTCCCTAATGTTTATCAGAGAATCGCGCAAGCGTGGGAGAACGCAGATAAGCTCGACTTGAAACTAAAGGTTGGCTTTTTTAGCGACATGGTAATCAAGGCAATGCCACATGAAGAAACAAGCGACATGATGAATGCTGTTACAATAGATTTAAAACTTAGGCAAGTTCAGTTGGCATCGAAAGTTGTGACCTTCCTAAAGAAAGATAATGTGGCAAATAAAAAACAAGCGAGCACTTCTGCAGGTGGCGAAAAGAATCCAGTAAAAAGCCAGTCAATACTTGCGAGGGCTTTCGGATGAGTTTTAGAATCCCATTACAACTAGATGCTCCAAATCAGTCCTTATCATTTACGGAAGGTGCGTCATGGAGTGTCGCATTGAAGTCTACTAATAATAGCCTTGTGGCGACAATCCAGAGGGATGGCGTAACTTTAATCGAGGGAGTTCGGATAGTTGCAGGGGAGTTCATTATTCCTTATCCATACTTATCAATAGCAAATTTTTATCTTGAAACTCAAAACAATCAGCTACCGGATTATACCCTTCTAGGCACTACTCAATTCCTTATTTTTATGACCGAGGATGAGGTCAGGGCAAATGGATGACAGAATTGTAAAATTCAGCGTCATAGTTAACGACAAACTCCATACCTATGAGGGTTTAGAGATAACCGCCAAAGGAGTGAAATCTGGAAACTTTATCCAGAATGAATGCTCGTTCACTATCTCAAACATTGACAAAGAAACCAGAGACTTTCTATTGACGGAAGGCTCACCCTTCAATCGGATATCGAATCGAACTAGACCATTTTGCAGACTGGAAGTAGGGCGCGTGAGCTATGGCACTTTCATCATGTATCAGGGCGATATCGCTTTAGTTTCTGTCACACAGCCACCCGATATAAAACTTACAATCAAATGCCTCACTAGCAACTGGGGTAAGGGCATCATGGTAGAAAAGACCGAGGCGCCAGTCGCAAGCTTATCAACTATTGCAGCGAGCATAGCGAAGGATTTAGGACTGCCATTATTGTTTCAGGCGGACGATAAACAGATCTCTAACTATTCGTATTCAGGACCCGCGACAGGTCAGATAGAAAAACTTTATCGCATGGGTGATTATGATGCCTATGTGGATGACGATAAGCTTGTCGTTGTGAATAGAAACAAAGCATTAAGTAATTCAATAAGAATACTAGACTTAGATAATGGCTTAATCGGTATACCCGAATTCATTGATTACGGGATAAGAGTTAAAATGTTGATTGACCCATTTACAAAAGTCGGCATGGAATTGCAAGTTACTAGCCTAATTTACCCTGCTGTCAATGGCACTTACAAAATAAGAAAACTGGAGTTTGATGTGGCAAATAGGGGAATCCCATTTTATTACATTGCAGAGGGAGCGAGAGTATGACGGATGCAAGCTCAAGACCTAGTCGTGACCCAAGCATGGATGGAACTCTTGTCGGGATGCTTACAACAATTCTAAATAAGTTTGTAAGCACCAACCTTGATGGAGCACTCCCCGCGGTAGTTGAGTCTTATGATGCTGAAAAAAACCAAGCATCCGTAAGACCTATGGTTAAGATAATTGCAACTGATGGGCGCTCATTAGATAGGGCGATTCTACCAAGCGTACCAGTCTTTCAAATAGGCGCAGGAAAGCATGGCTTGTTTTTTAATGACATCCAAAAAGGCGACTTGGGTTGGATAGTGGCAAATGACAGGGATATAAGTCTGTACTTGCAAAGCCTTACTTCCAAGTCACCAAATACTGACAGGACTCATTCATTCGAGGATGCAATCTTTTTCCCAGACGTATTGAGAGGGTGGGCAAAGGAAAGTGGAGAGCGAGCATCGTTTCAGAACAAAGCAGGTTCAGTAAAGGTGGCATTAAAAGATTTATCGCTTGAGTTGCTTGCACCTACCGTTAATATCAAAACCAAAGTAAACTTGGGTTCAGGCGGACCCGCCATTGCCAGACTTGGCGATACAGTTACAATAGTCGCACCCGCACAACCTTGGGATGGGGCGACTGGAACAATCACAAGCGCATCGAGCAACCATACGGCAAACTAATGATTACACTAGCAACTAATTCAAATAACGATCTATTCGCCTCAAATGGAAACATAGTGGTTTGCAGAGATATCAATGCACTCGGTCAGCAATGCGAAAAGACTGTCAAGGTAGTTATTGGAGAGCTTATTTTTGACCTTACAAGGGGAGTTTTAGGATTCGGTCAAGATGATATTTTTGGAGATACCCAAGATGCTCAGTTATACGAGTTCAGATTGCGTGATGCAATTAGAGCAGTCAATGGAGTCGTGGAAATACTCTCCATTGATTATGAAGTAGTGGGGGATGTTTTGAAGTACACTGCCGAAATCCAAACTATTTATGGCATAACCGACTTTAATAGCGAGCTGTTTATATGACATACACTTACATTGATGGAACAGGCACAATAATTGCCGATACTGAAACCACAAAAACTCAAGTTCAAGATGAATACAAAGCCGAGTTTGGTGATGATTTAATACTTGACGATGCGAGTCCGCAAGGCGTTTTGATCGTTGCAGAAACAGAACAGCGTGATGCGCTTGCTCGCAACAATGCCGACCTTGCAAATCAAATAAACCCTAACTTAGCAGAGGGTATTTTCCTTGACGCCATCATGGCGTTGTCTGGAATGATTCGTGATGTTGGAGAGCCTTCATGGTTTACCTCGAAAGTAGTAGTAACTGGAGTGGCAGGAACTCCAATACCAATAGGCGCAATCGCTCAAACAGTTTCAGGTGATGAATTTATAACTACCGAGGCTATAGTTCTTGATGGTAGTGGAAATGGATTGATGGACTTCGTATCAGTCGTCAATGGTCCTATTCCTTGTGCAATAGGTGAACTTGATACAATCGTTACGGGAATCCTTGGGTGGGAAACTGTAAACAATACAGTCGATGCGACACTTGGAACCTCCATTCAATCAGATCGTAATGCCAGACTTGAAAGGCGTACTACTTTAGGATTGCAAGGAAGGGGAGTGCCAGAGGCAGTTTTTGGAAATGTAAAGGCAGTATCAGGCGTGAAAAGCCTTGCCTTTCGAGCAAATAAGGGCGCAGCAGGTTTTATCGACGGGATAGCTATGGTAGCGCATAGTGTATGGGTTGCCGTTCAAGGTGGGGCAAATGGCGACATCGCAGAGGCACTCCTAAAATCAGTTGAAATAGGTGCGGACTGGAATGGAGCACTATCAGTAATGGTTCAAGAGCCAGTTTCAGGTCAGAACTATACAGTCAAGTTTGACCGCCCGACAGAGATTCCAGTCGAGATTCTAGTTACTGCAAAAACTGGAGCGGCAGTTGTGGATGTTTCTACCGCAGTCAAGGATTCTATTTTGGCTTATGCGAATGGTGAAATAGATGGAGAGGCGGGTTTTGTTGTTGGCGGCTCAGTTTCGCCTTTTGAGTTATCCGGTGCGATAAATGAGCTTTACCCAGACATCATAGTGACTAATGTTTTGGTTGATGTTTTAGGCGGCACCCCAGTTCCAGATACATTAGTTTTGGCTATATGGGAAGTCGCAACAATAACAAGGGCGAACATAGCAGTGACGGTTTTATGATTAGGACTTTTGATTTTTCAATCAACTTAAAACAAGCGATTCTGTGGCAATACGAAGAAGCATCGAGCCTTATCGCGCTTGTCCAAAACAAGCAGAATTTCGTAGATGAGAATCATACTCAATTCTGGAATGACTGGTATAACGATGTTCTTGTAGTTGATACTTGCAATTTTTTTGGCGCAAGCGTTTGGGCTATCATTCTTGATGTTCCACTACTGATAAACGCGCCATTTATAACCGAAGGCGGAGTAGGTTTTGGCTTTGGTGAATTTAGACAAAACTTTGAGTATTCTAACTTTCAGCCAATAGGTCAGGGGGCGCAATTACTCACACTACAACAACGAAGAATATCTTTAAAAATGCGATACCAAAGACTAACAACAGGGGCTAGTATTCCTGAAATCAACAAAATTCTATTCGATGCCTTTGGAGCAGGAGTTTATGCAAGAAAGACCGCTAACATGGCTATCGAATATGTTTTCCCATTTATAATACCTTCATGGATAATTTACATATTCTCAAGTTTGGATGTCTTCCCGACACCCGCGACAGTATCGGCTACATTAGTAGAGGAACCATAAAATGCCAAAATATATAAGAATCCCATTTGCCGAGACAGGCGACAAGACAGCAGTTCCAGACGCTGCTCAAATCGACGG
>Ga0307377_10007664_pt1 | contig 11090 bp, 13 predicted proteins | sample TR3MG_FD_202535 | JGI IMG/M metagenome (GOLD analysis project Ga0307377, IMG submission 202535) | Soil microbial communities from Risofladan, Vaasa, Finland - TR-3 | ecosystem: Environmental > Terrestrial > Soil > Coastal area > Acid sulfate soil | place: Finland: Risofladan, Vaasa | collected... | reverse complement strand
CAGTAAGCCAAAATCAACGCATTGTGCTACTGAACCCAATCGAGTTTGGTCGTGGGATATTACCTACTGCCCGGCCCTGTTAGAGGACTCTACTTCTATTTATACCTCATCCTAGACATCTTTAGCCGAGACATTGTCGGCTGGGAAGTCTGGATCGAAGAATCGGCAGAACATGCCAGTCAACTCATTCGGCGGGCGGTCATGGCTCAGAATATAACCAGACAAGACGGTCCATTAGTCCTACATTCCGATAATGGAAGCCCGATGAAAGGCGCATCCATGCTGGAAACACTGTATCTATTGGGGATTACGCCTTCTAGTAGTCGCCCCAGGGTTAGCAATGACAATCCTTATTCGGAGTCCATTTTCAAAACCTTCAAATACCGTCCAAGCTATCCAATCGGAGGATTCGCTACTATTAATGATGCCAGGACATGGGTCAAGGAATTCGTCCATTGGTGCAACTACAACCATCACCATAGTGGGATCAAATTCCTTACCCCACACCAGCGTCACAGCGGCCAGGGTGAAGAAATACTTAAGAAACGGCACCTGCTCTATGAGGCTGCGAAGGCTCGTCATCCGGAACGTTGGACAGGTCAAACAAGGGACTGGTCCTTAATCAATGAAGTATGGCTTAATCCTGAGAAATCTCAGGTTGAAGATAAAACAGAGTCTAAAAACAACTGCGTCATAGGCTTTTGAGCGAAGTAATGATTTAGTTGTCCGTGTCCCACGAGGGATACCGAAGCCGTTAGGCTGAGGATATGCTCGCTGGGATCACAGGGACAACAGCATATGTGGAGAAGCTGAAGGACCGAAGGGACTTTTTGATCCGCAGATCACAAAAGTTACTTCTGGCAAGCGCCGAGCGTCCGGTACCTTCCATTCGTCGTGATTAATACATTCAGTGAGCAAGTAATTTTGGTCAAATGCGACAACTATCTTGACAACCGCCGGTTATCATCCCAATGATAAAACTACTAAGACATATTGCCCCCGCCATAAAACTAAATGCTTTGAGAGATTTTACAAATATCAAAAATATAGCTATTAATACGATGCTGAGAACATATATGATATTCTGTATTATGATCTGTTTATTGCGCAGTTTTTTTAAATCTTGTTCTAGCAACAATTAACGTCCCCCCTTTTAAGGATATCTAATAAATATGACATGATGCGAATGTGAATTAAATAATTGCTATACGACACGGATAAACTTTAAAATTTCGCACGAATTTTTTCTATATCCTTTTTATTATCAATCCACTCATCAGAATACCCCGTAAATTATTCTCTGTTAGAATTCAACAATTTTCCTAAATATTCCTGCCATTAATACGAATATTAAAAAATTAATAGCCAGAACGTTCTGGCGGTCGATATTCACCCCAAACCAATTTTACCCAATAGTTCTATAAGCACCAAGACTTCTCGTGGATAGTGTAACTCCTTTGTATAAGGGAGGTGATTGACCCAGACTTAAGCCGCTTATGCCAAAGGGTTTTCGATAAATCAATCCAGAGCAACTAACTTTAAGTCCCAAAAAGCGGAAAAAAAACAGAGCAGGAAATTAATTTCCCTGCTCTTTCTTCTGCTTGTCGTACTACCCTTATCAATGTCTGGGTATATTTTTTCAGTGCTTGCTGCATAGAAAATGTTTAAATAGCGTGACCCAAGTATAACAAACAAAAGAATCGACGACGGTGACCGTTAAGAACCAACCAGGAGCGATGTACACTATACCGGATTTATTCAACAGATATTGGAGAACAAAGAAAACTGAAAAAGCAGCTGCTTTCTTGACCCACCCCCACTTTAATTCCGATAGGAACATCAAATAGTTGATTTGCACGATTTGATAAAGGATACCGGTTTCTGTGTGGTCCAGAGAGGGGTTAGCAAAAAAATTTCCATGAAAAAACTGAACGCCCAGTAATCGCAAGATCAGAATTATCGTCAGGCTGGTGGCGGCAAACACACTGAAAAACAGCGTAAAATAGTAAACCGCATATTCCATTCTGTCTGAGACTTTGCGGTACCACCTTTTGATGAACCAGAATAAAGGTACAAAAATGATTGGCGTATATACTGACTTGTACCAAAAATGTTCATAAATTCCCAATCCGACAAACAACTTATCAATAAAATAATAGATAAGCGCGGCAGCGAAAAACCATATGTATGAAAGATCAAATACGCAAATCAATACAGCCGTGGAAGCAATGGAAATCTGAGAAAAATAATTGCCGAAAACCGCATCCAAAATCGGGTCTGAAAATAAGCCTGGATGGTAAGTGTACGCTCTTAGAACGGCTGTCAGAATTGATTCTCCGAAAAACAAGAACCCTAACAGTGAAAAAAGATAGGCAACAGTTAATTTCTTGTTTTGACTTCTGTACAGCGCGATGACGAAAATAATCACACTGGAAATCAACAGCATTATATACCAAGCTGTATTGCTCCAAAATATCCCGCTCATGTTTTTTCCTTTGTCTTCGAATTTGTAGCCTTGGATAGTTTATCCCTTCCACCAAGTTATTAGACATTAGGTCCCGGTTATACTCAAAACAATCAGCCAAAAATAGTGGTATGAAAGGACCTCGTCTTAAAGTATATACAGGTGCTCTGGGATATACTATCAGCAAATTACTGTAAAGGAGGTGTTGCCCAATGACTACTAAAAACAAACCCAATAGATTATCCAAGGAAAAATCACCATATCTACTTCAACACGCAAACAATCCTGTAGACTGGTTTCCTTGGGGAAAAAAAGCGTTTGAAAAGGCAAAAGCCGATAACAAACCTGTTTTCTTATCTATTGGCGTTAATGGATTCCCTTAGATATCCGTCTTGAAATAACTTCAATAATTGAACAGGTGTGTTTTTCCGCCGAACTCGCTCGCTTTTCAGCAAACACATACCAAAATATAAAAAATTCGTCCTTTCAAATTCAAGGGGGTTATTCACAATTTCTAATATAAAAAATGGCAAGTTGGGTTCTGTCCCTAAAACCCAGTTTTTCCAGTAAGCCAGTGACATAATTTCTCGAAGTACCTTCGCTTAAGTTAAGACTTTCTGCAATTTCCCTGTTTGATAGGCCCTCTCCCACCAGTTTCAATATTCCAAGCTCACGTTGTGAAATATCAAGACGTTCGGGAGCTGCCTTTTTACCTTCCTTGAGCATGGAAGAAAGGGCATTGGCCACTTCTCGCTCTAAAACGATATTGCCTTTGCCAACAGCCCGCAAACTCTCAATAATACTATCAGCGGGTTGATTTTTAAGGATATACCCTTCCGCTCCGCTTTTTAATGCCTCTTTTATGTATTCGTCATCCTTAAAGGTCGTAAGTATCACAACTTTTATGTCCTTGAAATAGCTTTTAATGAGCTTGGTACCCAACACCCCATCCATAACAGGCATCCTAATATCCATAAGAACCAGCTCAGGTTTTTCCTTCCGGCACATTTCCAAAGCTTCCTGCCCGTTGCTTGCTGTACCTACAATCTGGAAATCCGCTTCAATCTCCAAGAGTATCTTAAGTCCTTCCCTGATTAAAGCATCATCATCCACTATAAGAACTTTCAAACAACCCCACGCCCTTCCTGATTAGCTATTGGTAAAAGACAAACTATCAGGAAACCATCGTTTGAACTAATTGATAAAGTCCCCCCTATGTTCAGGACTCTTTCTTTCATACCGCTTATACCTAAACCTTCTTTAAATCTATCACAGCCGATTCCATTATCTTTAATATATAACCTTGTGTATTTCTCATTTATATCTATGGAAATATCTACCCTTGTTGCCTTTGAGTGCTTGGCAGCATTGCTAAGAGCCTCTTTAATAATCAACCCTAAAATCTCCAATTGGCTTGAAGTAAGTAGACCAAAATAACCATAAAACTTAAGATCAACTGTGCAAAAACCAAAGTTATTAATGACACTTTTTAAATATTCCACACCCAAGGTCTCCTTTGGTTTTATATTGTGCACTGTATTTCTCAACAGGGCCAAAGCATCGGAAAGGTTCTCAATAGATTTTTTCAGTATTTCTTGAGACTTTTTCTCATCCCTGTCAAAGAGCTTATTGGCAGCCTGCAGTTGGATAAGTATACCGGCAATGACATGACCAACATTGTCGTGGATTTCCCTAGCGATCCGATTTCTTTCACTGACCTCGGTAAGATAGGCTATATCCTTTGAAGAGTTAAGCAGCTTAGACTTTGTCCGCTCAAGCTCATACCTTAAGCGTCTTTCCTCATCAAATCTACTCTTGTAGTCCGATTCCTTTTCTTCTGCTTTTTCCATTACGAAAGCCAGGATTCCGCATATGCCCATGATCAAAATCAGTAAGGGAAGTCTGGATTTTAGGGTGAAATATATGCCCAATAAAAACACTGGTAATACGCCGATATATGCCTTTTGATAGGTAAAATCAAACAAAGTGATACAAAACAGGAAGGTAAAATTCCTGTCGACCCAGATACCTACACAGATAAGGATAAATGAAGCAATCGTTGTATAGACAGTATCATAAAATCTTTCTTTAAATACATTAACCCCTATTATTAGGATAAGAACCAGTACTGCTATGTATGGCACCTCACCGTTTATGGTTAATAAAGCAATTATGTAAATAAGAAATAGAAGTTTAAGTAAATATTTCACGGCCACCTCATCGATTTTTTGGTTGTAAGCACCCAACTACTTATCATCTTAATTCAGCATCTTTCCTAAATATTCCTTCCATATGGAAAAGATTAGTTATATTCAAAAATCAAAATGGCCAGATCATCTTGATATGTTCAGGCACGAAAATGGCATTGATTTTGAACTTCTTGTAGCACCCCTTTCTCCATGGATTTTATGTCTTGCAACTGTTCTCGCTGAAATTGACTATCTATCGTGCTAGAACTATTCTATCTAGCTGTCTCTTGTATCATAAAATGACTCGTCTGCATATTTCTCAACATTTCCTTTTAAATACGCCAAAAGCCATTTTGGATGTTTAAATAAAAGCCAATTTCTAAACACATCCGCTTTTCTCAAAGAGACTATCATCTGTGCTTTCGTTATCGTTCCATACTTTTTACCACATTTTTGTCCCCATTTTTTTAAGCGCAACCCAAAATCGACATCTTCCAGCATTCGCTGGTTCTCATTAAAACCGTTGATAGCATCAAAGTCCTTTTTATAACACCACAAGATACCTGCTGTCACACCTTTATACTTTATTATTAAAGGAATTAAGATTAGTCCTTGTAAAAGTACTCCCAGCGGTAATCTCTCAAACTTCATTTTAACTCCACCACCAATATATTTGCCTGTCAGTAATTTTTCTTCGATTTCAGTCAGCATGTTATCTGTCATCCGGCTATCCGCATCGATGGTCGCGATGATCTCTCCCCTTGCAACTTTAAAGCCGGCATTCCTGATAATTGACATATTCTTTCTGTCTTCCTTTACGATAATGCAATGGCAAGATCTAGCTATTTCTTCGGTTCGATCGGTGCAACGGTTCAAGACTACGATGATTTCCACCTGATCCTTATAGGGTACTGATGCCGCTAGGATGGAATCCAAGCATCTTGCGATTAGTTTTTCTTCGTTATAGGCAGGTATTATAATTGAAAACTTCATTTTCCTTTCCTTATCAGTTCCTAAATTTTGCTTGCCTTTCATCATTTAAAAGCCTCCTCTGGTCTCCATTCAATTACTATTCAGAAAATCAAGTATTCGATTGTTTACAAAATCGGCGTTCTCTATATTCATCGCATGGTTTATGTCGGCCATAAACTCTAATTGAATATTAGAAATCATTTTAACAGCACGGTCGATGTCTTTTTGCTTGTTGAAAATGGGATCTCTTCCACTTACAAATAACAACGTCGGGGCTGTAATTTGTTTAAGTTTTTCATTAGAAAACTTTGAAGGCCAAGCGTATTTACAACGGCAATTCATATATGTAAAGACATATTCAGCCAAAACTTCATAAACTACTGGGCTATTGCTGATAGACCAGCGAAAAAATTTTTCTTTGTCTACATCTGTTGGATGAAGTCCCATCATTAACAGAGTACGAAATATAAACCCGAGGAGAGAGGAGATTCCTACAGGAGCTAGAAGTACGATTCCCTTTACTCTTTCTGGAGAATATATAGAGAGATTTATTGTTATCCAACCTCCCCTCGATTCCCCAATAACATAAGCTGGTTTAATACCAAGTTCATTGAATACATCTCCAAGCCACTCGCTATAAGCCAGACCATTTTTAGGGTACTTATCTAGGTCGTCTAATTCGCTCTTACCTAAATCACCTATCGTGTCAATTGCATACGTTCGATAATCACGACTTAGGGCAAGAATGTTCGGCAACCACATTGTGGCAGTACCTCCTTGTCCGTGAAGCAACACAATCGGAGGCCCATCTTTAGGTCCACTAGCAATGATATGTGTACTCCCGTATCTCGTTGGTACATTAAGAGACTCGTATGATACGGGCCACTGAGAAAGATGTTTGTCGTAAACGGACAATATCATTGCTTTGTTTACTGGATTAACGTAAATTGATGAAATTTTAGCCAAAATAAGCCCTCCAATCGTGTACATAAATCTGTATTTTTAGTCTGCCTAATCAACGAACCAGTTGCTATTTAGCGATATCCTCTTTTTTCCACGTCCCTAAGAAAAAGGACACCATCGCAAACAGAAGTACCAACAGAATATCCCCACTTATGGCAAACAAGCCCTGTTCCTTTAAGAGTTTGCTGACCCCATCCATAATCCAATAAACGGGTGTAAACATACCAATCGTGTTCATTAGATTTGTTGCCGTGTCATGTTCCCAAAGAACACCACCGATAAGGCTCATGCAAAATGTGATAAATAAACCTGTGAAAGAAGCCTGTAATACACTTTTAGAAATCGAACATATGGCAACGCCCATGGAAACGGATAAAACTGAAGCTGTAAGAAAAAGCAAAAACATGTTTAAGATGGAATTCCCCATGTAAATCCCTAGTAAACCCTTGAATGCAATAAATACTATAGTTACCTGGATAACTGAAACGATTAAAAAACTTAAAATATTCTGGAACATATAGCGTCTTAACGATACAGGAGCAGTAAGAGTTCTATAGAAGGTCATATTTCCTTTATCAGTCAGGATCAGTGTTGTAAACATTACCATAGTCACCAGGATGATTTCGAGAAATATTCCGAGTATGATATAGGATTTCTGCCTTTCAATTTCCGTAGGCACTTTATATTCCAATTGTAGATCGGCATCGTTACTAATCTTCATGCCTTCGTAAAATCTTTGTTCGTCGCCACCAGAAGCCTTGGCAATTCTCTTGGCAGAACTGAAATAACTATCTAGATAATTTTGAACAGGCAGCGACTGGATCGAGCCCTTGAGGTAATAACCCTCTGCTGCAACGTCCTCGCCTTTAATTAATCTCGTAGTAAAGCCCTTCTCAATGACGACAACGTAATCAACTTTTGAATTGATTAATTCATTCTGTATTTGGTCTTGCGTTACTTCCTTGATCTTAGTTTGTAAAGAAAGCTGATTTGTGAGCATTGTCGTATAATCCGTTTTATCCAGATCAATAATGCCAATATTTAATATCTGATTATTTGCAATTATAGACCCACTCACAAGTATTAAAATAACTGAAGGTAAAATTACGATAACAAAAATCTGGAGCTTGTTTTTGAATATCCTCCTCAAATTATTGAATAATATCGTCATACTGCTTTCCGCCTTCCCAAAAAAATTGTTAACGTTGTTAAGACTGTCGCAGCCATTACCATAGAAATTAATGACGACTGTATTCTGGAGGTAAAACCGTCAAATATAGTATCAGTAACAATTAAATAGGTGTAATAGTGCGGACTAAGGAAGAGAATCCATTTCAAGAAACCACGAGCAGTGCCAGTAGCCCATACAAGTGTTGCGGCTGTAAATAATCCGTTTAAGCACACTATTATTAAGACACTTATACCTGTTTTTTTTGTCAAGTAGCCGACAATCATACCCAGAGCCGTTATGATAACAGTAAACAGCAAGAAGGTCAGGATGATGTTTAGGATATTTCCCTGCATTAATAACCCCCATACATAGTACGTATAGGCAATGAACAATCCACTACTGGGGCACAGGGTTGAAAAGTTACCTAAAAATTGCCCGCTAACATAGGCAAAGCCGTTGATCGGAGAGATATTAAATCTGATCAGCGTATTCTTTTTAATACTGTTAATGACAGAAAAACATCCCAACAAAGCTCCATAAGCTAGCATCTCCATCAATCCAAGAAACGGATATTTGTCAGCATCTTTCAATGTTTTTCTGGTGGATGAGACTGCGATTTGTTTGATACCACTGGAAATTTCCTTTGCATTGATGTCCCCTGCAATTTTTTTGATAGCTGAAGAAGCGTTTACCGTGTTGATAAAGTCTTCAACCATCAGTCGGGTTGCCGAGACGCTTTTATTGCTAAATATCTCAATATTTGTTTTTTTACCCTGATTAAGACTTTTGGAAAAATCCTTTCTAAAATAAATTAAGGCTTCTATTTTTCCTCCTTTAACCATCTGGTTCCCGTCATCTAAAGAGTCTACCTTCTGAATATCAAAAGCCGTCAGGATTTCTTTTGTCCGAAGAAACCGATCAAACTGTTCGGCGATTAGTCCACCATCAGCATCAAAATAAGCTATCTTGATCTTTTCAAAGTTTATACCTTGATTCACATTTGTTGTTACATTCGCACAAATCAGGTAGAACACAAGTGGTGCCCCTATAAGTAACAGAAATAATTTCCAATTTCTTATGTTTCTTAGAACGGTGTAGTAGACGATCTGTAAAACATTCAATAAAATCACCCCTCAATCCCTTAAAGATCTGCCTGTTAAGGTCAAGAAAACTGTTTCCAGGCTGGGTTGTTCTACGTTGAGTGATATAATTTCACTACTTTCGGATACATGGTCTATTATCCCATTAAGGTTATTACTGTTCTTCTGGGATATAACCGTCAACTCGTTCCCGTTAACATAAGCATCTTTTACCCCCGATAGCTTTTTAATATTGTCAACTAAGGTATAGTTCGCAGTGGAAAGCTCTACTACTACCCTTTCATCACTTGTCATCTGGGCCTTAAGTTCTTCTTTGGTACCCTTTACGATAACCCTGCCGTGGTCCATGATGACTATTCTGGTACAGAGTTCTTCAATTTCTTCCATATAATGTGAAATGTAAATAATGGTGGATCCCTTTTTGTTAAGTTGCTTTATTGATTGGAGGATGTGGTTTCTGGACTGCGGGTCTATACCTACCGTTGGTTCATCCATGATGATGAGTTTTGGATGGTGGACTAGGGCGCAGGCTATGTTTAGCCTTCTTTTCATACCGTTGGAAAACTTTTTAGGGTTCTGCTTCTTCTTATCAAGCAGACCAGTAAACTCCAGGGCTTCTTGCACCCTTTCCTTCAGTAGTGATCCATTTAATCCATAGAGTTTTCCGAAATAACAAAGGTTTTCATACGACGTGAGGTCTTCAAAGAACGCAATATCCTGAGGTACAACACCTAAATTCCTCTTGATCTCCAACTCACAATCCTTGAAATTCTTGCCGAAAATTATGATTTCACCGCTATCCACCCTTGTCAACCCTATCATTGCGTTTATCGCTGTGGTTTTGCCCGCACCGTTAGGACCAAGCAGTCCAAAAATCTCACCTTCTTCGATGGTAAGGCTAACATTGTCTACAGCAAGTACATCTTTGTAACGTTTTACCAGATTTCTTACTTCAACTAACATTGACTAACCTCCTCGTCCTCTAATTAGAATCCAGATGAGCTTATGGTTATAGGATAAAGCAAAGAGGAATGAGATGGTAGTGAGTAGAAGCATACGTACATATGACAAATGTCATAAAGGAAGCGAGTACAAATCGTGATTCGACAAATCCAACATATCCCGCCTATTTCATAAAAACGGTATTTAGATTATACAGAAACAAGACTGGGAAGACATATGCTTCCAGCCTTGTTTAAGGCAGAATAACTATTGAAAACAGAAACTCAAAAGCGTCAATTTGGGCGACGTAAGTCAATCTTCTCAATTGAATATTACTGTTCCATTTTACGAGTCCTTTGCTAAATTTCTGTACTATAGACATACTAATAGCATGTCAAGTTGAATATCCAACACACGGAGGTTACTATGGTAAATACGAGTAAACAAGCCAATAAACTATTTTACGAAAAAAGTCCATATCTCTTGCAACATGCGTATAATCCAGTGGATTGGTACCCCTGGGGGCAAGAAGCATTCGATAAGGCTATTGGTGAAAACAAGCCTGTCTTTCTAAGTATTGGTTATTCCACTTGTCACTGATGGCATGTATTATAAACTAAACTAAACTATTCATCTCATTTATCCGTTCCTATACGCAATTATTTATTATAAAAAGAGCCTGAAGCTCCGAAAATCTACTGTTTGGAATTCAAAGCCAAGCCATTATATATAGTAGGAAACACAGAAAGCTAGCACGATATATGGTGCTAGCTTTCTCGGAGATAATGTTTTTCAGTGCCCTCCTGAATTTTAGGCTCTTTTACTGTGAGACTCGTTAAATTTCTTTTCTTGACTCAGTATTAAACTTATCCATCATTATACAGATATTTTCTAAACACTGTTGAGATGGTTTGTTAGCTGTTACAGTAATTTTAAATTTATCATTTTCAACTTTATTTCTAATTACACTATTGTCTGCTGTCAAATTTACCTCCTATTTATTTGACAGCCATATAATATTCCTGTTGCCAGATAGTAAATTTCTGGACTTTTTTCTCAATTTGTGTTCTCACCTGTTAAAAATGAGAAGCTCCTGTTTAATTTATATTTATGGCTTTGATTAACAGAAAGAGAGTATTGCACTTTCTGTATAAATGTATTGGGGGGGTATCCGCTTAGCTCCACCTGCGTTATAATGGTAAGAGTAAATTTCTTTCGAAGATGGTGGAACCATGAAATTAGTATCAGGCCGTGACTACCCAAATACATACCGAGAATTTGTGAAAATG
>Ga0307377_10007662_pt1 | contig 11091 bp, 6 predicted proteins | sample TR3MG_FD_202535 | JGI IMG/M metagenome (GOLD analysis project Ga0307377, IMG submission 202535) | Soil microbial communities from Risofladan, Vaasa, Finland - TR-3 | ecosystem: Environmental > Terrestrial > Soil > Coastal area > Acid sulfate soil | place: Finland: Risofladan, Vaasa | collected... | reverse complement strand
AGCGGGCTCAATTTTTCTACCGCACCGCTGCCCTATCTCGCCGCCGCCGGCGGCTTTTACACCGGAGTCGTCATCAACTACTCGCCGCCCGGCAATGCAGGCCCGGACTCGGTCAATGTCTTTTCGCCCAATGTCAGCCTGGAAATCAAGCCCCCCGGCCCCATCGACCTGCAGAATAACTACACCTACACGCACTTCACCAATCCTGAAAATGGCGACCTCGTCTATGACAACCACCAGCTCATCTCGCGCTGGAATTTTCAAATGACCAAAGCCGCATCCATCAACCTCATCGGCCAATATATCTCCACCTTGCCCAACCCGCAGTTCACCAGCCAGACCAACTCCAAGAGCCTCTTTGCCGACGCGCTGTTCACCTACATGCCCCATCCCGGCACCGCTCTCTATGTTGGCTATATCGGAAGTTTCGACAACCTCGACCCCTCTCTATGCACGCGCCTGTTCGACGGATCCTGCAATCCCAGCCAACCCATTCTTCCCTCCAGCCCATCCACGTTGTTGAATGACGGCAAGACAATCTACGTCAAGCTCTCCTATCTATTACACTTTTGATCGATTGCCCGGGACATCGATTGCCTGTGCCATCGATTGTCTGGCGCGCGAAACAATGCCCACGCAATTGGATTCAACGACCGGGCGCCCCACCCCTTTTGGCTTTTGAAAACTCCCCTCAAGCCAAACCCTCAGGGTGCCCTCAGCGGAGTCGAACGGGGGCCGCAACCGCAATCAACACGGAAGGACACGGAGGGAGGCGTGGGTTTCAACCCCCGCAAAAGCACGCACCATGAGCTGGGGCTTCAGCCCCGCAGGGACGCTCTTCAGGTCCCTCGCTCCAAGTCACGCCCATCCCGCAGCCTCTAAATACAGCTCACCCCAAGCCTGCCGATGTGCTGAATCAAGCGCTCGCAGAAATGATGAAAAGGGGAGCGTGGCGCTCCCTGCCAGGCTCACCAGCGATAGATGGTCAGGTTATCAAGGTACACCGTAGACCCGCCCGAAGCTCCCAGTCCATCCAGCTGAAACTGGGTTTGCACCACCCCGACCTGCCAACCCAGCGAGTACGATGACGCCGCCGTGGCGTCGATCACTTGCTCGTTGCCATCCAGCCACACGGAGTGATACGTCACATTGCCGGTGCCGTCGCGCGAATAGCTGATCTGAACGTGATGCCAGGCGTTCGTCTGCCAGTTCGACACGTTGCAAGGTTGCGAGGAACTTACCCAGTGCCCCCCCGCGCCGCTGTACTCCCACGATTGGGAATACCCGCTGCACTGGAAGCCGTAGATAACGGTTTGACCGTCTGCGGTCACTTGGTTTGAATCGAATTCAAGGTTTGCGATACTGCTTCCGGCACCAATCCACACCCAGCCGTCATAGACAAAATTCATTGAGGTTGTGTCGTTCGCGTAGGCCACGCTGTAGATTTCGCCGCCTGCATTTGTGTAGCTGGAGACAAACTGGCGTGCGTTGCCGCTGAGCGATGGCGTGCTCACCAGGCTCGTTGCCCCAACCGACGTGCCGGGAGTGCCCGCGTCGTGGCTGAAAATCCATGTGCCGAGCGCCTGCAGATTGCTGGCGGCAATGGCGTTTGTGGGAATCACAGGTCCCGATGCTGCGGGAGGTGTAATCACGTAGTCCGCCTGTGCCGGGCTGCTGTTTGTATAGCCTGCAGCCACAGCAACCGCTGCAATCACCTGGGATCCACTTACCGGGATTGCGCCGGTGTATCGAGTCGAGGATGTCGTCGGTACGGTACCATCCGAGGTGTAATAGATTGTCGCACCCGTTGTGGCGACAGACAATGTCACCGTCTGCGCACTCTTGTAGACCCCTGGAGCAGGTGAGAATACGGGCGTGGCGGCTGCACCGGAAGTGCTAGTGTCTGTTGTTGCCTTGAACGCAGCAATATTGGCCCCACAGCCTACGAAAAGCAAAGGGAGCAGGAGACAGGAAACTGTCCAGAAGAGATTCCGGGAAGATATGAAGATTGAGCGTTTCAGGGGGACGGAGAGGAGGAACCTCATGGATGCGCCTCGGTTAATCTGTCCGAGCGCGCGCGTGCACGTTGCCGATATCTAAGTTATTAGATTGAAATGGGTTCCATTCAACCGCAGATCCCCTTGGAATCTAGCTCATAGATCATCGCGAGTCGCTTTTCTCAGGACTGTTGTGAGCAGAATAGCACACTGTTTGTGTGCTATTTTGCTCAGTAACGCCAAAGATGCACACAAAGGTAATCAACCCAAACCGCCTGTCCCAAATTGAAAAAATCTACCGAATTCAACGTGACCGGGCCACGACCGCTGCACGGGTGCCTCAGATCTCGATTCTGAGAATCTGGGATCGCATGAACCCGCCCCACCTACGGATTACTCCTCTCAAACGCCGATCGCGACGCCGATCCTCAAGGGTGCGAAGGTTTTGGGATTCCGGTCGCCTTGCCGACTTGCCGTTACCAATCGGTCGTCGATGAGCGCATTGGCGATTTGGCGTCGATCGAGACTCTACGCGAGTGCCTGAAGCCACCCCCTCCGCAAGGTTGGTGACGGAAGGTGGCCAATCTGGAACTTTTGGGCACGATGGATGCGGAAGCTCAATCCGTGGGGCCGGATGACTTGGTGGTTGTTGCCGAGTTTTGCGACACAATCTATCCGGGTTTGGTCAGCACCGGCAACCTTCAATCGATCAGCAGCTCGCTCTACCTCAAATTTCCCAATTGAAGCGCGTTGTTCCGGTCTCTTGATCGTGCCTCTTACTGCGCAGGCTCAAGCGTCAATCTCTGCACACGCCAATTCAAGAGCTCCGCTGCGTATATTAGATTCTCAGAAGGGCACGCCAGCTCGTGAATCCAGCCGAACTGCCCGGCTCCCCGGCCCGTTCTGCCCAGCACTCCAAGTACTTTGCCATCCAGCGTAAGTTTGTAGATTCGCCCAGGATAGCCATCCGACGCAAAAAGCACCTGATGCGGCCCTGGCGTAATGCAAATCGCCCACGGAGATCCGTTCATCTGCGTCTTGTTCAACGGCGCCGGCGATTCGGCCGTGGCAGGCACCTCCGCGGGCGAGTTCCCCATCCACGGACGAATTGTGTGATCATACGGCACATTGATGTGGATCTCCCGTTCAAACTTACCGTCTCCATCGAATACCTGAATCCGTCCATTGCCGCGGTCGGCCACGTACACATTCCCCTCATCATCCGTAGCGATGCTGTGCGGCGTGTTGAACTGCCCCGGCCCGGTTCCCGGCTCGCCCCAGGATTTGATCCAGTTTCCGTTCTTGTCGATCTTCGCAATCCGAGAGTTGATGTACCCATCACTGATATAGGTGTTGCCGGCCCCGTCCCAGGCCATGTCGGTAACCTGGCGAAACTCCCCATCAATCGCAGGCAGCGGCGGCCTGGGGTGCTTCAGCGGGCCGGTGCCCTCGTCGGACGCCTCCTGTTTGCGTCCGAAGACCATCAAAACCTGGCCTTCAGGACTGAACTTGATGACCATATCCGAACCCTTATCGGCAACCCATATATTGTCTTCCTTGTCGATCTTCACGGAATGCGCAAAGCTCCATGCATACAGATGATGGCCGATCTCGCGAACGTATTTTCCGTCGGCGTCAAACTCGAGCAACTGGGCCGCCGCCGCTCCGTAGGCCGGCCCGGTCGTACCGCCGCGGGAGAAAACAAATACATACCCCTTTGAATTCACCGCCACGCCCGCGGCCTCTCCGAAATATAAATCTGGCGGCAGCTTGAAGAAATCCGTCTGGGCATGAAACTTGATCTCCGGCACCGCCTGCTGCGCAAACATCTGGACTGGCAGGCAAAACAACGCTATCAAAGCAAGACGCTTCATTCGTCTTCTCCTGTCTTCGTCTTCTCGATTTCATCTGCAGCACTTGCCCGGCCGAGCCCGTGATACTCAAGCGGAACAGGGTAACTGGGTGCCCCATTCATCGCAGCCTCACCGCGATGAGTGGGATCGCACAACCGGCAACAGTCGATGCTCTGATTCTTCACCCGGAATTCTAAACCATCGCTCAAAATACATGCCGCAAAATTTGAATCTGAGCGGCGATAAGGCGGTCACTTCTGATCAGACTTTCGTACTATGAATCCTCGATACTATTATTTTTCGCGCTTTACGTGCGGCTAACGTTAATTGCGAACGCGCCGGGATAGATCGGCTTCCGAACCACAGCTCCGTGCGAAACAGCGTTCGGCGGAGGCAACGCGATGAGACTCGATGGAAAAAATATCCGAGCTCGTTCTCTATTTGAGGTCAGTATCTGGCTGTCCGCTTGCCTTCTCTTCCTTCTAGGTCTTTGTGCCACCATACAGCAAACTGCAGGTGCTCAACAGCAAAGAGAAGTTTCTGCCGGAAACAGTCCACTCACAGCGGAACAGGTCGTTGAGAAACTGGTTGAGATGAATCTCAGACGTGCCCAAGCACTGCATTCGTACCATGACACCCGTATCTACCGGGTAGAATATCGAAGTTTTCATAGCACCATGAGCGCACAGATGGTGGTCGATGTAATGTATCTGGCACCGGAAACCAAGGACTTCACCATACAGTCTTCGACTGGATCTAAGTTGATCATCGAAAGCGTATTCACGAAGATATTGCAAGCTGAAAAGGATGCCCAGTCCACTGTTGCGCAGCGACGTACAGCTCTAAACCGCGAAAACTACGATTTCACGATGGTGGGATATGAGACTACGCCCTCAAAGTCGATGTACGTCCTGGACGTGGAGCCCAAAACTAAAAGCAAGTTTCTCTTCCACGGCAGAGTCTGGGTGGACGCGAACGATTTTGCCGTGGTCAGGCTTAAGGTAGAACCCGCAAAGAATCCCTCCTTCTGGACGAAGAATAGCGAAATAGAACTGTCATACGTAAAAGTGAACGACTTCTGGCTTCCCGAACGGAACCATAGCATCTCCTCAATCCGGCTCGGTGGACGCGCCGAATTGACAATCGAGTACCGGAACTACCACATCACTGCAGCAGACTCGGTCGGCAGTGGACCAGAGCACGAGATTGCCCGATCTTCGGACACAAGTCACACGCTTGATTGCAGGCAAACATCTCTTCGCCACGCGGCTGAAGCGGGGTCCTGCCTTTCTACTGCGAGTAGCGTCAGGAGCCAGCACAAGTTACCCAATTGATCCACACTTCCGGAGGCGCAGGCCGCGCTCAACTGGCGACGAGAACAGCCCAACGCACCTTTCCAGGCTGGCATACATCGATCGGCCCGGAAAACGCCCATGCCGCCAGCAGAGGTATTCATTTCACAGTCAAGCCCCGAACAAAGTGAAGTCAACCGCGCAGCCGGGCGCCCCACCCCTTTTGGCTTTTTGAAAACTCTCCTGAAGCCAAACGCTGAGTTTGCTCTGAGCGGAGTCGAACGGGTGCCGCAACCACAATCAACACGGAGGAACAAGGAGTGAGGCGGGGGTTTCAACCCCCGCAAAAGCACGCACAATGAGCTGGGGCTTCAGCCCCGGAGCGATGCTCTTCACGTTCTTCGCTCTAATTCACGCCCATCCCGCAGCCTCTAAATGCACCCCACCCCAAGCCAGTCGCCAGTTCCTGACACCAGGCCGGCATATCGGTACCAATCGGGTTCAGTGAGCACGTTGGCAATTCAGCACCAACCGACAATCGCGCACATCGCATTTGGCTCAAGAGTTGGGCGAACGCCGGGCTGCGCCTTGTGAGACCCGAGCGCTGATCGCAAAAAGCCCAATTGACGTGATGGAGAGCTCCGTCAGATGATCAGTGGTTCATGAAAGGGAGTTTTGTCTATGGAAGCATCGTCGCCCGTCGCTGCAACGGATTCACGTCGGACTATCAAAGTCCCCACGCTACATCACATCAATCTCAAGACGATCCGGATGCAGGAGATGATCGATTGGTACGCGACCGTGATCGGTGCCAGGCCAAATGTCCAGGGACCGATGATGGCTTTCCTTACCAATGACGGGGCGAATCATCGCATTGCGCTTCTGTCGACTCCGAAGTTGACCGATGACCCGGACCGAAGGAGTCATGTTGGAATGCATCACTCTGCGTCTGAGTATGCGACGGTTGATGATCTTCTGGATACCTGGGTGCGGTTGCATGAGGCGGGCATCGAGCCGCACATGTCTTTGGACCACGGCATGACCTTGTCTTGCTACTACGTCGACCCGGATGGCAACAGTGTTGAGTTGCAGGCAGACTGGTTTGGCAATTGGGCAAAGTCGACGGAGTGGCTGAAAACCTCGCCGGAGTTTGCGGCGAACCCGGTCGGACAATTTCTCGACATGACTAAGATGGTCGCTGCTCGGGATAGCGGGACAGACGTGCAAGAACTCCACCGCAGAAGCTACGGTGGAGAGTTCGAGCCGGCTACTCCACAGGATATGAGGATCGCCCTGTAACAGGCTCGCCACTGACGATGACAGGCCAAGGCACTCATCGAGCACTCGTTCGCGGGAGATTCAGGATTAGTCCTGAAAGACGCCCTCCTGGCCGGGAATTTGGCGCCGGCCAACTGCAGCCTGAATCTAGGCCATTAGCCGACGATCCAGGAGCTATCCGGCAGGCTCCACTTTCTATCAGTAGGGCGTTACGCGGTCAAAGTGAGGCCGTTGTTAGTTGATAACATGCGCTTTCATCTGGTAAAAAAGCCGGACTGCCAGCATGAAAAAATCGGCGCGTGTGTTCCCTTCACCACCATGATCGGTGCGTAATTAAAATCGCTTCGTTAGGATTCGGAAGGTCGGGATCGCGCAGGTTTCAACGGCCACCCTGATTTCATTTCCCGCCCTGAATCTACTGATGCAATGAGAATCCAGACGGCAAAGCTGCCTCAAGATTGATTTGTTCTCCGGTGATGGGGTGGTGGAATTTCAGAAATTGGGCATGCAGGAAATATCCTCCATCGCCGGGGAGGCCAGGGAGATTTTCAAGAGGCTGGCCGGTTAAACCGTACAGAGGATCGCCTACCAGGGGATGGCCGATGGATGCCAGATGGATTCTGATTTGATGAGGGCGACCCGAATGTAGGCTTACCTCAAATGTTGTGGTGCCCGCGTTTGTTGTGGTGCTTGCGCTGCGTGAGATCACCTTTGCCAATGACTTTGACGGTTTGCCATCTAGCTTCGCGGCCCACACGGAACCGAGGCGCGGGTGCGGTACGAGGCCGATGGGTGTGAGGATCTCGTAGGCGTCGTGCTGTGCAATGTTTTGAGCCAGCGCCCGGTAGATTTTTTGAACTCTGGGTGTGTTCCAGTTTGCGAATAGATTAGAGGCCGCCTGCGGTGTTTTGGCGAATAGGACGATGCCCGTGGTGGCTCGGCCCAACCGGTGAACAGGGTTTGCGTTGGGGCTTTGCTTTTGCACCAGGCGCAGGAGGGTGTTTTCCATGAAGCCCCCGCCGGGGAGTGTGGGCAGCCCGCTCGGTTTGTTGACGGCCAACAGATAGGGGTCATCGAACAGGACTTCGAAGTGCTGGGGAGCGTCTGGTTCGATCCAGGGTGGACGGTTCCAGACGAGGGTTTGTCCTGAAGTGACCGATTCGCTTCCGGTGGCGGTGACCCCGTCGAGGGTGACTTCACCGTTGTTCAGTTTTTGTTGCCACGCTTGCGGGGTTGAGTGGGGATAAAGGCTTGCCAAGTGGGAGAGCAGGGTTTGTCCATGGTGATTGCTGTTGATGATTGTGGCGTAGGCGTAGCCCCGGTTGAGCATGTGGTTTGAGTGTAAGCCATGGCATCTGCGGCAGGAGTTTCTGGGGTTCGAGCGACATTGGATTTAGGCAACAAGAGCTCTAAATGCGTCCAGTGTGGGGAGCCAGATTCCGCGAGGATCACGGGCAATCCGGAAATTATCCCTTTGGACCAGTTCCGAGAAACGCCCATGCCGCCAGCAGAGGTATTCATTCCGCAGTCAAGCCCCGAACAAAATGAACTCAACCGCGCAGCCAGGCGCCCCACCCTTTTGGCTTTTCGAAAACTCTCCTGAAGCCAAACGCTGAGGGTGCCCTGAGCGGAGTCGAACGGGTGCCGCAACCACAATCAACACGGAAGGACACGGAGCAACACGGAGCGAGGCGGGGGTTTCAACCCCCGCAAAAGCAGGCACAATGAACTGGGGCTTCAGCCCCGGAGGGATGCTCTTCAGGTCCTTCGCCCTAAGTCACGCCCATCCCGCAGCCTCAAAACGCAGCCCACCCCAAGCCAGCCGCCAGTTCCTGACGGCTGGCCGACCTGCCATTACCGATCTGACATAGAAAACAGTTTCGGACGGCGGTTAACCCACCGGTCAGTCCCCGAGGTTCTGCTAACACACTTATTAGAATCACAGAGGGGCGTTTTCTCGTTGGACTCCAGATAACACATTCGTAATCCTTCTGTTCAGATAAATGGTGCAATAATTCTTCTATTAGCGAAGCGTCTCTGGTTTTCGGTCGTTTTGGAGGAATCCTCGATGCGCGGTACCTTGCTACTTTCTGCCTTGGTTTCTGTGGCTAGTTTAGGGGCAAGCCAATCGGTTGATATTGGCAAACAGATTTACTCGTCAAGTCAGGAGTCGGTGTTTCTTGTCTACCTGAATGACTCTACCGGTACGCCCACCGCCCTTGGCAGCGCCTTTCTCGTAAGGCCGAGGATCTTAATCACAAACGCTCACGTGGTGGACAGCGGAACTCCCGTTCTCGCAGTAGGTCCTGTTCGCATTCCGCTTAAAGTGCTGCGAATCGACAAGGTCCACGATCTGGCCGAAATGAGCGTAGATGTCGATCTGACATCAAAACCACTTTCCCTCTCCACTGAGCACGTGATTCCAGGGGAACAAATCTTCGCAATTGGCAATCCAGAAGGCCTTGAAAAGTCGATAAGTCAAGGAATTATTTCTGGGCTCCGAAAGAAGGACGGCAATGACTTCATTCAGATATCCAGTCCCATATCGCATGGTTCCTCCGGAGGGCCAATTCTCAACACCAAAGGTGAGGTGGTCGGGGTAGCTGCCGCATTCCTCGATCAGGGCCAGAACCTCAACTTCGCCATCCCCGTTTCCTACGTTAAAGCCCTTCTCGAGGCGAAAGACGAACCGAGAATTGCATTCAATTTGAATGAGAGCTTGGCGCATGCGGCGGAACTCTTAGACCAGAAGGGGAAAACACAATATTCGGACGAACCCGATTCCGATTACCGAAAGCTTTCCGACGAACTACTCCAAACGGTACAAGAGATCGTGAAATCTTCAGACAACCCTACCGCGCTAACGAAAGTGGCTTGTTATGGAACTCACGACTTTGATCTAATCGATCTCGGGATCGAAGCGGCCCGAAAATTGGTTAAGCAAACGCCGACAAGCAATAACAGAGCTTTACTCGCATATGTTCTTTTTGATCGTGCTCAATACGCAGATATCACCGCAGAATTTTCCGCCGCTGGAAGCGACAATCAAAAGCAGGCCCGCGCACAGCAAAACCAGTTTTTGACCGAAGCGAGCGCAACCGCTGCCTTGACGGTGCAGGCTGCTCACGGAAATGATCTCCTTTTGGCCGACTTTGTTCTGGGCGGAGCCAACAATTCGCACGGAGATATCGCAAACGCAATTGCGTTGCATACGCGCGTCGCTGTCGGCGATGCGGAAATCTGCGATATTGACCTAACGGAACAGTCGATTCGCAACCTAGTAAACGAGAATGACGCCGCGAAAAGACCAGAGGAAGCGGAAAAGTGGTTTAAGGACTATGCGGCGCGATACACTCCCGAAGCGTATGAGTGGGATTCGGAAGGCGATCGCAGAGCGGCCGTAAATGACAACGCAACCGCCGCGAACGCATACGAGCAAGCAGCGAGGAACACATATTACAGCTATGACTACTGCTACGCGACGCGTTCCAACTATGCTCAGTTCCCGAGAAACGATGATGCAATTCTTAAGGACGGCAAGCTATGCATTGACGCGTCAGCGAAGAACACCGTTAAGGGTAACGAGAAGTATTTTAGCGACGCGGTTCCGATAGTGGACAACCTTTTGGCAATAGTTCTCGATGATCGCGGCGTATACCAGGAGGCGCTTGATTACGTAAAGGAATCAATTCGGGCCAGGCCTGATTATGCCGATGCGATGGATACTGAGGCCACAATCTACTTTCACCAGCAGCGTTTCCCGGAGTGTGAATCCGTCGAGACCGCGGCCATACGGGCAGCTGACGGTAAATATCCATACATGCAATTTCGCCTTGGCACGTGTTACTTTTCCGAACAGAATTGGCCCATGGCGGAGAACAGCTTCAGGATAGCCGCGGAGGCGGACAAGACCGATGCCGCGTCCGCATTCAATTTAGGTCTTTGCCTCCGACGGCAAGGAGCGGAGAACGACGCAAAAATATGGTTCCGCGAAGCTTTAACCAGGAATCCCGATAAAGAACTTCGTGAAAAGATAGCGAGCGCTCTTCAATAGACATCCGTCGACAAGTTCTCTCAGGATCGGAACTGATACCGCCGAGTGCCCACCCTTTTGGCTTTTGAAAACTCTCCCAAAGCCAAACACTGAGGGTGCCCCATCCCTGCGCCTTCTTTCCGGCGCGAGGGTGGGATAAGACAAACTCCGCCCCGGCATTGACTGTTTAAAGTCCTCCTGTCATGCCCAAAGGCCTCGCCCGTTATCAGCTGTGCGGCCTCTTCCACTTCGTCACGCTCATCCGCTACCGAAAGACTGCCACCTCCGATACGTCATTCGGACCACCCCTGACCCCTGACCCTGGTTTTGCCGAAAAATAGCCCCGACCGGCGCACAATAGTCCTATGGGAACCCAAAACCAACCCGATCCAGCCCCGTGCACCCCATATCCCCGCCCAAATTCCGCAGCACCAAAGCCCCCAGTCCCTACGTCCCTGGTCCCTTAGTCCCTGCCCCACCATGTACGGCCGGGGACATCCCTGACACTTTAGACCGGGGACATACCTGACAGTTTTTCCTTATCAGGAAGTTTTTGTTGTTGTTCTTGCTCTTGTTTTTGTTGTTCCGTTTCCGGGGCCGCGGCCCGGGAAACGGAGCGGCTGTGCTGGCCCTGTTTT
>Ga0307377_10007661_pt1 | contig 11092 bp, 10 predicted proteins | sample TR3MG_FD_202535 | JGI IMG/M metagenome (GOLD analysis project Ga0307377, IMG submission 202535) | Soil microbial communities from Risofladan, Vaasa, Finland - TR-3 | ecosystem: Environmental > Terrestrial > Soil > Coastal area > Acid sulfate soil | place: Finland: Risofladan, Vaasa | collected... | reverse complement strand
TATATTGGAACTATAGTTTCCAATTGCTAACATCCGACACAGATGTTCATCCAATGAAAGTTTATGCTGGAAAGTTATGTATTGGTGCCGGGAGATATATTGCCACTTGGGATAATACAACTTTTAATGGAACAGCACTTACTCTTCCCAATGGTTATCTCGTAAAATCTCTTGAAGTTTATGGCGATAGATTGATGATAGGAACTCGATCGCCGTCTGGAGAAAAGGGTATGTTATTTAGTTGGGACGGAGACACAAATCATACATACGAACAAGCAACAGAAATTGGAGAATGGCAAATAAGTGCCATGTCCGTATGGGAGGGACGACTATGGATGACTGGTGGAGACAAGGGTAGGTTATATGTTTATAACGGGACAAGTATTGAAAAGGTTGTTCAACTTCCGGGAGATTTCCCTCCTGGATATTATGGATACATTTATGCAGACGCAATGAAAGTATTTAAGGGATGTTTAGTAGTAGGCGTTTCCGCTTCGGGTACTGGAACATATAGTGGTGGAGTATATGTTATAGGCAGACAAACGCCAGGAGACCAGTTCTCACTTATACTTGGATACCTTGTAAACGAAGGAACGCTAAATGCTGACTATTTTTCGTTATATCCTACAGGAGATCAATTATACATTTCAAGAACGGCAGGTGTTGACGCAACAGATTATTATTTAAAAAAGACCGCATCTTCGTATATTGAAACCCAGATATTTGAAGTTAAGAAAGGCAATCAGTCGCGATTAGTAAAAGGTATAGGAATAGAAGCAAAGACACTTTCATCTGGCCCTGTAAATACGATAATTATAAAGTATAAGTTGGACAATGATACTTCCTGGACAACACTTGATACTTTCACATCTTCAAACCAAACAACAATTCTTTCACTTATGAAAAGAACAAGAAAATTACAATTAAGAGTTGAACTAACCGCTTCAACTTATTATACAAACACACCACAATTAAGTAAAGTTCTAATATACTAATGGATATACATAATCACAATGGAACACCAGGTGGAGGAGTGAGAATAAATCCTTCCGATTTAAGAATCCTTATTGAAACGCAACATTTAAAAACAAAACTAATTACGGGGACAACCCACGCATCTGCAGGAACTCAAAGTACTCACGCACACGGATTGGGCGTTATACCTACTTGGGTTATCATAACCCCTACAGCAAATGGCGTAGTGTATAAATCAGCGGCATCGGATGCTACAAACATATATTTAAAGGCATCAGCTAATTCAATAACCTTTGAGGCAATAGTAATATTATAGGAGGTAAAAATTTATGGCAAAACCTTACATAAGAAATCCATTAACAAACGATGTTTATGACCAACAGGGAAGAGTTGTGTCTGCAGAAATGGCATCAAAGATTCCCGATTTTTGGAATCAAGTAGATGTTTCTACTTTTGCGCCAGCAACGGGTGGCAATGTTTCTAATTATCAAGAACTAATAAACGCAGGGGCGCAAAATACTGGGGTAATGCCAGAAGTAAATACGAATACAGATTTACTTAACACAAATGATTCAACTGGGGCAGATACATATAAGGACTTTATGAAAACTTGGTTAGAGGGCTATGGAAAGAAACAAGAACAACTTTCGGGGGTTCAGAAACAGATTTCAGACGTTGAAAATCTTTTAGGTTCGCTTGAAAAAGACATTAAAAGCAGGACACAAGATTATCTCGTAACTCAAGCACAAAGAAACAGACAAATTGCAAGTGAAGGCGCGCCATTAAGAGAACAATATGCTGGACTTTTAAAGGGTCAATCCGCAGTTGAAGCAGGACTCGCAGGAGAGAGGTCTATGCTACCCTATTATAAAGAAATGATGACCTATCAATCCCCACAAGAAGAATATGCCCAAACAATGAAAGAATACGAAGACAAATTAAAGTTAGAACGGCAATATCAAGAACCAGATAAACCGGCGACTACTGCAGATATAACAGAATATGAGTATTATAAGAAACAAGGGGGAACAAAGACATTTGAGCAATTTACCGCATCGGGCAAAACAACACCAACGCCGCCAACACCAACCGAAACTATTGATGTAAATTCATTACAGACATATCTTCAAAATCAAGGATTAGCCATGCCCACAAGCATTATTACCACAAAGGGGGTATTAACTTCTGCGGCAAAGAATAGAGCTATCGCTGCTGGAGTTCCAACAGATATTATTGATTTCCTATGGAATAATATGCAGGCAGGAAATACCTTTGAAGAAATAAGACAAGGAATGCGAAGCGAAGGATTAGATACTGGATTATTGGATAAATTCGTTCAAGCATTACAAAATAAAAAGGGTGGCGAAGAACCAGATTTTTAATGTATATTCCATTCAATACAACAAAAAAGGCGACACAAACCACGCCAAGTGGCTATATTCCGTTTAAAAAGACCATAACTCCAACAAAGGATGGAACTAAACTCTGGAACGGAATGGAGATACCTGAAAATGTGGGAACGAAGAATCTAATAGCTTATGACCCAAAAACAGGAATTAAAACATTTAAGTTTCCTGATAAATTAGGTGGAGGCACTTATTCGGAAGATAAGGATAATAATATAGTTCTCACTCCAAGGGGTTATGGCGGAGTTGAAATCGTAAGTGGAAGTCAAAGAGACCATATTGTCCCAGTGGCACTGGGTGGTGGAAGCACAAAGGAGAACATAAAAGTTAAAAAAGTTAATCCAGTTGCAACAGAAATGGCCGTTATCAACGCAGTCAAAAGTGGTGAATTGTCCTCAAAGGCGGCAATAACAAAGATTTTAAGAGATAAGTATGATTTAGAGAACAAACCTACATTTTTAAAATCTATTCTCAATAATATAATCAATCAAACCACTGAACCTGTACAAAAATTAAAAGATGTTATTCCAGATACCAAAGAAGAAATTGAATTTTATAAACAAGCAATAAAAGACCAACCCAAAACAGCACAAGAATATATTACAAAACAAAAACAACCATTAAAAACTATAGGAGGAACAATAGGCGAATCGGTTAAAAATCTAAATGTTGCCATTTCCAAACAACCAACCAAAAAAGGATTTAATGCAGAAAATGTAGCAGATACTTTAAATGTTGTTTCTTCTGTTGCAGATGTATTGTTTTCGCCTATATCAGGAGTGTTTGCGGCGGCAGAAGAAGTCCCAGGATTAAGATTAGCCGCACAAGTTATAACTTTACCATTTGCCGTAGGCGGAAAAGTTGGCGAGTTTGCTTCTGGAAAGTTCGTAGATGTATTACCAATTTCACAAGAAGCAAAAGATACACTGAAACCAGCATTTGAAAGGATTGGTTCATTGACGGGTATGATACTTTTAGGTGGAAAGATAATGAAAATAATTAAGGAAGGAAATGTTGTTGATAAAAAAGCGATTAATAATGCCGTAAAAGAAATTAAAATAGAAAACAGAACCCCAGAAGCAGTAGAAGTTCCAATCAGAATGCCCGTAGAACCCCCTAAATTGACCCCAGAGACACCCCTCGCCCAAGAAGCCCGTAAGTATAAGAGTGCAGAGGAGTTTGTGAAGGCACAAGCAACATTAAAACACCGTTCAGTTACTCCAGATATTAAACAATTTGAACCAAATGAAAGTGGCATATTCTTTACGAAAGATGCTTATGGCGAAAGGTATAGAGGCAAAGATGTTCATATTACCAATGCTTATGTTGATTTAAAGAATCCTTTTATTGCGAGCAAAGAAAATGTTATTAAATTGTATATGGATAACTATGGACTTGACAAGAAAAGGGCGGGAGAATTGGCAGACAATTTTGAAATGGCGTTATCAATAGAACGACAACAGGTTAAAGGATTTATAGAGGATAAATATGACGGAATGATTATACCAGAAGATTGGGATGGTGGATTTGGAACGATAGAAAGTGTAGTTGTTTTTGACCCGAAACAGATTTATACCAAATCCCAACTCACCGACATCTGGAATAAAGCACAAGAGAAGCCCATACAAGCCCCCACTACTAAACAAGAAGTAAAAGTAGACCCTCTCGCCCAGGAAGCAAGGAAGTATAAGAGTGCGGAGGAGTTTGTAGACAAAATGCGTGGTAGCAATACTCAGTTTAGTGATTATGCGCCAAATGTTCGGAAGTTTGGAATTGGAGATAAAAGCAAAAGAATAAGCGATTTAGGAATTGACTCCGAGAAAGAAATTACTATTTATCGCGGTGTTAGCGATGTGTCTGGAAAGGCAAAAAGAATAAATGATGGCGATTTTGTTACTACAAGCTATGAGCAAGCACTTAATTATACCGATAACCCTCAAAATGTTGTTAGTAAAAAAGTAAAGGCAAAAGATTTGATTTCTCAATACCCTGACGAATTTATTAAAGATGTTAAGGACTATGGATTTGATGTTGCGGGAGAAGGAGAGTTAATTTATTCAGATAGTAAAAACCCCATAGTCAATCTAACTAAATCCCAACTCACCGATATATGGAATAAAGCAGTTAAGCCAGAAGTTAAGGGGGTAGAAACTAGCGGAATAGCTAAAAGTATAGAGGCAAAGGCGATAGAGGAGGGATTGACCAAAGGACTTAAGGATATGGCAGGATTTGACCCTATAACAATAGAGGGTCAAAAGAAAATAGCGACAAAGTTGTTTTCTGATATTGAAAAAGCAAGAAAGGTTATAATGGGCGAAGAACCCCTACCAGACGGACTAAATCCAGTATCTGCTATTATAGCAATGGAAGAATATGTAAAGAAGAATCCAGACATTAAATTGATAGAAGAATTGGCTAATTCCCGTTTAATATCCGAAACATCTGTGGCGGCGCAAACATTGAGATTGGCGGCAGAGAGAGAACCAGATTCCGCAACGGCAAAATTTCAAGAATTAAAAAAGGCAAGAGAAGAAAAAACACACTTAAAAGATATAAATAAAACTAAAAAAGAATTAACTAAAAAATACGAAACAGAAACCAAAAAGGTTAATCTTCCAAAAGAAGAATTATCTTGGAATCGTTTTCTGGAAAGTATAATCTGCTAATATGATTTGTCTATTAAGAGAACAGGTTGAGGCGTTCAAAAAGGCCCTCAAAGAAAAGGATGTCAAGATTGAGGAATTATTGAATATGTCAACCAAAGAAAGAACGGCTCTTTTGGAAAAATATGCAGGGAAAAACGCCAAAGATGTCAATTTATTATTTGAGCAGAAATTAGTTCTTAAAAATAAGCTTCAAGGAATTAAAAATTGGGCGAGTAAAACGGGAGAGATAGGAAGATATGACCCCATCAAAAAAGCCCAAACAGAACAAGCACTAAAAGAGTTTAGGGAAAAACAATCTGAAAGAATGTTTAGCCCAGGAGAAGAACAGGCATTTTTAAATGACTTAGTAGACAAAAAGATTGGAACACATATAACACAGAAAGAGGCAAAAAACATATTTGACCTAACCGTTAAAGCTGATAAATTATTTGAAGATTATGATATTACCACCGACCAATGGAAGTCAGAACAGTCAATGGCGGAATATGGGGCAACCAAAACGCTTCGCAAACGATACGTAGACAATCTAAAGTCGGGTGATTTTTCGGTTAAAGAAATGTTTAAGGATTATAGTCAGGAAATAAAACAACTATGGAAAGAAGATGAATTTGGTGCAATTAGAAAAGTAATAGGCGATACTGCTTCTGGATTGACAAATACAATGATTAACGCAGTCGCCAGTTGGGATAATAGTTGGATAGGTCGCCAAGGTGCGATAACTCTTATTAAAAGTCCAAAAACTTGGTGGAATATGGCCAAAAAGTCAATGTCCGATTTTTATAAAACACTTAAAGGTTCTAATCCCGAGGATGTTTTAATGGCTGAAACGTTCTCTGACCCAGATTATATCAATGGAAATTACAAAAAAGCCAAATTGGATTTCGGCATTGAAGAAGAAGTCCCAACAAGAATACTGGAAAAAATACCTATTGCTGGAAAGATTTTTAGGGCGTCTGATGTTTCTTTTATTGATAGCGCAATTAGAGCACGAAGGGGTTTATTTAAAATACAAAAAAAGATATACGAGAAAAAGGGAATACCCTTGACTGATATAATTCTTGAAGATATGGGAACCGTTATAAATGCGATTACCGCAAGGGGAAAAGTAGGTAAAATAGGATCAAGCGCCCCTGTTCAGTTATTGATGTGGGCGCCAAGAATGTTAAAAGCCGATTGGGATGTTCTAACTGCTCATACTCTTGGATTCGGACTAAAGACGGGATTTGCCAGGGTTCAGGCGGCTAAAACCGTTGCCAATGTAGTTATAGCCACCGCCGCTATTACCGCCATAGCAAAAGCAATGGGAGCAGATGTTGAAACAAATCCATTAAGCACTGATTTTTTAAAAATAAAAATAGGCAATACCCGCATCAATACTCCATTTGCCAGAGGTATGCCGCAGATAGTTACTCTTTTTGCCCGACTGGCTACTTGGAAGACAAAAAACTCTTCTGGGATTATACAAAAACTAAATAGTGGAGAATATGGCTCAAAAACACTCTTTGATATTGGGATTGACTTTTTGGTAAACAAAACCACTCCTCCTGCAGGGGCGGTTATAAGCTGGGCAAGAAATAGGGACTTTACTGGCAAGAAACCGACACCGGGAAGTACTGCATTTAGATTTATGCCTATAAGTGTTCAGAACTTTATTCAATTAAAGGATGACGCAAGCAGTGAGGCAGTCTTCGGAGCATTTGCTGATATATTTGGTATTGGCTCAAATACCTATATGCGTGAAACTGATTGGTCACAAAGCTCTTCAAAAGAAATGGAAGAATTCAAAATAAAAGCTGGTGAAAAGAAATTTAAACAAGCCAATGATGAATTTAACCAACGAGTAAATAACTTACTTAATAGTGAAAAATATAAATCTATGTCCAGTGAAGAAAAACAAACATATTTAACAAAACAAAAAGAACTAATTAAAAAAAGTATAATTAAGTAAAATGCCAATGAAAATAACATTAGACGTATTAGAAGAACGATTATCAAACTGGTTTGCGGAGAACAAACGAGACCACGAAGAAATCATAAAACAAACCACCAAGACAAATGGCGCAGTTAAGGATAACCGAGAAGAGATTGTCAAAATAAAACAATGGCAAGGAAAAATGATAGGAGGACTTATAATTCTCAATGTTATTGTCTGGCCTATTGCTCTTTTGCTTTTGAAAAATTATCTTTAAAGCTTGACAAGCGAATTTTTAAGAGGTATTCTTAAACTATGAGTTTTATACTCAAATCAATAGGGCGAGACAACCTCTTGTAAGGTGTCTTGCCTTTTATAATAGATTGTTCTTTACAATTAGGAAGTGAAGAATGAAAATTGAACATTGGAAAATTCCCGTAATCTACAAAGGGATTCCGAAGGGGGCATTTTACTTCAACTGCAAGAATTATACCGAGACTAAAGCTCGGGAAATTGCAGGAATAGAATTTGCCAGACAATTCGGAGAGGGATGGTCTCTCGGAGAAACTACAAAACAATTCAAGGAGGTGTAAGCATGAAAAAAGCAAACAAAAAGCTTTTTCAACACGAATTAGAGTTCAACGGGTCAAAAGAAGCCAGTGTAATGCTCTTCGGGGACTTACATTATGGTTATCCGACCTGTCTCGTGTCTCTGGTTCAGGAGAACCTGAAGTTCTGCTTGGATAGAGGAATCTATCTTATCGGTATGGGCGACTATATTGAATGCGGGACAAAGGACTCCCCGGGCGACAGCTTGTTTTCTCAACAAGGAAATGCTCAAACACAGATGGACTTCATCATTGAGTTGTTCAAACCGCTTGCCAAAGAGGGATTACTCCTGGGACTTCATTCTGGAAACCACTGCAATCGTGCTTTCAAGTTGTTGGGAATTGACATCGTGAAAAACATTTGTAGGGAACTTTCTCACCAAAGAAAAGAATACTCGTGCAGGAACTTTGAATACTCTTCATATCATCTTTTCAGGGTTGGGAAAGAAAGCTACGATGTTTTTACTACTCACGGAATTTCTGGAGCAAGAACCCCTGAAACCAAAATGCGGGCAGTCAGAAGGTTCGGAGAATATGTGGACTCTGAAATCATAGCAATGGGACACGTTCATGACATCGCAACTTCTTGTTTCAATCGCTATGCCATTTCTAAAAGCAGAGAAAGGGTAGAGTGGAGGAAACAATACTATCTGCTTACAGGGTCGTATCTCGCGCACGAAGGAAGTTATGCAGAATCCCACGGAATGATTCCAGGAGCACTCGGTTCTCCGAAAATTAAATTCCTCGCAGACAGACACGATGTATTCATTTCGTTTTAACAACCCAGAATCCCTTGCCTTATAGAGGTTAAGCCAAGAACAACACTTGGGCTGGGAAGCTGAAAGGGGAAGGGGTTAAGACCTTTCAGCAAGGAGGTAATATGAAAAAAGTATGGAGGCTCGTCATTACCTACTCCAACGGGACAAGTGAAAGTATGTCGTTTAATTGCGACTGCTACACTTTATCAGCTGTGTTTATGATAGCAGAGAGGTTGGTCAAAGATGACCACGATGCCTGCTACAGAATTCTCAAGGAGACGAGAAAATGAAAAAACTTCACTGGAAAGTTGAAATCTGGCCGTGGACAGGGGAAAAGGAAATCTATTACTTTGACTGCGAGAAATTTGACTATTTTGAAGTTCACAAACTCGCAGAAAAAAGAATGGAACAGATGAGGGGTGATGATTTCCTCGTTTCAAAAGTTTTCAAGGAGGTGGAAAAATGAAAAGCTTAATTTTCATTTTCTTGTTCCTTTTGACTCTTTCATTCAATACCCAAGACGCCCAAACACAAATTGACTTTGAAAAAGTAAGCAAGTGCATCGTTCCAGTAATCTCTGGCAAGAAACTTGGAAGCGGTATCTATGTCAAAAAAGATATAGTTATCACCGCTTATCATCTGAAAACACTCCTTGACTTAGTAATTCCACTTGGTTATCACAGCGTTCATATTCTTTGTCCGTATCCAATGGACATCCTGGGCGAAACTCCTATTATCCTAAAAGAATATCCACTTAATGACCTTATTGTTCTGAAAATTAAAAAGCAGAAACACAAGGTCAAATTTTCAAAAAGATACGAATCTGGTCAAGGGTGCTGGATTATCGGGTATGGAATGGGAGTAAAAGGTGTTGTTCACGGCTATGTCTACGGACAAAGAAGAGTTGCCCTGCTTATTGACGCAAAGGTAATCTCTGGAATGTCTGGTGGTGGAGTGTTCAACTCCGAAGGTGAATTGCTCGGTATGTTCTTGGGTGCATTTAAAACCATTGACTACCTCCCGTTCGCCTTATCAAGTGAAGCCATTGAGAGGTATTTATGAGGCGACACCACGAAAGACATTGCAGAAAACACAGAAAGAGGCACATTAAAAAACCCCGCCACATCAAGGCAAGAAGGGGTAGCGGTTAAGGGAGCTCCGCAAAAACAAAAGCTCCCACCAATTTTAAATAAAACCTACAGAGTAATTATTAACTAACAATTATGGAAATACCTAATGGAATTATTATAGAAGAAGTTAAAATTTATTCTTATGACATTTTAAATGACACTTTTTACAGATGGTAATACCATTTTTAATATCCCATAAAAAAGAATATCTTAATGCCCTTTCAAATGTTATTTTGCCATCAGAATAGGCATATTTAATTTCATTAAGAATAGATGCAAATGGAACCATATGATGTGGGTTCAATATCACTGTCTTGCCTCTCCCCTTGTGTCCATTGTCTCCACACAACCGACAAGTCCAGTTATCACGAACAAATATTGCTTCTCGCCATACCCGAAAACATCTACTATTTCTTAATTTCTTGTTAATTGGAGTAATACCACCCTTCCAATTATGATTTTTTTCTCCTCTTATAAAGTTCTCTCTTTTTTTTCTTGGTTTACTCATTTTTTTTCTGGTTGTTGTTGAATGTTTTTTCCCAGCAATCCAAGGTGTTTTTCCTTTTAATTTTTTAATCATTGCTCTCTTGCCTTCTTTAGACATCCAGTTTTTCATTCCCTTGTTCCACGGTGCTTGTCCTTTTTTAAAACAGGTTCTTAATCCGTTTCGTGTGTATTTCGTAGAGCAACTTCCTGAACAAAACCTACTTCTACCAATTTTTATTCGGCATTTATAAGTTTCAAATTTTTTACCACATAATATACAATTTCTTTTAATCATAAACACAATTTAAAAGCCCCGCCTAAGCTGGTCGCTAAAGGCGGGACAAATAAGTATTAAAATAGCGACCAGCTATATTATAATAGTATCATATGAAAAATCAAAAGTCAAGTAATATGGAAAATAAACCAACACAAAGTGGTGTAATTATTGAGCCAGTATCAGAACAAGACTGGTTGTTTGGAACATCGGCACTAGACCAGACCATAAAAATGCCAGACGGTGACTGGTCGTCTTGCCTTCCGTCTAACGAAAAACAGCGTCAGGGTTTTGAATCAATGTGTTGCACTAATTTTTCATCTACCACGGCAGTTGAAATCTTAATGACCCGTCTAATAGAAGAGAATTTAATAAGTAAAGATAACCTTGATTGGCTTAAAGATAACGGATATATAGACGAAACAGGGCATATAAACTTTTCAGATAGGTTTGATGCTATTATGTCTAATACTAATCCCGACTATGGAAATACCTTAAAGGCACCAGCAGAAGCAAAACATAAATACGGACTTATACCTGAAAAACTTTTACCTTGGACTGATAATAAGACAGATTACTTTAATCGTGCTAAAATTACACCAGAGATGTTTGCTCTCGGTTTAGAGTTCCTTAAACACTTTCAGATTAACTATGAGTTTGTTTATCCTGCCCAGTATTCAGAAGCTCTAAAAGTGAGTCCTCTGGCCGGGGCGTGTTTTGCTTGGCCTAATCCTATCAATGGGATTTATCCAAGAAGCACGAATCAAATCAATCACGCCATAGCCATAATCAAACCACCAGAAATATGGAATATAATGGACTCGTATGAGGAATTTACGAAGCGACTAAGCAATAATTATATTTTCAGTGGTCATTC
>Ga0307377_10007658_pt1 | contig 11093 bp, 9 predicted proteins | sample TR3MG_FD_202535 | JGI IMG/M metagenome (GOLD analysis project Ga0307377, IMG submission 202535) | Soil microbial communities from Risofladan, Vaasa, Finland - TR-3 | ecosystem: Environmental > Terrestrial > Soil > Coastal area > Acid sulfate soil | place: Finland: Risofladan, Vaasa | collected... | reverse complement strand
TCTACGAGGATCTCGAACTGTCACCCGTCGCCCGTCCACGCCCTCTCGTTCACGACCGCCACCACGTTGGCCCATCCGGCGCGGGTGTCCGTGATGTTGAGCGCATCGCCGACCTGTATCCAGCCCCATGACCAGTGGGCGGTGTAGGAAACCGAATAGGTCGGCAGCGCGCGAAGGGCGATGTAGCGCGCGGCCACCGATGCGGCATCGGCACGGTCAGCCACGGCGGGGAGGTCCAGGTTGACGAGGCGGCGCCCGTACCGGGCTACGCTCGTCTTGCTCCCGTGCGACCGCTGCGGCAGCACATCGGCGTCAGCGGCGGGCTCGAAGTGCAGGACCGCGCTCGGATCCTCCGTCTCTGCGGAGTAGGCATAGGACACGTCCAGCGCGTTCACTAGGTCGTCAGACTCCCGCTCCACCATGACCGGGCCGGCCGCGAACCAGTCCTCGCCCTCCGTGATGTGGGCGCGCGTCTCATCGGTGCGGATCCGCGGGTCGTAGAGCAGCGGGTAGAACCCATCGGGCCCGCGGCGAATCGAGACGCCCATGCCTGCGAGGATCCCGGTGGAGTCGAGCCAGTCGTATGCCTTGACGGGCTCGTTGATGTAGGTCGAGACATTGAACGTCCCGCGGCCACGGATGGCCAGCCACCGCGAGGCGTCCACGTCGATCCCGGCCCTGGCGAGCATGTAGGCGCACACCTCCGCGGAGTTGGTCAGCGCGCCAGCCGAGTAGGGCGAGCGCACCCCGCCGCCGTTGCCCCAGATCGCATAGTAGACATCGGAATCCACCTCGGATGCCCCGTCGGGCGCCAGCGTCGCCTCGTCCACCACCGAATAGGTCGAGCCCTGAAATGTGGCCTGACGGACGGTCCCGACGTAGGCATTACCTGAGATCACGACCCGCACAGTCGAGGCCGCGACCACGCCCTGAGAGACGATCATCGGCTGTAGCACGGTGTTCCCATCATGGGCCGTCAGGGGGCTGGCCCCGGTGGGGTAGACGGGGGAGCCGGCAACGTCAGGCCCAATCAGGCCGGGGGCGCCGATGACCAGCGGGGCCACCTTGCCCGCGACGCTGGTATTCGTGACGGTGATCTCAGCCGGGCCAGCCGTGATGTACTGGATATCCCGCGTGACCAGCCGGACCTCGCCGGCGGCTACGTCGCGCTCGCCCGTCCGCCATGGCTGGTCCTCCACCGTCGCCTCGATGTGGCCGGCGGGCCGGTCGGGGAACCCGAATGCGGGCTTGCGGAACCGCCCCGCCAACAGGGGCCACCGCTGCCGATAGACCTGCTGGACGGTGGGGATGCTCAGCCGCGTGTCCTGTCGCGTGACCGTGCCCATTGTGATCGACGCGGTGGCCATCATCAGGTCGTGGCCCTTCGCGATCATGTCGGCCACGTCTACGCCAAGGTCCACCGCGAGCGACATGGACGCCTCGCCGGGGTCCGTGTCCAGCCGACCAAGGGACTCGGAGAAATCGACAGGCTCAACCAGCCCACCATCGTAGGAGTACCGGCGGCCCGCATCGTCCAGCACATGCACCGGGCGGGTAGCGATGCGCCACACACGCCCCGCCCACGTCAGGTCGAGCATCCAAACGGGCTCGCTCTCCCGAAGGTCGCGCGGACTGAGCGGCTGAATCGGCACGGTCAGACCTCCTCGCGGATGGAGACGCGCCCGATCGTCAGGGTCTCGCTCTGGTACTCGTCGCCGTAGACATCTTGCAGATCGATGTCGGAGATGATCGAGCCGTACATGTGGTTCCTCGCCCGGTTCAGCGTGACGATATCGGTGCCCGAGGTTTCGGAGTAGTCCCAGGTCACCCACACCACGGGGTCACCGTCGAGCTGCTGGACGATGCTCTGGAGGCTGTAGGCTGTGGCCGACTGGTAGGCGGCGCCCTCGACCCCGCTGGTATCGGTGGTGCCCAGATAGTTCGGCTCGGCGTCACGGTGGAATGCACGGGTCGGCACGCCATCGGGCCAGGCCATCTCCATCGTCCGCTGCGATGGGTTGCGCCTCCGGCTGCGGCCGATGCGCGAATCGTCGATCGACGTGGTGGACCCGAGCGACTGGCTCAGCGACCGGCCGCGGCCCGACTGGAATCCAGCCACCCAGACCGGGGCCGGGGGCACGATCACGCCCGTCTCGATCACCCCCTCAACCGTCTCCTGCGCCACGATGGTCAGGCGCCACCCCGCGGCCTGGATCGTCGCCCCAAGGTTGATGACCATGGCGAACGAGCGCGGGGTGAGCGACAGGTTGCCGCTCGTCGGCTCTGTCCCGTCGATCCCGTCCAGAATCAGGCGGCACCGTGGGCCAGCGCCACCGGTCGAGGCCCACCGGCCCTCCGTGTTGGACAGCACCCGCCGGACCTTGGTGGTCCCGGTGAAACGCACATCCCAGCCGACCAGTTCGCCCGCCTCGAACAGATAGGCCGTGTCGCCGTTGGGCACGACGGAACTGCCCGCGCGGGTGTAGGCGAGCGATGAGAAGTCGCCGGCCACGTCGATCGTCTTGACCGGCACCCATGCGCCGGACGTGTACCGGTCGAGCTGCCCTTGCCGCCAGTTGATGCCGTGGGCGGACAGGCCGATGACCGGCACGCCCGGGTAGGAGTCCACCGTGCCCAGCAGGGTCGGGTCGTAGGCCCACGCTGCCACAACCGCAGAGGCGTCGTCGGTGTTGCGGTGGGCGATGCGGGGGGAGCGCGATTCGTCGAAGAAGACGCGGCTGAGCGGGAACTCGGCATTGGCGACGATCTTCCACTCGTCGCCCTCATGGGCCGGGCCGTCGATCGTGCGAACCCTCACGCCATCGTCCACATAGACCAGCAGCGGCGAGAAGAGGCGCGGGGACAGGTTAAGCGGGTTGTCGTTTGCCGCTGCCCAGTCGTGCCAGAAGTGGACCGAGCCGACGCCACAGTGAACCGAGTTCATGTTGCCGAAGGTGTAGAGGGGCTTCCTCGCCCAGGTCGAGACGACCGGCGTGCCCGCCCCGCCCGCTGCGATGTTGGCATACCGGACGCGGTTCGTGCCCACCGTCCCACCGTCATCCACCAGCGCATAGGCGCCGATGAAGTTCCATTTACGGTCGGTGTCCGTGTCGGTCTGCCGATACCAGACGCGGAGTTTCTTGATCGCGCCGCCCTCGGTAACGAACATCCCCACCCGGATATCCATCTCGACACTGGACCCGAGGCCCGTCACAAGGCCCAACTGCGTCCCGGCCACGTCGTCATAGACCGCGATCTCAGATGTCGCCCGCCTGACCGAGCACTGGAATCCGGTCACGCCATCGTCGATCCGAATGTCGCACCCGACGAGGTTTTGGGCGGTCGAGGTCGCGCCGCCCGATGCGTTGAACGTCCACTCACCAATGAATGCGATATCGCCCGTCTGCGCATCGGTGCGGGCATAGAACCGGTTGTCCGCCGTGCCCGCGCCGTCGCCCGTGGTGATCTGCTCACCGTCAGCCGTCAGGGCTGCGGCGAATGCGGCAGCGCCACCACCGGCCGCGGTCCATGACGTGGTGTCCTCAGACCGCTCCCAGGGCAGGCCGGTCAGCTCGAACGTTGCCCGGTCCCGCCAACGCAGGGCCTCGCGAATCGGGGGCAGCGTCAGGTTGGTGTAGCCGCCGAGGTACAGGACCTCCAGCGACTGGTCAGCCGTGCCCGTGCTGGCGAAAAAGTTGGTCAAGATCACCGCCCGTCCGCGCTGCCAGGTCGAGGCGAAATGCTGCGGGAAGTGGTCGGTCGCGTCGGCGAACCACCAGCACGAGGAGATGCCCCGTGAGACGGCGCCCGGCCGCTTGCCCCAAACCTCGAAGGTCTGCCCCGAGTCGTCGCTGTAGAGCGTGATCACGCTGTACCGCTGCGTCGCCGTGCTGTCGGTATACCGCACCCACATCCACACGATCCCGGAGTCGTCGGTCACCATCGCCATGTCGGCCGCGGTGATGTAGTGCGGCGGGGCGCCTCCGCTCACCGTGGCCAGCAGGTCATTCCAAGTCGCGGTGCTGGTCAGTTCCTCGCCCGATGTCAGAGGGTCGAAGGCCGAGCCGATGCGCCTCCAATAGACCTTGGTGTCGCTACTGTGGTAGGCGACGACAAACTTGCCGTCTGCCACTGTGATGTCATGCCGGCCCGCGGGGGTGGTTGACGGGTCGAGCGTTTCGATCGTCTCCAGCCTGAGCCCAAGGTCGGCCGATGCGTACTGCCTCAGCAGGTCGCCGTCGCCGCTGCTCGGGGCGTTGGTCATGTGGGCGATGACCAGCACCTGCCCGTTGCTGTAGGCCGCGCGGAGGCGGTTCAGGTTGTACTCGGCCGCCCCGGATGCGCCGCTGAGCACCACGTCAGTCTCGATCGTGGCGTAGCGCCGGGCCACCGCCCACGTCTCGCCACCGTCCTCAGAGACGTGGACGCGGATCCCGTAGAATGTCGCGGCCGACGCCTCGCCCCGACACCAGTGCAGGCAGTAGAGCCGGCGGCCCACTTCGACAAGGCAGGGCCGGTAGCCGGGGAGGTCGGTCCCGTCGTGCACCGTGCCCGTAGTCCAGGCCGGGGTATCGGCGTCGCGCCAGTGAAACGCGATCGACGTGTTGGCCGCGTGACTCACCGCGACGATGCGATCGGCATAGTCGGGATGCGTCAAGGTCACCGCGTCGGGGAATAGGTAGCCGTCGCCCGATGCGACCCACTGGACGGACTGCCGATTGGCGATGGTAGCGGGCGCTTCCCACCCCCGTGCCTCGGTGGCCGCGTCGGTCCCGTGGCGCCAGGCGAACCCACCCGAGCGCGCGTCGATCCCGCCGCTGGCTCCTTGGATGGCCTTGATGCGCAGGTCGCCGCCGGCTGATTGGGTGCCCGCCGTTTCGAGGACCATGTGGTAGTCACCAGCCGCTTCTGGCACGCCGACCACGGGGGTCTGCTCGTCATAGGAGGACTCGGCAGCCCACAGCGAGGACAGCGACCGGAGCCGCGGGTCGGGGGCAATGAGCCCCTGCAATCGGTCGCGGATCACCCGTGCCATCAGTAGCCTCCTCGCCCGGTGCCACTATCCTGTCGCGCGTCTCGGAGCGCGCGGGCCAACGCGCCTGGACGGGTCACAGAGTCGCGCTGGCCCGTCTCCCATGTCCTGCCCTTGTAGATGGCCATCGGCACAACCTGGACCATCGGGGCGCCCATGCCGTCGCCCGCATCGTTGGCGCCGCGGATGGCCTGTCGCGCCACCTCGCCCCGGTCCTGCCCCGCCGCGAAGAAGTCGCCGGGGGCGAACTGGACCACGGCGGGCGAGCCCCCGACCTGCATCATGCCGGGCGTGTCGTTGAAGCTTGGGGGCGACTTGCTCGCGACCGACGCAGCCCTGACCGCGCCGCCCGCGATGGTGACGCCCGCAAGGATGGGGCCAGCGATGGGACCAAGCCCGATGGGCGGAGGCAGGAGTGCTGCCTGGGCTGCCGAGAGCGACGACCCGATGATCTCCGCCGCGCGCATCGCATTCGTGACGTGGAAGATCCGGGCCGCGCGCTTACTGCCCTGCTTCGCCATATCGTAGGCCGCCTGCCCAATGTCGGCGAAGGACCCGGCCATGGTGGTGGCCGTCGCAATCGCGGCCATCTCCCGCGCCCGGTCCTCAGCCTGAGACGCCTCAGACCGGCGGCGCGTGTACTCCTCGTGAATCGCGGTGATCTGCTCTTGGGTGGCCGCCTCCGTCTCAACCAGCCGGCGCATCACCTCAGCCTCTTCGGCAAGCAGGCGCTCCGACTCGCTCAGCCTGTGGTCGGTCGCCTGCGTCACGATTGACGCGGCGTCACGCTGGCGGGCCATCTCTGCATCATGCGACGCCCTCAGCGCCTCGTTCGTCTGCCCGAGCACGATGATCTTGGCGCGGGCCACCTCCTCAGAAGTCAGACCGCCCTCGCGTTCGGCAAGGGCGATATCCTCGTAGAGCCGGGCCTGACGCTGTAGCGGAGACTCGGCATCCTCAGCGGCCTTGGTGATCGTGTCGCGCCACTTCTCCGCGGCGCGCATCGCATCGGTGATCTCTTCGGCCGCTTCCTTCGCCCCGGCCCCCGCTTGCTTCAGCGACAGGCCCAGCCCCGCGCTTGCGGCACCAAGGGCAGCGGAGCCAGAGGATGCCGCGCGCATCTCGCCCCGCAGTGTGTGGAACTTGCGCGCCTCTTCGACGCCGGCCTTGGCCACCTTGGACAGCGACTCAAACGCAGTCACCGGGTTGTAGAGCGCATCGGCGAGCGCATCCGCCGACCGCCCCGCCGCCATGAACTCGCCAGACGACAGGTTGTGGAAGATGTCGGAAACGAGCGTGAGGCGGGCCACCGCTTGCTTACCGAACTCCTCGACCGCCCCGTTGATGAAGGCCAGCCCAAGCGTGAAATCGTCAACCAGCGACCCGACGCCAAGCCCGTCCACGAGGAGCGCCTTGGTGTTGTCGAGTTGCAGGTTCAGCTCAGCCATGCTGCGCTGCCAGTCGCCCGCACCGGCCGCGGCTGCGTCGCTGTTGATCGCGCTCTGGCCGGCGGCGGCCACGAAGGCGTCAAGCGCGGCGGGGTCTCCGAGCGCCTGTAGCAGCTTGGCGCCGGATTTTCCGAAGACGGACATGGCCGCCGCGGCCTTGTCGGTCGGCGTGGGCAGGTTGCCGATGCTGGTCAGCAGGTCGCGGAACACGTCGTCAGAGTTGCGGATCGACCCGTCCGCGTTGGTGGCCTCGACTCCCAACGCCTTGAATGCGTCGGCCTGGTCCTTGCTCCCGCGCGCCACATCGTAGAGGGTCTTCGGCAGTTTGCCAAGGATGCCCTCAACGTCGGAGAACGCCAGGCCCGACCCCTCCGCCGCGAGCTTCAGCCCGGCGATCGTGTCGCGCGCCACGCCCGACCGGGTGGACAGGTCAGTGAGCCCGTTGCGGGTGTCGGCCACGTCCTGCGCCAGCACGCCGATCGCGGCCCCTGCGGCGAGGGCCCCGGTTGCCATCTGGCCCGCGGTCCTGCTCCACTCGTCGCGGCTACGCTTGGCGGCCTTGCCCGCGGCCTTCTCAGCGCGCATCATCTGCTTCTCAAGCGCGGCGGCCATCTTCCGCGCCTCTTTCTCGGTGATGCCCGGGATAGATGCGAGGTTCTTGCGCAGGTCGCCGATGTCGGCCTTGAAGCTCAGTTCAACGGATTCGCGTGCGGCCATGGCTCAACCCTTCCCGGCGAGTTTCACGAGGTCGGACCCGATGTCGGCGACAAGGCGCTTGGTTTTGCGCTTGGCCGGGGCCGTGACGAGGTATGTCCACGCATGGCGCCGGGGCTCAAACGGTAGTTGATACCGGATGAAAAAGACGTAGGGCACGCGGTTGTAGAGGACCGCTTTCAGTTCCGACTGGTGCAGGTTGACAACGAGGGTCGTGTAAAACCCGCGCTTTGACTTGCCCGTGCGGGTGGGCCACTTCGCCACGGCGTCGGCCTTGACCTCGTCGATCGCCTGCTGCATCGGCCGCGAGATGTGCGGGATCGACTGGTCTACCATGCGCTTGACGAGTCGCGACAGGTTGCGGTCAACCTCTACGCCGGCCTTGCCGCTCTTGACCGTGATCTCGCGGACCCTGACTGTCATCTGGCCCCCTTCTTCGCGGTCTTGCGGGCGTCTTCTACCTCTGCCTGATCGAGCGCCCACAGGAGCGCCCGGTCGTCATCGCGCATACTCAGCCAGGCGAAGGCATCGCCCCTCCATCGGGCGGCGATGCGGAGGCCGTGTCGGAGCCCTGCCCATGGCCCCGATTCGGCTCGGAGTTTCCCAGGGCCTCATCCACCGCGGCCTGCGTCGGCGGCGAGATCACGGCGTAGCAGTAGCGCCACACCACGTCGGCTGCGTCGTTGACCTCCAGAATGGAGTAGCCCGCGCCCATCAGCACCTCGCCGACCCGGGCCCCGTATTCGGCCATGGTCTCGCGCGGGTCCTGCGTTGGCATCGGCGGGGTATGCGCCCACACTGAGCCCAGCACACCCCATGCCGACGCCTCCCGATCGAGAGGCGACGACAGGATCACGATCTTCGCCGCGCTCATACGCTGCGGAATCGTCAGGGCCTTGATGGGGACGGTATGCCGTCCGATCTTGAGGTCTTCCATTGTGATGCTCCCGGGCTCATGGCTCAGTTGTTCAGCGCAGCGTTGGCAGCGGTGCCCAGCAGCGGGGCCTTGTAGTTGGTCCCGCTCAGGCTCAGGGTCATCACCTCGCCGTCCGCGATGGAGACGGTGCTCCGAACGCAGGGCAGGAGGATGACCTCGGACTCAGCGCCAGCCGCAGCCATGCGGATCACGACCTTGTGCGCCCACTTCTCCGCGAGGGGGTCACAGGTGATGGCGTTGGCCCAAGAGCCGGTCTGGTAGATGGCATCGAAGATGCTCTGCCGCCGCGTGCTGCTCAGGGCCTGCTTGGGGATCCGACAGGTGACGCTGAAAGCCTGCGTCACGTCGTCGCCTTCGACAAAACCCTCGAAGCCGCCGCGATTCAAGATCACGACCGCGGTTGCGTTGCCCTCCTCGAAACCGTCGATCGAGACATCGCCCTCACCCGACGGCACGATCACGCTGTAGGTCCCACCGGAATCGGTGATCTCCACGGTGACGTGACGGCGGGTCCAGTAGCCCGGGGCCGTTCCGTTCATAGACATGGGGGACTCCAGATCAGGCGTTGCAGCCGAGGAGGGTGACGGTCACGGTCGCGGTCGCGGTGCTCGACAGGTTCGTGAAGAGCATGTCTTTGGCGCTGGCGCTGACGACGTTGCTGCCATCGGTCGGGGTCAGGATGACGTAGGTAGACCCGGCGGGGATGACGATCGCGTCAGTCGTGCCGTTGATGAGGCCGGCGTAGGGGTTGGTCGCCCCCTGCTCGAAAGTGACGTTTGCGCCGGACACTTCGACGATGATGGCGCGCATCTCCACGAAGGTGCAGGCCACGCCGTCGGGGTCGGTCACGGCCTGAAGGTCGAGCACCTGCGTCGCGCTGCCGGCGAGGCTGTATTGCTTCTGCGCGGCGTCGGTGATCTGCCAGGAGCCGGTGCCGTTGGAGAACGACTTTGCGACGGCGACGGGCAGCATGGGGCCGCCCTCGACAGGGGCGAGCGACTGAAAAAAGGCGCGGAGGCCCAGGTTGACCTTGGCGAACGTGCTCATAGCGACTCCTCGATCGTGAGGTTGAAAGATATGGTGATCTCGATGTAGAGGCCCTCGGAATCAAGGGCCGCGCTGTATCTCTCGACCGGGTAGGTGTTGGACTCGGGGGCCCACACCTCGGAGCGCAGGCACTCCCGGAGTATATCACCCGCCGCCCGCATTGAGAGATGGTAATCGGCGAGCTGGGTATTGGCGCGGATGTCGTATCGGAGCACCACGTCAATCTGTGGGGTGCTCATCAGCTCGTCGCCCTGCATCTGCGGAGCGACCGCGGCGGGGGCCCCGGCAACGAGGATCATGAACTCAAGGTGAGCCCCTGCGTCCTGCCCAAGCCCGTTTCGAAACAGGGTGTAGGCGCGGTGAAAGACTTCCGTGCCGCCCGTCTCCCGCTGGTAGGGGCTGGCGTCCAGCGTTGCCTCCAGATGGTCATAGAGGGCCCCCACGAGGTCGCCCAATCCACGCCCGGCGAAGCCTGCCACTTACCACCGCCCGCCGCCATACCGGCGGCTGTGAGGGGGCGGGACGTTGATGTTGAGGACAAGCCCCTTGCGGCTGCGGGCGCTCGGGTCGTCTACGCGCCCGTCGTCGTCGTCGTCGGTTGAGACGTTGACGCCTGCCCAAGCCGCTTCATACGCCTTGCGGTGGGTCTCATAGAGCGCCATGTATTGCTCGGACTGCGGGCGCGATGCCGCAAGTTGGCGCCAGAAGCGCGCCATGGCAAGCTCGCGGTGAGGCTCCAAGAAGGCCCACGGCGACTTGACCTTATAGGTGCACCCCCCTTCGCGAATCCAGCGGCGGACGATGTCGCCCCACGATGCGTCGAGAATGTCTTGAATGTCGATCGCACCCTTGAGCCGGGTGATCTCGACATACTCTTTCGTGAGGTCCTCAACCCGCAGAGACGGGGAGATCGGGCGCAGGGCTACCGCGGCCTCGCGGTCGAACGGGTAGACCACCCCGGCGATCGTGATGCGCCACAGTTCTTGGTACCCCTCGCCTGAGACGACGCCGGCAACGGTCGTCGCCAGCACGGCGGCGGGGATCGGGTATGTCGAGACCCCCGCCGCGTTGACGGTGACTGCCGCAGCGTCTACCAGCGTCTGGCCACCGGGGGCCAGCAGCGTGAATGTGCCAGCAGTCGGCGTGACCACCGCCCCATCCCGATGGATGGGGAGGCTGACAGCGTTCGCCCGACCGAGCTGGAGGACATCCGGCCAGGGGGTGTATACGCTGTACAGGGTCTCGCCGCTGCTGCCTGCCATATCAGACGGCCACGACGTAGAACTTGGCGCCCGTGGTCATGTCGATCTTCACGTTGGTCGCGTCGGTTGCGCCCTCGCTCCAGATGGCGGCGCCGCCGTTGTTGTCGGACACGAGCACGAGCACAAGCCGCGGCGCGCGGCCAAGCCCGTGGGGCACGTCAAGGATGGCGCCGGTCCCGGTCTGCTCGGTGGACTTGAACCAGGCGCCGGGGTCGATCTCCTGAAGGTGCCCCTCCACATCGGTCTGCGCGGTGAATCCGCCCGCATCCTCGACCCCGACAATCGAAGCGCCCTCGCCGTTCGCGGTCGAGGCCAGCAGGGCGGCGAGGCTGCTGTCAGCTTCGGGCGGGCTGACCACCTTCCAGGCGGACCCGTCACAAGCGACCATCGCGCCCTTGCCCATGCCGATCGTGGTGATCGTGGTGCCGGCGTCGTTCTTGATGACGAGGTTCTCCGCGGCGTCGGCGGAGTTGTAGAACCAGAAGGGAAGGCCATTGGCGCGCCCATTCTCGGCCGGGAGGGTCACGTCTCGCGACGCGCCGCCAGGGTCGAGGATCTGGATGTTGCTCGAATGGTCGTCGAGGGTCTTGGCCGCGGCCAGAGTCTCGACGTTGACGCCATCGCGGAGGACGAGCTGGCGGGTGAGGGGGCGG
>Ga0307377_10007657_pt1 | contig 11094 bp, 8 predicted proteins | sample TR3MG_FD_202535 | JGI IMG/M metagenome (GOLD analysis project Ga0307377, IMG submission 202535) | Soil microbial communities from Risofladan, Vaasa, Finland - TR-3 | ecosystem: Environmental > Terrestrial > Soil > Coastal area > Acid sulfate soil | place: Finland: Risofladan, Vaasa | collected... | reverse complement strand
AGCGCGCGAACGGCCTCCGTAGTAGCCGTTGAAGTCGCAGGCGTATTTTACGCCGCTGATTCCCAGATCCCCAACGATGCGCTTGTTTGCACCTGCAATTCGCTTCTGCTTCTCTTCCGCGAGCTTCGCGTCGTGGTCCTTCCAGGCCTGGTAAACCTCCTGGCAAGCCTGCGGCGCACACGCCCCAAGCGCCAGGATGCCTCCGGTGGCGCCTTCATCGAGCGACGCAAGCATCGCAGACGCCGAGCCGCAGATCACCTGAAATCCCACTTCCTTCGTTCTCGTTTTGATCGGCGCCACAGGTGGCGCACTCGCCACCGCCACACCGCCCGCCAAGGCGCCGGCGGAGACAAATGTAGCGGTCCCTTCACCTTCCTTGGAAACCAGCATCCTCGCCGTCACCGCCTCAAAAATCGGCGTCACTGTCACGGTTCGCTGCGGTGCCGTGCGCGTAGCAGCCACTTGCTCACGAATCCTGTCCACGCTGCCGCTGGAGTCCTTGATGCCAATGATGTTCGGGTGAGCCGCCAACTCCGCCACAACTTCAATCGGAATCTGGTAAGGCACGCACTTGGGAATGTTGTAAAGCACAACCGGCAGCGGTGAGCGGTCAGCAACGCTGCGGAAGTAATGCAGCACCGCCGCCGAAGACATCTGCCCCGCATAGTAGCTGGAAGTGCGAACCAGAACCGCATCGTAGTTCAGCTCGGCGGCAGCCTCTGCCAATTCCACCGTCGCTTTCACACTCTCGCGGCCAACGCCTGCAATCAGTACCTTCTCTGGTGCACTCGCTCCAACTGCAACTCGAAGAACTTCGCGTGTCTCCGCGTCGTCCAGCATTGGTGCTTCACCAGTGGAACCCAGCACCACCATGCCTGCCAGCAGGCTGCGCGAGTAGCGCGCCATGTTCGCTTCCAGCTTACGAAAATAAATCCGCTCGTCCGAATAAAACGGAGTGGTTACGGCAGCAAAGATACCTTCAATTAACATGGCTCTATTGTAGAACCGCGAACGCTGGCCTCGGTATCTTGCATACCGCCCAGACGCAGAATTGCTCCAAATTTGCCGTGCTCCGCCAATTCAGTGGATAATAGCCCAACAGTAAAGTCAGATCGCAGGAGCTGAGTCGATGGATTCCTTGTTGCAAACGGATGACGACGAGGATAGGAGCGCCTCAAAACTCATTCAGCAGGCTGTGTCTTTTTTCCTGCACACCGCTCTTGCTCTCGGCTCTTGGCTGGCCTTGATGCTCTTCGGCTATGCTCTCAATCCGTCCGACGTTCCACAGTCGCTGATTCTGATGCTCTCTCTCTGCATTCCCTTTGCTGTCGGTTTTGCCGTCAATCGATTTCGCCGCGACGAAATGGCAACTGTAGTGTGGTTGTTAGGGCTCATCTGGCTCATGATTGTCGCACTCTGGATCGTGGACATGCCCACAAGACCCAATCAGTGCTTTCAGTGCGGAATCACCGAGAAGCTCTCGCGCACCTTCTTCAGTCTGCCTAGCCCCAGCGGACTCATTGATGACGATGGGCCATTTATTGCCACCTGGCCGGCTGCCGCTCTCATCGGCTACTCCATCGGCGCGACGCTTGCATTCCGCCGTCGCGTCGGCCGCGAAAATTGAGCCCCGGCCGAATCTGCCGGCTTAAACCGAAGAAGCACTGCGCGCTGCGCTGCCCCTAAACCCCTATAGCGGTATGCAGGTGCTGCAACGCATACACAGTAATACTGTGGCGCTGCATGGAGGCAATGCCTTCCGCTGCTGCTTGAGCGGCCGCAATCGTCGTAATGGTAGGAACCCTCGCCACTACCGCCGCACGCCGAATGGCCATCTCATCGAAGAACGTGTCCTGCCCGCGCGGCGTATTCACGATCAGTTGAATGCGATCTCCCTTGATCAGGTCCACCACATTTGGCCGCCCTTCCTTCACCTTGAACACTCGCTCGACAATCAGACCCGCCCCTTCCAGAGCATTGGCAGTGCCTTCCGTGGCCACAAGCTGGAATCCGAGGTCCACATAACGGCGCGCAAGCTTAACAGCCGCCGCCTTGTCATGGTCGTTCACCGTAAAGAAGACCGTGCCGCCGGTCGGAAGCAAATGGCCAGCCGACAGTTGCGCCTTCGCAAACGCCTCTCCGAACGTGGAGGCCACGCCCAACACCTCACCGGTCGACTTCATCTCCGGACCCAGCACTGTATCCACACCGGCAAACTTCGACCATGGGAAGACTGGCGATTTCACGTAGTAATGCGCCCCCGTCTCCAGATCCTTGCCCGAGGCAAGCTGCGCGGGCAGCAACTCGCGCAGCGTCCGTCCTGTCATCAGCCGTGCCGCAATCTTGGCCAGCGGAATCCCCGTCGCCTTCGAAACATACGGAACCGTGCGCGATGCACGCGGGTTCACCTCGATCACGTAAACTTGGTCTTCTCCCTGCGCGTCCCGCTGGATGGCAAACTGCAGGTTCACCAACCCAACCACCTTCAGAGCCAGAGCCAACTTGCGGGTATACGCGCGCAGCGTCTCCAGCGTCTCCTTGCGTATCCCCACGGCTGGTAGCACGCACGAGGAATCTCCCGAGTGAATACCGGCCTCTTCAATGTGCTGCATAATTCCGGCAATAATCACATCCTTAGAGTCGCAGAGCGCATCTACGTCAACCTCCACTGCGTTCTCAAGAAAATGATCCACCAGCACTGGCCGCTCCTGCGAGTACTCCACCGCTTCTCTCATGTAGCGGGTCACCGCTTCCGCGTCGTAAGCAATCACCATCGCGCGCCCGCCGAGCACATAGCTCGGCCTCACCAGCACCGGATAGCCAATGCGCGCACCAACAGCCAACGCTTCTTCCACGCTCGTTGCCGTCCCACCCGCGGGCTGAGGAATCCCGAGATCCTCCAGCAGCTTTCCAAACAGCTTTCGATCCTCGGCCAGGTCGATCGACGCCGGCGAGGTGCCAATGATCGGCACTCCGGCCGCAAGCAATCGCTGCGCAAGATTCAGCGGGGTCTGCCCGCCAAACTGCACAATCATTCCAATCTCCGCCCCAGACTGCGCCTCGTGGTTGTAGACCGCCAGCACGTCTTCCAGCACCAGCGGTTCAAAATAGAGTCTGTCGCTGGTGTCATAGTCGGTCGAGACCGTCTCAGGATTGCAATTGACCATGATCGTCTCGTAGCCATCGTCCTTCAGTGCAAACGCCGCATGGCAGCAGCAATAATCGAACTCGATCCCTTGCCCAATGCGGTTTGGGCCAGAACCAAGAATGATCACCTTTTTCTTTTGCGTCGGTGGCGCCTCGTCTTCCTCGTCGTAGGTCGAGTAGAGGTAGGGCGTCATCGACTCAAACTCCGCGGCGCAGGTATCCACCAGCTTGAAGACCGGCTTGATCCCTTTCGCCTCACGCAGTTCCCTCACCTGCTTGATGCCTTCATGCCCTTCGAGCTTCCACTGCGTCGCAATCCGTTCATCGCTCAGCCCAAGCCGCTTCAGTTGCAGCAACTGCTCCGTGCCAATCGTTTCTGGAGTGGTTTTCGAAATCGCCATCTGCGCCAGCGTCACCTCGCGAACCTGGTGCAGGAACCACGGATCCATCTGCGTAAAGCGCGCAACCTCGCGCACGCTCATGCCACGCTCAAACGCGTAGCGAATGTAACCCAGCCGCTCCGGTTTTGGCGTCACCAGCATCTGCGTCAGCCGACGCGGCTCCAGAACCTCCGCTCCCGTCTTCTTGCCTGTCTCAAGCGCCCTCCAGGCCTTCATCAGCGCTTCCTTGAAGGTGCGCCCCATCGCCATCACTTCGCCCACCGACTTCATCTGCGGGCCCAGCGTGTCGTCGGCTCCGGGGAACTTCTCAAACTGCCACTTGGGAATCTTCACCACAACGTAATCGATCGTCGGCTCAAAGCACGCCGGTGTCTTCCGCGTAATGTCGTTCGGAATCTCGTCGAGTGTGTACCCCACGGCCAGCTTCGCCGCGATCTTCGCAATCGGAAATCCGGTAGCCTTCGATGCCAGCGCCGAAGAGCGCGAAACGCGCGGGTTCATCTCGATCACCGTCATGCGCCCGTCTTGCGGGTTCACCGCAAACTGCACATTCGATCCGCCCGTCTCCACGCCAATTTCGCGCATCACCGCAATCGCCGCGTCGCGCATCTTCTGATACTCGCGATCCGTCAGCGTCTGCGCAGGCGCAACCGTAATCGAGTCGCCCGTATGCACGCCCATCGGATCGAAATTCTCAATCGAGCAGATGATGATGACGTTGTCCGCCAGATCCCTCATCACCTCAAGCTCGTACTCTTTCCAACCCAGCACGCTCTCTTCAATCAGGCACTCATGCACCGGAGAAAGATCGAGCCCCCTCGCCAAAAGCTCCATCAACTCTTCGCGGTTATAGGCAATGCCGCCGCCCGTCCCGCCCAGCGTAAAACTAGGCCGAATCAGCACCGGAAATCCAAGCTTCGAAGCAAAATCCAACCCGTCGCGCAGGTTGTTCACAAGCGCCGACTTCGAAACCTCCAGCCCAATCCGCACCATTGCGTCCTTGAACAGCAGCCGGTCCTCAGCCTTCTTGATCGCCTCAAGCTTCGCGCCAATCAGCTCCACGTTATAGCGCTCAAGAATCCCCGAATCCGCCAGATCGACAGCCAGATTCAGCGCCGTCTGCCCGCCCACAGTAGGTAGCAACGCAAACTTCCCTGAACCAGGCTGACTAGTGAGCATCTCCGTCTCAATGCGGATAATCTCTTCAACGTAATCGCGCGTCAGCGGCTCAATATACGTGCGATCGGCAAGCTCCGGATCGGTCATGATGGTCGCCGGGTTCGAATTCACCAGCACTACCTCATAGCCCTCTTGCTTAAGAGCCTTGCAAGCCTGCGTCCCCGAGTAGTCGAACTCCGCCGACTGCCCAATCACGATCGGCCCCGAGCCAATCACAAGAATCTTCTGAATATCATTTCTACGTGGCATTGGTTTGAACTACTTCCTCTAAAGTCTTGATCATGATGTACGCGCTCGCTAGCCAGCGCTCAAAAAACAGCGGAGCCAAAAGCCCCGCTGCTGTCAAATACCATTCCTCATGTTGATCGCGGAGGTCATCCCTTCCACTCCTCCATCATGTTCCTAAAATCCCGAAACAAATAATGCGAGTCATGCGGCCCCGGCGCAGCCTCAGGGTGATACTGCACGCTGAACAGCGGCAGCGTCTTGTGCCGCAACCCCTCCAGCGTCTGGTCGTTCAAATCCACATGTGTCAATTCCACTTCGCTCACGTTGATCGAGTCCGGATCAACCGCGAAGTTGTGATTGTGCGCCGTAATCTCCACCTTGCCCGTCGCGTTATTCCGAACCGGGTGATTCCCGCCATGATGCCCGAACTTCAGCTTGTACGTCCGCCCGCCCAGCGCTAGGCCCGTCAACTGATGCCCGAGGCAAATCCCGAACACCGGTACCCGCCCCAGAAACTTGCGAATCGACTTCACCGCATAATCCACCGGCTCCGGATCGCCCGGCCCATTCGACAAAAACACTCCATCCGGCTTCAGTTCCAACACATCCTCTGCGCTGGTTTCCGCAGGGACCACCGTAACCCGGCAGCCCTCCCGCGTCAGCATCCGCAGAATGTTCCGCTTGATCCCGAAGTCGTAAGCCACCACGTGCAGGCGCTTCCGCCCGTCCTCGCTTTCGAGAAGCGACTGCGGCAACAGAGGGTCACCCGCCTGATTCAAACTGTCCGTGGAATCGAACGTATAACTCGCCTTCGTCGAAACCACCTTCGCTAGATCCGTCCCGTCCATCTTGCGAATGTTGCGCGCCCTTTGCACCAGCGCCGCCGCATCCTCAGTCTTGGTCGAGATCACGCCACGCATCACGCCGTGGGTCCGCAAATGCCGAACCAGCGCCCGCGTATCGATCTCGGCCAGCACCGGAACTGCGTACCGTTCCATGTACTCGTCCGTCACCTGTTCAGACCGCCAATTCGAACTCACAGCCGAGAACTCGCGAACGATCAAACCCTCGATAAAGGGCTTGGCCGCCTCGTTGTCTGCCTGGTTCGTTCCGTAGTTGCCGATCTGGGGATTTGTGAGAACGACGATTTGTCCGGCATAGGAAGGATCGGTGGCGATCTCCTGATATCCGGTAAGGGAAGTATTAAAAACGACCTCGCCCTGGCATTCGCCCGGGTGACCATAGCCGTGGCCACGGAAAATGCGCCCGTCTTCGAGCGCTAAGATTGCCTGCATTGCCTCTCCGAGGAGTGGATTCAACTGATTCTAACAGGTCTTGCGGTGGATTTCAGGGCACTTTTCCGCTTGATTACCGAACCGCCCCCGCATCCTTTGTCGGCCAGTAGATAAACACAGCCTTTCCATAGATCAAAGACCTCTTCACAGGACCAAACTCCCGGCTGTCAGAAGAAATCGAACGATGATCTCCCATCATGAAATAGCAATTCGGCGGCACAATCATCTCCGCCATGGAGCGGTCGTCCCGATATTTTTCCGGCACGTAGTTCTCGCGCAACGGCTTGCCATTCACCCAAACCTGGCCATCCACGATCCAGAGCCGATCGCCCGGCAGGCCGATCACGCGCTTGATGTAGCTCTTCGAAGGGTCGCGCGGATAGTGGAAAACCACCACGTCGTCGCGTTCGATCGCCGAGACGTGATACACAAACTTGTTGATGAACAGCCGATCGCGGTCTTCCAGGCGCGGCAGCATGCTCGTTCCCTCCACCCGCACAGGCTGGTAGAGAAACGTAATAATCAGCACCGAAGCAGCCGCGGAAACAAACAGATCGCGTATCCACAACCCAGCACTGCTGGATTTTTGAGTGGGGACGGGTGCTGACTCGGCATCCGGCTGCGCTATGTTGGTCTGCACGTCTTCCGGTGAACCTGAAACCGGGGAATCCTGGGGAACTATTTCCATCTCTCTTCCAGCTTACTATTATCCGCAGCCCAGCCCGCCTGGAGGGCAAAGGATACGAACCCGATCGGGTTTTTTCATGGGTTTCGGCTGATGCCCGGAGGGGACAAGCGCCGGAGCGGTTCCAGGAGCGCCAGCTGCCGCCAGATTCTCCTCTTCAAGAATCAGCGGCCGCTGCAGAACCATTTCCACCTGGGTCCCGCTTGCAATATTCACATCGGCGCCACGCGTAAACAGAGTTGCCAGGCCAGTGGCGGCAAGCCCCGCGCCAATCCCCGCAAGCCCTCCCGCAATTGGATGTCCTCCCGCGAGGCCCCCAATCGCTCCAATCGTTCCGCCTGTCGGCACTGCAATTTTTGCTACCTCGCCGGCGTTGCGCCCCTTGCCGCCGGCCTGTTCAATCGTTCCTTCCCCATCGTCCTTGACCGATTGATCCTTTGCGCCAGGCAGGCTGTTCACCATCCCCGGAATCTCCACCACCGTCCCGTTGGGAAAGATCATCGACGTAAAGTGCATATCCAACTGCGCCCTGCCCTTTACCCGTCCCGCCCGCTCAACCCTGTCCACTACGCCCTGCACATAAACGCCAACCGGAATCATCACCCGATTTTCCACCACCACGGGAAACGTCGAGGACAGGTAGACTCCATCTCCAGGCCTGGCGCTCTTGGTGTTAATTGCGCTGCGCAGTTCGAGCAGCACCTTGGTCCCGGCAGGCACCGTGTAGGTCACCTTCTGCGGAACCGGAGAAGAAACATCGGTTTGCACCGCCGAGGCCGCTTGGCCCGCCGTTCCGGCGCCTCCATTCTGAGCCAACCCAAAACTTGGGCCAGCCATCCCAAAACTCAATACGGTTATGCACGCCAACGGCCTGTGCGGCAGACGCATCGCTAACTCCCCACTCGCCCACGGTTCCCAATACCTATCCTTATAGACGGGCTGTTCACATGCAAGGATAGCTCCGCCCCTCGCCAGAGATGAAATAGATCCTCCCTGCGCCGACTCAAAAGCTCAATTCGCGATACGATGCAATTCAGCAATGAATGTCGAAGCCACGCCGTCAGTTCCTCCTTTGGCCAACAAGTTCTCCGTCGTGTACCGGGTTCTGGAGGACGCGATTGCCGCTCACGCCTTTCCCGGCTGCGCCTTTGGCGTTCTTGCGGGCGGCAACCTTGTGCTTCAGGGCGCACGGGGCAGCTTTACCTACGACGAAGCCTCGCCACCCGTAACCCCCAGCACCGTCTACGACCTTGCAAGCGTCACCAAAGTTGCAGCCACCACAGCCGCGGCAATGCTGCTCCACCAGTGTGGCCTGCTCCATCTCGACACGCTCCTCGGCGATCTGCTGCCCGCATTTGTCGCTGGCCGCGCATCAACTGACAGCGCACGCCGCGTTACGTTGCGCCATCTTCTCGCCCACAATTCAGGCCTGCCCGGCTATGTCGAGTTCTTCCGCACCGTCACCACGCCCTCCGCTCTTCTCGACGCCTGCCTTCAGCTGCCTCTCCAAGCCGAGCCTGGCGCGCGAGCCGAGTATTCTGACCCCGGTTTCATCCTGCTCGGCAAAGCTATCGAGGCCTGTACCGGCGAACTCCTTCCCGCGTGGGTCCAGCGTGAGGTCTTCCAGCCCCTCAATCTTGCGTCTACATGCTTCTCTCCCACCACCGCTGCGCGCCATCTCATCCCTCCTACAGAAGAAGACACATCTCTGCGTCACCGCCGCATCCAGGGAGAGGTGCAGGACGAGAATGCATGGGTCCTCGGCGGAGCCGCCGGTCATGCCGGGCTCTTCTCAAACGTCCCCGATCTGTTGAAGTTTGCAGCAGCAATTCTGCATTCCCGATTTGAAAATGTTCGGGAGAGAAAAGAGCCCAGCCTCTCCAATGGCGAGACGATCTTCAATCCCCAAACCGTAGAAACCTTCGCCGAGCGCCAGAAGCCGCAAGGCAGTTCTCGCGCGCTGGGCTGGGATACTCCGTCATCAAAGTCGTCCTCCGGAAAGCACTTTTCCCCTCATTCCATAGGACATCTTGGTTACAGCGGCTGTTCCCTCTGGATCGATCTTGAGGCTGCGATTGCAGTGGTCCTGTTAACCAATCGCACCTGGCCCGACCGGCCCGCCGCGGCCGGCCAGTTGATCCGCGAAATCCGTCCAGCCTTCCACAACGCCATTCGAGAAGCCCTTTAAACTGACCGACACATATTGCTGCGCAGGTAACACCTTTCATAATTCTCTCGTTACTTGCCCAGCTTGCGATTAGAATCAATAATTGGGGACAGACGCTATGCTTACTAGCTCGATGACGCAGGACACAGCTGGCAACGAGGCGAACGACCTCAAGAATGACCAGGCCTCCCTGCTTAAGAATCTGACGACCGAGAGCCACAACGAGGCATCTCAAGGCTTTGACACCAAATCCGCCATCGAGATTGCGCGCATCATCAACCATGAGGATGCGAAGATCGCGGCCGCTGTCAAAAGAGCACTTCCAGAGATCGCCCAGGTCATTGACCAGGTAGCCCGGAGCCTGCGGGACGGCGGAAGGCTCATCTATGTCGGCGCCGGCTCCAGCGGGCGCATCGCCGCGCTCGACTCCTCCGAGTGTCCACCCACCTATTCAACTGCGCTTGGACAGGTGCAATACATCATGGCTGGCGGCCCCAAGGCTCTGGCCTCTGCTGTTGAAGTCAATGAGGACTCTGAGGAGTTGGGTCAACGCGATATTGCGCGCAGGCGGCCTACCCGCAAGGATGTCGTCGTCGGCGTCTCTGCCTCAGGCCGCACCCCGTATGTTGTCGCCGCTGTAGCCTATGCCCGCGCACGCGGAGCGCATACCGCTGCAGTCACCTGCAATACCGGAACCCCCCTTGCCAGTGCTGCGGATATCGCGATCGTGGCCGAAGTGGGCCCCGAGGTCATCTCAGGTTCCACGCGCATGAAGGCAGGCACCGCGCAAAAGATGGTCCTCAACATGATCACCACCGGCGCAATGACCCGCCTGGGCTACGTGTACGAGAACCTCATGGTCAACGTGCACATGCAGAACTCCAAGCTGGTCGAGCGCGGAATCCGCATCCTGATGAGCGCCTGCAACATGGATCGTGAGACCGCCGTCAACACCATCAAGAGCGCCGGCCGAAGCGTTCCGGTCGCTCTCGTGATGCTCAAGGCAAAAGTCGACAAGCCAGAAGCCGTCCGCCGCCTCGCCAAATCCGACGGCAACGTCCGCCTCGCCATCGAAGACAACGTCCTCGAGCTGTAGGGGAGCAGGATTCGTTATTGTGAAACAGCTTTCGCGAATATTCTCACGCAACGTCGTCGGCTACATCCTTGTAATTTCTTCAGGCGCAGCCTTAGTGCCCCTCAACAGTCGAGCGCAACAAGCGAATTTGTGCCTCGACGGATTTTGTATAGGTCAAAGTATCAAAGAGGCACGATTTGATCAGGTAGCGTGGATAACTCCTCGAAAGGATCTGGCTAAAGAAAAATGTGATGGTATAGGCTGCAAACCAGAAATAGCCTTCCGTGGCTATCCTAGTGAGGATCAGGCAAAGCTCTCAGATGCAGTGAGTTGGAAATATGTCGCTACGACCGAAGATTATAATATCGTCTCGAAAGAAAACCTCGGCGTACTGCGACTATACAAATATGAGTGCAACGCTTCCGCAAGGGGCATCCGGGGAGAAAGGCGTTTCTTCGGCGCGTATCTGAGTACTCCAAGTCAATATCTCACTGTCGTTGGACTCAGACTTATTAACGGTAGCCTCACAGTTTATAGGGTGGCCAGACAATACCCGTACCATAACCCACATGAACTTGCTTCCCTCGCCAAGGAACTAAAGATTCAGTATGGAGGGCGGCTATTACTTTTTGATGGTATCAGTTCAAATGCGTACTATGAAGTTATTGAGCAGCGTAAAGACGCCTGGTTCGGCAGAAGTACCGTATTCAACCCTTCAGATCTCTCCAACAATGCAGCAGAGCTAGTGCTAATTGACCCCAACACACGAGCTTTGCTTGAACCCACTTCAATGCCCGAAAGCGGTGAGATCAGATTAAGCCCGTAAAGTTCTGTAGAAGCGTCAGAGTGGCGAGCGTCAGCGAGCCACCCGTTTCATTCCTTAGGATGTTGTTTACAAGACGACATTTCCAAGGAGG
>Ga0307377_10007654_pt1 | contig 11096 bp, 6 predicted proteins | sample TR3MG_FD_202535 | JGI IMG/M metagenome (GOLD analysis project Ga0307377, IMG submission 202535) | Soil microbial communities from Risofladan, Vaasa, Finland - TR-3 | ecosystem: Environmental > Terrestrial > Soil > Coastal area > Acid sulfate soil | place: Finland: Risofladan, Vaasa | collected... | reverse complement strand
TTCCTCCTTGGAAATGTCGTCTTGTAAACAACATCCTAAGGAATGAAACGGGTGGCTCGCTGACGCTCGCCACTCTGACGCTTCTACAGAACTTTACGGGCTTAATCGACAGGATCGATCCGCGCAGAGGGAATCTGGTTTCCAGAAAACGGAGTCCGCACATACTTCGATCCAAGCGGCGTGGTGGTCGCGGGATCCAGAATCGTTCCGAGCGGATAGACATGACCCGCAGCATCGGCCGGGTTGTTACCATTCTGCAACGTGATCAGATCACTGAAGTCCGTGTAGCCACTGTTACTTTCTTTTAACGTGGGAACCGTACCGACAATGGTGTTACCCTGGCTCAGGCGCGTGCCCTCGTAGTCACCAAAGAAGAAAGTCTTGTTGTGGCCGTTGTAAATGCGGGGTAGCATTACTGGACCGCCCAGCGTAAATCCGAACTGGTTGCGCTTCAAAGCCGCCCGCGGCTGCCCTGCCTGGTTCAAAAAATAGTCATTTGCGTCGAGTACATCATTGCGCAGGAATTCCCAGACATCCCCATGCAATTTGTTTGTGCCTGACTTTACCGTGGCGTTCAGAACTGCGCCCGCCGCCCTGCCAAACTGCGCGTTGTAATTGTTGGTCTGGATCTTGAAGTCCGACAGCGCGTCAACCGGTGTCTGAATCACGAAGTCCTTGCCGTTCTGAGCGGAAACGATGGCGGAGTTGTTATCGATCTCGTCGAGCAGGAAGTTGTTTTGGGTCGCGCGCACACCGTTTGCCACAAAACGGCCGTTGCCGTTCTCGCCACGGGTGCCTTTCTGGGCAAAGGTAACGCCTGCCGCAGTCTGGGCGAGAAAGTAATAATTCCGGCCATTCAACGGCAGGTTATTGATCTGCTCGGAACTGACAACTTGCCCCACGGATGCGTTCTCAGTCTGCAGAAGCGGCGCAGACTCGGATGTCACTTCCACGGTTTCTTGCGTGGACCCCGGTTGCAGAGTAATCGGAATGTCTATCTGCTGTTGGACATCGACGCGAATGTGCTGCTGAACCTGGCGCCGGAAGCCTTGCATTTCAGCTGAAACCGAATAGACCCCAATTCGAACCGGTGAAAAGATAAAACTGCCCTTCTGATCCGTGTGCATTGAGGCGGTGACCCCGGTATTTTCGTTGTGCAGTGTGATCAGCGCGTTTGGGATCATTGCACCCGTCGCGTCCGATACCTGTCCTTGAATCGAGCCGGTGTCTACCTGCGCGCGAGCCCCAACGGCAAAGGAAGCCAGGAGTGCTAACAGGAGAAGGCTGCGTAAGGAAATCTTGTACATCTGCTTCCAGAGGGGATTGCGGTCTGGATATTGGCCAATCGTGGAATGGTCATTGCAAATGACATCTGCCGCCAGTGTAAGTTGACAGAGTTGAAACGTTTTCATTTCTGCGTTCATTGAAGCCTCCAAAGTGTTGAAGCGTTGAGCTGCGTTTTTACAGACAGTTTCCACGGCCATAGACCTCTTCCGGTACACATCCTCTTGAAGGCACCGAACTACCAGCTTTGAGACTGGCAGGATCGTCCGAATCGCCTGCGATTACCGTTAGCCTTGTTGACATTAGCCGCTGACCGGCATTGACTGCGTGGATGCTCTTTCTCGTCAACACGTTTTGTCAAGTGATGAAGAGGCAGTTACTGTTATCCGGAGAGTTTTGAAGGTAAAATATCTAAAATCATATAGATAACATGGGTCAATTAACGTTTGCTTGGCGTTGTTACACGGTGTTACGCTAGCTTCCATGAACCAGACAACATCAAGCGCATCATCAAATGTTTCGCCGGATCAGGCGCTTGAGCATCTGGACTCAGTTCTCAAGAGTCCGTTTTTTGCTTCCAGCAAGCGCTCCCGGGAATTTCTCCGGTATGTAGTGACTGAAACCCTGGAAGGGCGGGGAGACCAAATCAAGGAGCGCAATATAGCGTCCGCTGTATTCGGAAAAGGGATCGGCTTCGAGCCCGGCGAAGACTCACAGGTACGCGTGAAGGCACGGGAAGTGAGAAAGCGGCTATCGGAATATTATGGGGCAGCATCCGATAGTGGTCTGAGAATCGAGCTTCCTCTGGGTGGATATGTTCCCCTGATTCACAGTGTGGAAGAGCCAGCTGCCCTCGACGCACCTGACAAAGGCGAGGTCAAGGGCACTAAGACGAAGTTTGACAGGCGCAAATTCGCCTGGATAGCAGGAGGTTCGGCCGTGGTTTTGGCGGCAGCATCCACTTATCCGCTGTTGCGTCGGCAGAGAGCGCCTTTGGACCTGCTTTGGCAGCCTATATTTGCCACCAAAACGCCGTTGATTATTTTTATTCCGGTTTTGACAGACAGAACAAACCGCGAGTTGACTGACCGGGTCGGTATCGGGCCCGCAGCAGCCCTCAGGCGCGCGGCGGACTTCCTGACCAGGCACAACTATCCATACCACTTGCGATTCGGCGCTGATCTTACCTTCTCCCAACTGCGTGAGCAACCCAGTCTCATCTTAGGAGGCTTCTCATCCATATGGACACTTCGGATGACCCGCGATTTGCGCTTCAATCTTGTTGACGGTGAAGACGTCAATCAAGCGAAGGTCATTGATAAGCAATCCGATAGGGTTTGGAAATCGGTTAATCCAACAGCAGGCGGATACGCCGATGCGGACTATGGGATTCTCTGCAGGCTCTTCGATGCGGAGAGCGGACAAATTGTCTTGATTGCCGCTGGCCTGACAACCTTCGGTACAGAGGCAGCTGCAAATGTTTTCTTCGATCCCGAGCTATTCTCCAGTCTGGTGCAACATGCGCCCGGCGGATGGGAGACGAAAAACATCGAGGCGGTCATTCGTGTCTCTATCATCGGTACAACCCCCTCGTCTCCCCAATTGGTTGCGACGCACTTTTGGTAGCTTGCATCCCGGGACTCTGGGTACAGAGGTCTGGCGGAACCGACACAGTGGCGGGCAGCGCAAGCTGCCTGAGTCTGCACTGTTTGATTCAGTTCTCAGTCAGGGGCAGTGACACCACGCCGCAGTGCACCTTGCACTGGACCCTCTCCGTCACAACCAACGCTGGGCCGTAGCTGGCACCATTTGCGCTTTCGGCGTCCAAGGGGCGAAATCCTGAAAATAAATTGGGGCGCCTTCCAGAAAGTGAAGAATTTCCTGAGTGATGCTCTGGATGTTGTAACTCAGAGGATCTCGCACAGGAGGTTGAGCGGCGTACGCATGCAAAGCCGAAGCGAAGGGCCTTGCCTTCTCCCGCATGTATTCGATGGTCTGCAGAGACTGCAGGGTTGCGTGCGGATCGGTCGCCTTCATCCACCGTTGGAGTATTTCGCGACCTTTGGGATTCTGAAACCATTTGCAGTTGATGCCGGCTATCACTATTTGCACAGACGGATGCGAATCATCCAATGCGGCGGAAATCTCTTTTTCAAACGGCTTGACTGCTTCCCCCTGCGCATCGAGACCAATCGCTGCCCAATAGCGCACGGTCGCATCTGAGTCTCGCAAAGCTTTCAGTTGGCGCGGAATGACGTCAGGCCCCCTGCCAGACAAGTTTGCAACGGCAAGAATTCTCTCGAACGGATAGGCCTGGTTGTCCATTCGGAATTCATAGGGCGTATTGCTTTTCGCGCGCAAGGCCATTTCATATTCAGGCAAAAAATGAATATCCCGAACATCATGCAGATGGAGTTGGAGGGCACTCCGCATCATCTCCAACTGCGCTTGATGAGCATGCTCGCCGGCCAAATTGTGAATTTGCCAGGCATCGTTTCCTAGGTCAAACAAGTATTCGACCGGCTGCCGCGGCTTGATTAAGGACGCTTGAAGTTCATTCAACCGCCCCGTGCTGTAATCGACACGGATAAGACGCATAATGTCGCTGACATCGCTGTATTTCAAATACTTCACAAGAGGCAGTTGCGGCAGGAATACTCGAGTGTAGAAAAAGCGGCCGTCTGTTACAGCGCGCGACAGGTCCGGGCTCTCATCAATGCGGTTGCGGCTGCACCAAACATATTGACGCGGAGCGCAACGGGCCACTCCAAGGAGGGGGCGTCCAGTCATATGATTTGGGATGTCTACGCCTGCCAGACTCAGCACTGTTGGTGCGGCATCCTCTGAGCTACTGACAAGTTCATCCACCTCCTGACCCATCGGCCAGGGTGAAAGGTGTTGAAACTTGGGAGGAAAATAAACAAAGTATGGGACTTGAAAACCCAATCCCAATGCGCTTGTCTTGCCACGGGGAATGCCTTCGCCGTGATCGGCAAAACAGAAAACGATGGTATCGTCGGCGAGGCCATCCTTTTCCAGTCGAGCAACTATTTCTCCGAACTCGTTATCGGTCAACTGGAGCGAATTGTAAACGCGGCAGAGGTGCTTACGCATTTCTGGCGTGTCGCGGTAGAAGGGCGGTACCGTAATGGCCTCCGGAGTAATTCGATCTTTTTCCGGGAGCTTGTTCAACACGTTCTCGACGTACCATTCGTATGGATTTGTCATTGTCCGGGACTGATGGCTATTCATCAGATTGAACACGGCAAAGAATGGCTGACCCTGTTCGCGATGCCACCATCCGGCCTCCCCGGATTGCTCATCGAAAGTGTCTGAACCGGCCGCGAACCCCGTACCCCAGCCTCCGGCGCCGCGACATTCGTTCCATGCTTCGTGAACAAAGTGTTCTTCATTCGCGAGGTTATAGTCGGTTTTCAGGTTATTGGTGGTGTAATAACCAGCGTTACGAAGATAATAGGGAAATCCCTTGATGTCATCCGGAATTGGATAGGTGCTACGGTGGTGGCCTGTGCCGAGTGTCTCGGGCAGGCAACCGGTAATGATGGTACAGCGACTGGGCGCACAGACCGGCGCAGTTGAGAATGCACGCGTAAATCTGACCCCGCGAGCGGCCAGCCTGTCCATGTTGGGCGTACGGGCGGCATTGTTCCCATAACTGCCAATGAATTGGGGACAGGTATCCTCCATCGTAATCCAGAGGATATTTGGGCGATCTGTCGCCTGCCCGGCCCCTTCCGCCTTCAGAAAGGGCGACCCGCATGTCAGTCCGAGCGCCGCACCAGCGGCCGTCTTGAGAAATGTTCGCCGCGGGATGCCGTCAATAGTCCCGCCGTCGGAATCGGCCGCCGGCATCGGTGTACTTAAGTTCTGGATATCCATGATTTCTCCTATATGGAGCTGAGCTGCGCTAACACGGGGCGGATTGCATGTTCCTTCGGATATAAGCAAAGAGCATGTGGGGCCTTATCCGACGGATCCTCTTCTGTGAAAATGGCGAACACTACGGTGATCCTTTGCACTCTACATGTTCATGACGTCGACACTGCCGATGGGAATGAGGAGTGAAACAACTTCAACCCAACTTGGCATGATTGAAGGCATTGAAAAGTTCTGCGATGAACTGCATTGCCTGTTCCTAGGCTGAAACGCGCTCAATATTACCTACAAGGAATACATACGAGCAAACTCCCATTGCACCCATGCCTGAAATAAACAGGAGTGGCCGGGAAAAGCTCTCTCCTCTTATGAGAAGACCGATGGCGATCGGCACGACAATGGCCGAACAGTTTGAGATGAAGTTGAACACTCCTCCAGTCAGGCCAATGAGGCGCACTGGTGCAACTGTAGAGACGACGGACCAGGTGATTGAAGCGAAGCCACATCCAAAGCAAGAGCATGTCATCCATGCGATAACCAGGCGAGGATCGTGGCATTGATTCGCGAGAAAGATTAGGCTGGCCAACAGCGAACCAGTGACGATCGGAATCTTTCTGGCGAGGGTAATGCTTAGACCGCACCGCAGCAACCAATCCGAAAGGAAGCCCCCCAGAATTACTCCAATAAATGCGGCGAGAAAGGGCAACGAAGCCAGTAGCCCCGCTTTTGCAAGTTCAATGTGCTTGTAGCGAACGAGGTACATCGGAAACCACGTGAGAAAAAACCACTGAATCGATGTAAGGCCGAATTGACCGATGTAAATGCCCCACAGCTTTCGCCTGCTCAGGACGAGGGCAAGATCCTGCCATACGGAAGCAGATCGCGATTGGTTCAGCTTCAAAGTCAGATCGGGAACGCCTCCTCCTTCTTCAATCAGTCTTAGTTCGGCCTGGTTGACACCACGTGCCTGAGTAGGGTCGCGATAGAGGAACCACCAGGCCAGCGACCAGATCACGCCCAATGCACCAGTAGCCTGGAAGATGAATCGCCAACCATAGCGCGTTTCCAGCCAGGCCAGCAGAGGAGTGAAAAATGCCAGCCCAACGAACTGCCCCGATGTGTAGAAACCTATTGCTCCGCCGCGCTCTGACTCGGGGAACCAAGTGGTCACAACGCGATTATTGATGGGGTACGACGGTGCCTCCATTGCCCCCACGGTGAGTCGCAAAGCGATGAGGGCGACAAATGTCCCCACAAAGCCCATTAGGAGCGTCGCAAGAGACCAGAGCATCAACATGACCGCAAAGAGGAGCCTTGGGTTAACCCTGTCGACGAATCGACTGGCAGGAATCTGAAAGAGCACGTAGGTCCAACCGAACGCAGACAGCATTGTTCCAAGCGCAACCGGGCTGAGGTGCAAATCTTCTGAGAGGCGGGGAGCAACAACGGACAGATTGCTTCGGTCAAGATAGTTGATCATCACGCAAACAAAGAGCATCCACATGACGGAGATACGCCGTCGCGTTGGTGCCTGTTGGACGCTAATTGCCACGTCTTGCGTCACGCTCTTACCGTTTGGGCGGACTACCACTCAGCCACGCTTCCATCGGTATGGCGCCAGAGCGGATTTCTCCATCGGTGGCCGACTCTGGCCTGTTCCATGACATATTCTTCGTTGACCTCGATGCCCAGGCCCGGTCCTTGGGGAATTTGGATGCAGCCGTTCTCATATTTGAAAACGGAAGGGTTCTTCAAGTAGTCGAGAATGTCATTTGTCTGGTTGTAGTGCATGCCGAGCGACTGCTCCTGAATAGTAGCGTTGTAACACACCGCATCGAGCTGCAGGCTGGCCGCCAGTGCAATGGGGCCGAGCGGGCAGTGGAGGGCAAGAGCCACGTCGTAACATTCCGCCATTGCTGCGATCTTCCGCGTTTCCGTAATGCCGCCCGCATGGCAGACATCTGGCTGAATGATGTCCACGTGGCCGGACTCAAGAATAGGTCTGAAGTCCCAACGCGAGTACAGACGTTCGCCAAGAGCGATCGGGATACTGAATTGCGAAGCGAGATCCTTGAGCACATCGGCATGTTCGCTTTGCACGGGTTCCTCAACAAACATCAGGCGATATGGCTCAAGTTCATGGAGGAGGGGCTTCGCCATGGGCCTGTGCACTCTGCCGTGGAAGTCCACGGCGATGCCGAAGTCATTACCAACCGCCTCGCGAACTGCGGCGATGTTAGTGGAAACCCGATCGATCTTTGCGAACGAGTCGAGGTACTGAAGCTCCTCAGTTCCATTCATCTTCAGCGCGGTGAATCCGCGCGCCAGCGCATCGCGCGCTGCTTGCGCCAGATCCTGGGGACGATCCCCGCCGATCCAGGTGTAGGCTCTGATGCATTCCCTCACAGGGCCTCCGAGCAATCGATGTACGGGCTGGCCCAAAGCTTTGCCGCGAAGGTCCCATAGAGCCTGATCGACTCCCGCGAGTGCACTCATATGCACACCGCCGCCGCGGTAAAATCCTCCTCGATAGAGAACATTCCAATGATCTTCTATGGGCGAAGGGTCTTTCCCGACGAGGTATTCGGCCAACTCATCCACTGCGGCAGCCACGGTTCGCGCTCGCCCCTCCAGTACGGGCTCGCCCCATCCGCACAGGCCTTCATCTGTTTCGATCTTCAGGAAGAGCCATCGCGGCGGAACCAAATAGGTCTTCAACTCAGTAATCTTCATATTTCTCCAAAGGGCTCATACGCGTTGGCGCACTTCGCCGGTAGCTTTCGATTCATTTTCAGCAGATCTGGCTGGCCGACAATCCCGGCCGCAGGCCATCGCCGCGGTTTGATCATTCCTCAGAGAGGTCGTAGCTCGTCGTGGTAAGCGCAGCGTAGGTCTGGCTAGTTCCGTGGTTCTTACTCCGTGGAACTCTTGGTTCGCCGAAGTCAAACTTTGCTGCCCGATCCAGGCTCCTTTGCAAGCCAGCTCAGAGTTTAGGGCCGCAACGGCTCCAAGACAACTACATCGTGCAGCTTCCTGAGATTGAGGCACCTCCTTGAGAGAATCGGGCTGTTTGTTGGCAAGCGTATAAGCCTTGAACGCTTTAATCGCGATCAAATGGCGCTGATGATGAGCAGGTTAAACGCATGTAGCCGAGCGTGATTGATTAGAACGGGGCTCATCAACCAGCCGCATCGACCGGAGGAGACCATGAGGCGCGCATTTTGTCGGTTCCACAGCGGGAAGCGATTGATTCTTAAAGATTCATGAGCCTGGTTGTATCCTCGCGTGGCCCTATGGATCGACTTGGCCGTGTTCCGGTTACGTGCACGAAAAAAATATTGACACGTATAATTCTGTCCGATATAGTTGTCCACCATGTGACGTGATCGTACACGGTATTGCGTGGCAATGGGGTAATTTTAAGTTTTTGATCAGGCCAGATGAGCCGAAAGGCTGGAGGGATATGGAAATGAGAGTTGAGAGATTTGCAAAATGGGGGCGCGTGTCTTTGGTGTGGCTCGCGCTGATGACTTGTATCGCCGTGGCCAAGGCTCAGGTTGATACCGGCACAATTCTGGGCACGGTAACGGATAGTACAGGCGCCGTTGTTCCTGGGGCCACGGTGACCATCATCAATCAAGCGACCTCAGCTTCGCGAATGGACAAGACCAAGGCGGACGGGAGATTCGTATTTACTCCGCTTCAAATTGGCACATACAGTATCGACGTGCAAGCTGCCAGCTTCAAGAAAGCAACAATCAAGGGCGTGCAGTTGAATATTCAGCAGCAGGCTTTGGTGAACGTTGTGCTCGAGCCGGGAGCGGTCACTGAGAGCGTCGAAGTGACAGAAGCGCCTATGTTGATGCAGACGCAGAGCGGTTCAGTGGGACAGGTAATCGAACAAAAGAAAATTGAGGATCTACCGCTGAACGGACGTGACTACACCATGCTGGTGATGTTGACGCCTGGTGTGACGATACCTCAGCAGGGAGCTCGAGCGCGCAATCAGTTCGTGGCCAATGGAGCCCGGGTGGCGCAGAACGACTATCTGCTCGATGGCATCGACAACAACAGCAACAGCGTGGATTACCTTGATGGCGAAGCCGATGTGATCAAGCCTCCGGTGGATGCGATCGCCGAGTTCAAGGTAATGACCAGTTCGTTTCCAGCGGAGTTTGGGCGTGCCGGTGGCGCGATCGTGAACGCAACGCTAAAATCGGGCAGCAACAAGTTTCATGGTTCGGTTTGGGAGTTTTTACGTAACGATGCGCTCGATGCTTACAACGACTATTTTGTGCCCAACGCGACGCAAAGCAAGAAGCCTGAACTCCGGCAAAACCAGTTTGGCGGCACCGCGGGCTGGCGTCTTTTCAAGGACAAGACTTTTTGGTTCGGTGACTATGAAGGAACCAGAATTGTTAACGGATCGACATACTCCGGCCTGACAGTTCCGACTGCTACGGAAAGAAGCAGCGGATATACGAATTTTCAGGACGTGCTGGGCGCGACCGGAACCTTCCCCCGTACCGATCTGCTTGGACGGTCGTTCCAAAATGGCCAAATATTCGATCCGGCGACCACTCGGCCTGTGACGGCGGGTCAAGTTGACCCTGTGACTGGATTAACGGCGACGGGAAGCGGGTATGTCCGCGAGGCGTTTCTGAATAACCAGCTTCCTGCGAGCCGCCTGGATGCGAATGCCATTAAATTGCTTCAGCTCTACCCGGCTCCGACCACTTCCGGAGTGCAGAACAACTACAGTGTGGTGCCGAACAACACCAACAGCACGAACACTGCGGATATGCGCATCGACCAGCGCTTCCGCGATCAGGATCAAGCGTTCTTCCACTACGACTACATCAGCAGCGTCCGGGTCGTGCCGCCTCCCTTCGCGGGCGTCGCAGATGGAGGCCCTTATGGAGCCGGCACTGAAATATTCAACGTGCGCGGCTTTGCGCTGGGCTACACGCATACGTTTTCGCCAACGATGGTCAATGAGGCTCGCCTTGGCTACACGCGCGGCCACGATACGCGCAATCCGTCAGGTGCCAGTACCATGGGGATTCCCGCGCAGTTTGGAATCACCGGCGTCCCGCAATTGCCGCTTAACGGCGGCCTGCCGTATATGTCAATTGGGATACTGAGCCAACTCGGCGGCGCCGGGTGGTTGCCAGGCAATCGCTATAGCAACACGGAACAGATGACGGAGAACCTGACCAAGGTTTACAAGAAGCATACCTTCAAGGCGGGCGCGGAGTTTCAGTACATTTATTTTCCGTGGATTGCACCACCTGCCTCAAAGGGAAATTTCTACTTCCAAGGGGGCTACACTTCGATTCCCCAACAATCGGACAGTTCAACCGGTACGGCACAATTGCTGCTTAGCCCGATCACCGCGACGGTTCCCAACGGCGTGAACCTTGTTGGAGGGATGAATTCAATCAATGCCTCGAACTTTGGGGAAGTACACGCCAACCGGAATTACTTCGGCGCATACTTTCAGGACGACTGGGCGATTACGCGGAAACTTACGCTGAACCTCGGCGTACGCTGGGAGCATTTTGGGTTGACTGGAGAGACAGGCGGAGCGCAAGCGAACTTCGTACAGCCGTCTCTCACATCCAACAGCGGTGCGCAGTACATCATGACGGCTGGGCACAAGACCTCTCCTGCTCTCTCTTCGAGCTTTACCAACGCCCTGCAAAGCGATGGCATTGCACTGGTCTTCTCAGATAAGTACGGAACGGGAATGGGTACTATACAAAAGCTTAACTTCGCGCCGCGTCTTGGCTCATCTTCTACAGTTTGCGGCGCGAAGAGTCTGTAATCCCTTGATTTTATTAGAGGGGGTAGGCGAATCGATGAAAACCTAGTGTCACGTAATATCCCTTAGAATCGTAATATTATTTTATTCA
>Ga0307377_10007648_pt1 | contig 11103 bp, 20 predicted proteins | sample TR3MG_FD_202535 | JGI IMG/M metagenome (GOLD analysis project Ga0307377, IMG submission 202535) | Soil microbial communities from Risofladan, Vaasa, Finland - TR-3 | ecosystem: Environmental > Terrestrial > Soil > Coastal area > Acid sulfate soil | place: Finland: Risofladan, Vaasa | collected... | reverse complement strand
ACACGGAGTCCGCGCACCTCAAGGACGAGGTGGAGCGGCTGCGGGCTGCGCTGGAAGGCCAGCCGGTTATCAAGTCCGAATGGGAGCAGAAGTGCGAGGAGGTCGAGCGGCTGCGGGTTGGAGTCGAGACATTGCATAACACGGTTGCTGTTCAGAAGAGGGAACTGGACGGCCTAGAGGCTAAAAACGAGCGGCTGCGGGCGATCAAGCGGTCTGATACCGAAATGATCGAAGAATGCCGCAAGGAACTTGCAGAGTTAGCTAACAACCGAGATGGGTTAGAGCATGACTGGAGCGAGAGGGGAGCCAGCATCGACGCGGCGCTGGGACAGTTGTCAGTCATGCGCTGCGAGTGCAAGCCTCCCAAGGGGCCGATGTGTGACCGTCACTTGCTGGAGCGCACGCTGAAGGGGCAGCCATGACTCGAAGGAAGCCCGGTAGAACACGCACTCCCGACCGGAGGAATTGGTGAGGTACATCAGTAGGTCGGGATATGAAACTTATACCGCCTGCGAGCGCCGGTACTACTACGAGCAGCTCTGGCAGGGGACCGGGCTCGACAAGCCGATCAAGGAGGAGTACCTCACCATCGGCCTGGCACTGCACACCGGTATGGAGCACCTTGGCAAGAAGCTCCTCGCCGAGGAGAAGTGCGATCCCGAGTTCGACCTGCGCGACAGGATCATGGCCCACACTGGAGATGCACTCCAGGCGATCGAGCGCGACTGGCAGGTCAACATGGCCGGGGCCTATGACATCGCCAACGGGGTGGGGGAGCTCCCCGCGGATCTCCAACTCCGGGGGCAGCTGGACGAGTGGGTTCACCTGGCCCAGGCGATGTTCCTCGCGTGGGTGCGGGTTCGAGCCCTCGACTTCTTCACCCAGTACGAGCCCCTGATGGTGGAGGAGGAAGCTCCCCTCGTGCTGACCTCCGGGCTGACGCTCGACACCAGGAGCGATCTCGTAGTGAGGGATCGGCAGACGGGCAACGTGTTTGTGTTCAACTGGAAAACCACAGGCTCGAAGTCCAACTTCTTCGAGGCCCACAACCGGAGCATCCAGATGTGGACTGAAGCCCTGGCCGTGCAGCACAAACTCGGGGAGCCGGTGGCAGGCACCATCTGCGAGGGCTTCTTCAAGGGCTCGAAGAAGAGAGGCTCCTACTCGAGCGTGCTGCTGTGGGGCTACGAGCGGAATGAGATCTGGAGCGCCAAGTACACCTCGGGGTGGAACAAGACCGCGATGTGGCGGAAGGGCTATGAGCTCCCGAACGGCGACTGGGGCCTGGCCGCGTGGATCAACTGGATCCCAACCCGCCTCATCGAGGAGCAGTTCATGCGGACCCCGCCGATCCCGATCAACGAGGGCGCGGTGGAGGGGTGGCTGCCACAGGTGGTGCAGAGGGAGACGGACCTCCAGCACATGCTCGAGCAGGAGAGCGAGAAGGACCGGTTGCAGTACTTCTTCCAGAGGTTCGGGAAACAATGTATTTGGTGTCCTTATGATTCGATCTGTCAGGGCTTGACTCTGCCTGAGGATCTTGTACAATCTGGTTTGCTGGTCACCCGGAAGGACCACCATAACCGAGGGGAAGAGAATGATGGTTGAGACACCGACGTTGAAGTTCCTCACACCCGAGCATCGGTTCCTGATCTACGCCACGGGCGGCGCGGGCAAGTCGACCCTCATCCGCGACCTTGCGGTGCACGTCTGGCAGACGATGGGTCTCAAGACGCGGATCGTCGGCGCGGACGGCGGGGGCAACAAGCCCTTTCAGGTCTTGATGAAAAAGGGCATCCTCGACTACTGGCCAATCGACCTGTGGGACCGGGACATCTGGACCACCTACGACCGGGCGACCAAGGGGTGGTGGCCGGAGGATCTCGAAACCCCGAACTCCAAGCTCCAGCCCCCCTACGCGTCCCACCTGGTCTGCCCCTTCTGCAAGACGCGCGGGGCGCTGGTGAACATGTGCCCGGCGTGCAAGAAGGCCATCCCCGCGGGGACCACCACCAAGGTGGAGCTCGAGCCCCTGAACGGGTTCGAGAAGGTCGGGGCCTACGGGTTCGAGTCGATCGCGGCGTTCGGGTTCAACATCATGGCCAGGCTACGCACGATCGAGAAGAAGTCCGACCTGATGACCGTGGACGACCCCGATGCGCCCGACGCGCGCATCGCCCAGAGCGCCCAGCACCACTACGGCATCGCCCAGGCGAAGGTCCAGGAGTGGGTGGGCAACACCAGGAGGTTGCCGGTCTGGGCGGTCGCCTGGAGCACCCTCGAACTCCGCGGTGGCGACGATGGCTACGGGAAGCCCGTCTACGGGCCGGCGCTCCCGGGGAAGAAGCTCACCGCGTTGTGCACCCCCTGGTTCACGGATGTTCTGCACCTGGAGCTCGAACCCGAGGAGAAGAAGGACCCCGACGGGATGCAGATCGTCAACCGGGTGATGTACCTCGCCGATCACTACCCGCCGGATACCAAGCCGTACGGGTTCAAAGCCAAAACCTCCGTCCCGGGGATGCCGACCCGCATCCTCGCCCCGGCAGGCACCAACAACATGGCCACCTACTTCGACGAAGTAGCCAAGGCCTACGCCAGAGAGGAGAAGCTCCTTGGGCTCTGAGAAGAGAAGGAGCAAAGCATTGACCAGCACTTCTCGCCGAGGCTTCCTCGGCAAGCTCGGCCTGGGGAGCGCTGCTGCTGCGGCTCTCACCCAGCTGAAACCTGTGAGCCCTGAGAATCTCGACGCCCAGGGGTTCATCCCTCCCGAGAGGCGCGAGCAGGTCATGGGCCCGGTCAAGGTAGGCAGAGGCCCCGCCCAGCGGGTCTCCAACGTGTCGACCTACCACTTCAAGAACCGGGGGGACCAGGATCTGAAGATCCAGGCCTCCAGCGATGAGGACCACTTCTCCCTGTGCATCGGCCCGGGGGAGAGCTTCATGGCGACCGCAGACCTCTCCGACCAGCAGGAGAGAGCGCTCCTGTCCATGCTCCGCAAGCAGCCGGTGACGGTGTGCATCACCCGGCGGGGCGGAGGGTTGAGGTTCTCCGAAGGCATGACCATGGAGCCCGACCCGGGGGCTTCGCGCTATGTCCGGGGCAGGGGTTGGGTGAAGGATTGGGCTGACGACGGAAAGAAGGGCCCGGATTGGAGGCAGAACTCATGAGGGTCCTGAGTTGGAGCACCGGCCCTGGCGGGCACCAGGAGCTGCTGGCGGGGCAGCTCGCCAAGGCGGGGATCTCCTTCCACGTCGGCGCGAAGGAGAAGGACGCCAACGCAGAGCGCGAAGGTCACCGTCCCCGCCGGGGCTGGAGGGCCAAGCTCGAGTGGTATCGGGACGCCCTCCGGGTGGAGACCCGCGGCGAGCTCATCGTCCTGTCGGATGCCTGGGACGTGGTGTTCACTGGCACCCAGGAGGAGCTCCACGCCAAGGCCCCCCTCGAGGGGACTGTGCTGATCTCGGGGGAGAAAAACTGCTGGCCCGACACCCTCCGCCAGCACGAGTACCCGATGGGGGCCACCCCCTGGATGTTCGTCAACTCCGGGGGGATCTACGGTTGGGCCAGCGACTTGCTGGAGCTCCTGGAGTGGGGCCTGGAACACCTCGGCCCCGTCGCCGCAGAGGATGACCAGAGGTTCTGGACGAGCCTCTTCCTGAAGGGGCAGAGCCCGAACTGGATGCTCCCCCGGGTGAAGCTCGACGAGGAGTGCAAGGTGTTCCAGACGATGTTCCTGGGGGTCAGCGACGAGTTCGGGGTGGTCCAGGAGGGACGATTCAAGAACCTCCGCACGGGGACCCTCCCGCAGTTCCTCCACTTCAACGGCGGGGCGAACTGGACAGAGCGGGACCTCCTCCAGATGGGGATGCTCTGATGGGCCAGGATGCGCCGCCTCTCCCCTTGGAGACCGACTCCCAGGAGTACGACCTCCTCGAGAAGGCTGCGAAGCTCGCGCCCCGGGGCCCGGACCTCCTCTGGTTGGAGATCGGCACCCGGGAGGGGGGCTCCACGGAGATCCTCCTGAACGGGATGGACGCCGGCAGTGGGCAGACCCTCGTGAGCGTCGACCCCTACGGGGGGATCCCCTACCTGTTCTTCGGGGTGGTGGAGGATGGCGCCCTCCAGGGGGGCCGCACCGATGGCCCGATCTCCTGGGGCTGGATCTCCGGCTTCGGCCTGGGCTACGACGCCGCGATGAGGGAGAGAGCAACGGTGGCTCTCCTGCACCTTGCGGGCGCCCGGGGCCTCAACTTCGTCCCCTTCCTCCTGGAAGACGTGGAGTTCATGGAGAGGTTCCACGATGGGGTGCCGGCCTACCGTGGGGGACACAAGCAGCTCCTGGGCACCTACGGTCTGGTCTTCCTCGACGGTCCGCATGACACCCCCGCGGTGCTCGCCGAGCTGGCCTTCTTTGTGCCACGCCTCGCCGAGGAGGGCCTGATCATCGTGGATGACTGGCTCCCCGCGGAGCGGATGGACTTCTGGAACCAGGTCGGCCACCAGTGGGGTCTGAGGTTCGTCGCCGAGGGGGACTCCAAGGTGGTGTTTCGCCGAGGGGTTTACACCCAGGACGGGGAGGGGTTGCTGTGAGCCCGTCGAAGGGGACCAACCTGCTTCAGGACGTCCACCTGGTGGAGTGGAGGAACAAGGACTCCCTCGCGGGGAGGTGGAGCGCTTGGCACCCCCTCGATACCTACTTCACCACCTTCCGCCGGGCGAAGCGGGAGAGGGATATGCTCTGCACTGGAGGCGGTGCTTGGAGCCTGCACGCAGGGTATCAGGCCCGGGTGGTGAGCTTCCGCCGCCGGCGCACCTACCTCCCGGAGGGAGACAAGGGATGAACGGGAAGTGCGAGCACACCCTGGCAGAGCTCGTCTACTGGCTTTTCTGGCTCGGCGTGATCCTGGGGGTGTATAATTGCCTGTTCTGAAAGGAGATCCCCATGGCCTGCGGATTCGGGAAGGGACGGAAGACCACCAAGCGCGTGGAGGGGAAGCCCCTCGCGCCGATCGGACAGGGCAGCATGTCTCACGACCTCCCCAAGTGGTCGCCGACGAAGGTGCTGTACCAGGGGAAGTGAGCCCGATCACAGACCCACCCGTCGGAGGCGGGTAGAGTAGACGTTCGTTGAGGGGGGACACCAACCTTGTCTAGCTTGTACCGCTTGTCCCATGTTGTTTAACTTGTACTAAGGAGACCAGACGTTATGCCCGACAATTCCGACGACCTGCTGGACCTCGAAGCTCTGACCCAGAACGCCGAGGAAGTCCCCGACGAGCCGGTCGAAGCCGAGGATTACGTTCCCTTCACCGCGACCCCTCCGGGGAGGTACATCTCCCCCAGCCGGGTCATCAAGGGCCGCCAGCGGGACGACCACCACTTCACCTTCCAGATCTCGCTCCAGGGCGGGATCGTCGACGCGAACGACTCCTCGCGAACCTACGAGAAGTCGGATCGCTACCCCCTGACCGATCGCCGGTGCTCGACCAAGCCCTTCCAGGACTTCGACCGGGGGATCACCTCCGGAGCTTCGAAGTACCTCCGAGCCTTCGGCATCTCCACCAAGGGGGTCAAGGCGGACGCGATCCCCGCGCTGATGCTCCCCACGCAGACCGTGGCGGTCGGGGTGTCCATCGGTCGCGGGCCCAAGTCCAAGGACGTCGATGGGAAGTGGCTCACGCCCTTCCACGATGGCCAGGGCAACCACATCGTCGCCGACAAGCGCCCCGATGGGTGGAAGGAGTTCCGCACCAAGGACTTCCGCAACGAGGATGGGACGCTGAAGAACTCCATCGAGGCCGCGGACCAGACCTGGGACGCCAAGGCCACCGTCGAGGGGTACTTCCCGCTGAAGGACTAGCCTCTGTTGTCTCTCTGTCATGTCGTGTCTCTCTGGGTGGGGGGTCTCAGCAATGGGGCCCCCCATTTTTCTTGAAGTGGAGGATGCTGGTGCAAAACAAAGAGCTGGTCGATCGGTTGGAAGGCCTGGGGAACGAGATGATCATCCTGGGTCGGTTGATAGGGAGCTCCGCAGAGCGCCTCCGGCGAACCTCCCCTGCTGAGCACGTCATCGGGAAGAACCTCCTCCTCGAGGCGGCGGCGACCTCCGAGAGGGTGACCTCGGTTCTGCGCGAAGCCGTCGAGGAAGCCGCAAAGGACTGAGCCCTTTAGGGGCGGGTGCTATAATGCGCCTGCAGGCGCAAGAGGAGGTAGTTGATATGGCGCACATTCCAAACCCCGGGGACTTCAACTCGCCCGGAGAGCAGAACGACCCGAACAAGATCAAGGCTGCAGCGGAGGGCAAGCTCAACGGGCCCGCACCAGGGTTGGAGGCTCCGCCTGAAGCTCTTGCCCAGGAGCTCATCCGCAAGGAGCCCGGGGGAGAGGAGGCTCAGCCCTTTCGGCCGGACCCTAACCGCCTGGTGGCGGCGCGGGAGGTTGAGGCCACCGCCCCCCAGTTCGCTCCGATCAAGCAGATCGGCCAGGAGGTGACCTTCACTCTGGTGGTCCCCGACAATCGCCCGAGCCTGCTGATCCCCCTCCAGGGCCCCGGGGCCTACAAGATCTCGATCGAGAGGAGAGAGTAGATGCGCAGAGCACTGATGGTGGTGGCCCTGAGTCTCCTGGTAGGGGCCTGTAGCTGGCTCCCCAAGCCTCCCATCCAGCCGGAGCCCCCCTGCACCCCCGGCTCCTGCGACCGCAACCCCAACGCCCCCACCATGTGCATGGATGGGGAGTGCGTCCCGTGTGCTCCCTCCTTGGTGGGAGCGATCTGGAACACCGACGCCGGCGAGATCTGGTGCAGCACACCGGCCCGGCCGGTGAAGCACTGGCCCCCGGACAAGGAGTGCCCGGTGCTCACCCAGCTCTGCGAGGAAGTCCCAGGCCCCACCCCTCAGTGCGATACTCTCCCGCCAGGGAGCTGCGCGTGCTTCGAGGGACCCAACTGGAAGCCCTGCGTCCCCGAGCTCCCCGAGCCCCAGTGCCCGAAGTTCACCGACCGGGGAGGCACCGAGCAGTGCCAGAGCGATGCCTGTGGGTGCTTCTGCGAGCAGGAGTGGCGGGAGTGTTCTCTCCCGGGGGAGTGCTCCTTCCCCCAGGGGGTCCCCGGGGGTGACTTCACCCAGGGCCCGGTACTCACGGAGTTCGCCGGCCAGGTCAACGCCAACATGAAGGAGATCACCGGATGCGAGATCGGAACCGACTGCCCGACGGGGATGGCCCCGGACCCCTGGATGCACGCGGTGATCGAGAAGCTCCAGGCCCAGGGCCTGTGTGCGGGCCGGCATGTCGATACCACCCCCGGTGGGACCGACGAGATAGCTGTCTCTGCAAGCTGCACCGCGGCCTGGGAGGGCTACAAGGTCTACAACTACGGCGGGGGGAAGGTGATCTGGAGCCCGAATGCGAACCGCCCAAGCTGGACAATTACACCCGATCACTGTTCAGGCGGGCCGGTCGAACCGCCACCTGTGGGTGAGTGCCCCCTTCCACACCCGGACCTCACCAACATGAAGTTCAAGCACACGGAGCACAACGGGAAGCTCGATACCTCGTGGGTCACGGTGAATCAGGAGCCCTATTGTCGGGAGATCGGCATGAGCCCGATGGCGGACGGCACTCCGCGTGCGGGCTGTCCCGTGCGTCCCGAGGGCGGCGAGGGCAGCGAGGAGCGGGGTCCCTGCGAGGCAGAGCTCTGCGACCAGAAGTGGGAGTGCAACGGTGAACCCGAGAACCCATCCAACCCCGCGCAGAGCAACTGCCGAGGACACTGGAAGACGTGGTGCTCTGCGCCTGGATCCACCGCGGTTGCTGAGGGAGATCGGTAGGTGGACAAGGAGACCCGCTTGTTGATCGCCGGCCTGGGGATGCCCTTGGTGTTGGCGGTTGCCGGGTGGGTCAACGCCAGTGCTGAGGCGGCGAAGCAGGAGCACAAGAAGCTCGCCCTCTCCGACGACTTCCAGGCTTACGTCGAGTACGTCATGGTGCAGAAGGGATGTGAACCTTGAACTTCATCGACTGGATCGTGCGGATCGCAAAGACCATCGTCAAGGGCCGGGAGGCTGGACTCTGGAGTGAGAAGAAGGGTGGCGGATCTCTCGATCTCAATGCCCCCTCCAAGCCCGAGGATCTCAAGGGGATCAAGCCTTGAGCACCGGCTTTGTTCTCGTCGGGACGCTCACGATCCTCGCGGTGATCTGGCTCCTCCTTGAATGGCGGACCCTCAGCGACAAGGTCGAGGGCAACCACATCACCGCGGTGGTCAGGCAGGCAGTGAAGAAGCAACCCGGGCCGTTCATCCTGTTCTTCTTCGCCCTCGGCTATCTTTGTGGCCACCTCCTCTGGCCATGACCTACGAGCGGTGGAAGCAGATCGAGAGGCTCCAGTGGGACAAGGCCCTCAGGGAAGCTCCCACGATCAACCGGAGGCGCCTCGCCCAGAAGCTCCACCGTGCGATGATATCCACCCATGGGAAGTGCCCGCCGAAGCCTGGGTTGGGGATCAAGGAAAAGGCGGGATTGTGGTTCCTCCGGCGGAAGCTCAACTCCGCCCTCGAGGACAAGGAGATCGAGATGAGTCCTTTTCTGAAGAAGCTGATCGTGAGTGCTGTCTACGGTGTGGGTGCCTGTGGTGCCACCATCCAGCTGGCCCTCGTCGACAACGTGATCCAGGGCAACGAGTGGGGCGCGATCGCCTCCGCGTTCATCGCCGCGTTCTGGGGCACGTTCAAGTCCAACACCACCGCGATCATGCCGTCGCGTAAGGGTGAGACCGTGACGGGTACTGGCCCGGGGATGTGAAGTGAACGAGCACATGCTCGCAACGGTCCAGGTCCTCGGCGCGATCGGCGGGCTTGGCGGACTTGCCGCGATCGGCCTGATGGTCAAGCGGGTGCTGACCAATCAGGACGCGAACACCCAAACGCTGGGCACGCACACGACCGCCATCGCGGTGATGCAGTCGAAGCTGCCGAACGGCGGCTGGACGGAGATGCAGGACGAGTTGAGAGGTCACAGCGCTGCCGCCAGGAAGGCGACGACGGCAGCGACGTTGGCTGTCGCTGATGCGAAAGTCGCCTCTGCTGACGCGAAGCTCGCGGCCCACGACGCGAAGGTGTTGAGCCACGGCTTGATCGAGGAGATGAGGGCGAATCGCGTCGCCGACGCCGCCGCCCACCACGAGATCACCGAGACCCTGAAGGGGCTGGACACCTTGCACCAGAAGTTCGATGAGCACGCAGCGGGCGAAGAGGAGCGGATCGCAGTCATGCTAATGAAGAGGGGGGGAGAGGTTTGAAAGAAGAAGAGGCCCATGCCGAGCAGGACGTCGGGGAGGATCAGGAGGGGCGCAAGCCAATCAGGCTCAAGTACGGGCTTGCCCGCCCGATGTACGGACCTCCCCACCCGGTCCACTGCAGGACGCTCCTCCGGGAGATCGTCACCGCCGACCGCCGAGGCTTCGCCTACGTAGGGGACATCTCCCCGATCGGTTCCCACCTGGTCGCTGCCCGCAACGGGGTGGTCAAGCGAGTACTGCGGGAGGAGGGCTTCGACATCGAGGGGGTCCTCTGGGTGGACAGCGACATCGCGTTCCCCAAGGCGGGGATCCTCGCAGGGTTCCTCGAGGGGATAGCCGAGCGCAAGCTCCACTTCGCCGCGGGGTGCTACTACGTGAAATCCCAGGGGCACCGCCCGACCTGGGGTGCCTTCGGCGGCTTGGACACCGACGGGTTCTACGAGATCAACTGGCAGGACGGTCCAGGTCTCGAGGGGTGGGAGCGCATCCCTGGGGGTGCCTGCGGATTCGGCCTCACCTGGACCTCCCTCGAGCTCCTCCGGGCCATCGGCCCCGGAGACGCCACGATGGACTCGGGGTTCGGGCCCTTCTCCAAGCTCCCCCAGATCGCCGAGCCCGGGGATGACTACTCCTTCTGCAAGAGGGTAGCGGAGCTGGAGGAGCCCCTCTTCGATCTCTGGCTCGACCACGACTGCCAGCTCGCCCACTGCGGGATGGACGGGATCATCACCCAGGAGCACTTCGTCCAGGCACAGATCAACAACCATTCGAAAGCACTCGACGCAGATCGCGTGGAGAAGGAGGGAATCTGATGAGATGGTTCACTGCCGGAGAAGTCGATGGGTTGGACCCGGCCTTCGTTGCAAGGCTCGACGAGGCCCGTACCCGCGCGGGGGTGCCCTTCAGGATCACCAGCGGCTATCGCCCGGGGGATGACAAAGCCCACGGTCTCCGGGTGGCGGTGGACATCGCTGCGGAGGATTCCCGCACGAGATTCCACGTCGTCCGCGGGCTCCTCGAGATGGGCTTCGAGCGGATCGGCGTCTACGACCGCCATGTCCATGTCGACGAGGGCGATCGGGTGGTCCCGGCGCAGTTCCCCCAGATGGTGATGTGGTGGGGGACGAGCAAGAGCTCGCTGAAGAAGGAGGCTCCCGCTCCCCAGCCCGCCCCGATGCCCAAGGTCGTCCGAGCCCCGAAGGTGAGGAAGGCATGAAACGCTGCTCAGGGTGGGAAGAGAAGGAGTGCGACCAGTGCTACCAGGGCTTTCTTCCCGACCGCCGAGGGCAGAAGCTCTGCTCCTACTGCAAAGCGCAAGAGGAGGACGCTCTCCATCGGCATCGCGATAGGGAGGATCTCCTGTTCGTGTGACGAGGCGCACTGCAGGGGGAGGGAGCCTCCTGATAGAGTTGGGTTCCTGAGGAGGAAGCTTGAACAGAAGGGGAGAACACTGTGGGGACTGCCCCCACCAGAAAGAGACGATTGGGTTTGCCTCCACCCGGGGGACACTCCGCCATGGGGTGCTGATCGTGCTCGAGGGCCTGGGGAGTGAGGAAGTGCTCCAGGCCCGGCCTGCGGTAGGACCCACGGGGCATCTGCTCAACCGGATGATCGAGCGCCTCCGGGATCCCCTGACGGGGAAGCTCTTCAAGTCCGACGACTTCATGGTGACGAATTCGGTCTGGTGCCGGCCCTTCGAGTTCACCCCCGCGGGGATCAAGAACCGTGCTCCCTCCTGGGAAGAGTGGACCTGGTGCATGGACCGCTACCTGCTCCCCCTGATCGAGGAGCTCCAACCCAAGG
>Ga0307377_10007647_pt1 | contig 11103 bp, 14 predicted proteins | sample TR3MG_FD_202535 | JGI IMG/M metagenome (GOLD analysis project Ga0307377, IMG submission 202535) | Soil microbial communities from Risofladan, Vaasa, Finland - TR-3 | ecosystem: Environmental > Terrestrial > Soil > Coastal area > Acid sulfate soil | place: Finland: Risofladan, Vaasa | collected... | reverse complement strand
TGCTCGGAACATAGCCGATGACTATCGCCGCGCGCATAAAGGGCACCTCGCCGGGTGGTAAGGCCACGGAGATGGTCATCACCCCAGAAGGGTCGATCAACGCCGTACTACAGGACGCAGTGGCCATCAACTTGCCTCCTGCAACGCTGACCCGTCGCAAGCTATTCTACGAGTTCCTGCGTGTTGGCGGTGTGCCCGCTGGGTCGCGTGACATGCATCTGGTTAGCGCTCCTCCGGTAGAGTTCGAGATGAAGGCTGCGGTGGGGAGAGTGCGCTGGGTCACAACCATGCGCCTCATCATCGAAGGCAACAACTTCGCTCTTTCAGCCTCGGGGGACTTTCGTAAATGGGGCACAGTTGCTCCTGGCCTAACCAACGGGATCGAGCTGTTCGTGGAGCAGGGCGGCATTACCTCCACGATCTTCCTCGATCCCGTCAAGAACCTTGGAGACTTGTTCTACTACCAGCGGTCGTACGAGAACTTCGTCAACTCGGTGGACGCGCAGGCCGACTTCCTGTCTGTCGATGTCGAGATGCCGCAGGACGTGGCGCTGCCCCTCGGAGTTGAAGACCGCATCGTGTGCCGCATCAACGACAACATGGTCAATGCCGACTTCCTCAAGATGCAGGTGCTGTGTAACGGCTACCAGGAGACTGAGTAAATGGGTGGCACGGTTGTTAGGGCAGGACAGCCCTATTCCGTTGATGGTAGTCCGATCACTGCCAAACAGCAGTTGGTGCTGGGCCAGGCGGCATTCGCACGCACCGACGATGGCACCACCATTATGGCCATCGACGGGCGCGCTGGAGGTACTCCGGTTGATGTTTGGGACGGGGACGGCAGTTACTGGACAGCAGCGGGCACTGGCTCGGCTACCCCAGGCTCGAAGCACACCGGCACCAACGGCTGGGACACTGGCGTCACCGCCGAGGGTAACAACACCCGCTTCGATGGTGGAGCTGACCAGGACATCGCTGGCACCTACTCTGAGCTGACGTTCTGGGTACAGCCCAAAGCGTACCCTCCCACCAGTAGTCTTCAGGTCTGGTGGCGGAATGCCGCTCAGACCAGCATCGGGAACATCGTGCGGGTCAGTGACTACACGACCAACATGGACTTGGACGTGTGGCAGAAGGTCACCATTCCCATCGCCGATTTTGGCCTGACGGGTGATGTAGACAAGATCATTATTCGGTACAACAACACCGCTGGACAGCACTACTGGTTCGACAACTTCCAGCTGGTGCCTCCTGGAGGTGGCGGCCCCTACAGGTTCCTAGTAGAGGCACCTGATGCCTCCTCTATCTATCACGTCTCGATGGCGGTGCTGGTCGTCTCAGCTCCTGCGACAGGGTGGTCCTCCACTTCCTTCGCAGACATTGTTGGTGGGTTGGCGAACGGCTTGATCTTTCGGCATCGTCGCAAGTCTACGTCTGAGGTGCTGTGGGCGCTCAACTCCAAGGACAATGTGGACCTGTTTGGACGTTACCACCCTCAAGACGACATCACGTTCTCCAACGGGGAGATGCTCGTCGGGTTCATGGTCAAGCCGGGGCTGGCAACGGTGCAGGTGACCAACGACGACGTGTTGGAGTTCGTGGTCCGTGATGATCTGAGTGGGCTCACGACGGCACGCGCGTACGCCCATTTCGGCATTGAGGTGATCTCGTGAGTATTGATCTCACCCAGAAACCGAAAACAGCTGACGATGTCCTGCGTGTCTCTATCGAGCACGCAGAAGGGTCGGGCAGGACGATCATCACTCCGAACTGGAGCGACAAGACCTCTTGGTACTACGCAGCCACCAAGTGTGTCGCTCAAGAGTTGGTCGATCAGGGTGACCAGTTACACTACAGAAGCCCTACCTACCCAAAGTCGTGGGTCGATAACTATCACGCCAAGTATACCGGGGAGGACTTTCTCGTCACCAAGGACGGGGACGTGCCTCGGCTCAAGGTCTACGTGGATGGCGTACAGAAGACGGAGCAGGACCCGCACTACGGTTCAGGTGGTGACTTCGTTGTTGACTACTCCAACGGAGAGGTCACGTTCCTGACAACACTGAGCGCAGCGGCTGTAGTCACCTGCGACGTGTGGGAGTCGGGTTCCTCACTGTGGGTGATCAAGCCCATTTCGGGGAAGCTGTTGAAAGTCATCGGCAGTGAAGTCCAGTTCAGCACTGACGTGTTGATCAAAGACAGCACCATCTTCGCGGCGTATGGACCCGTGGATGTGTTCGCTCCAGACCTAACGCCGACGCCGTATCCATCCGGCACGATGATCCCTCTCGGCAATCCGACCATCTACAAGACCAAGATGGACTTCATCAACGAGAGCAACGGCTCGATGCCGCGAGTCTTGAAGACTGAGGAAGTGGGTGCTACTTGGAGGGACCTACAGGTCGATGTCGATCTTCTGCCGTGGGACTACAAAGCGGTAAAGCGCCTCGTGGACTTCCCAGTCCTGAACTCGTCCATGGAGTTGCGTATCTACCTTGAGCACGATGAGCCCATGGGTGGGACCAATGCCACGGCAACCTTTTACTGCATGAGCTACGACGCATGAAGGGAAGAATTTAGTGAGCGCCAAAGCAGTCAACGAACTAAAAGCCATGCTCCAGGCAGTCCTCACGGAAGTGGCCGGGATAAAGAAGGACCTGGTGAGCGTGAAGAACCAAGCGAAGAACCAGATGAAAGAGCTGAAAGAACTCAAAGGCCAGCATGAGATGGCCAGTAGTGCATACAAGGCGCTCAACGTCCAGATGGCATCCATGCACGAACTGCTCGCACAACAAGGCCCGTGCCGTGGCAACGGGTAGGAGCTTCTTTGATGTATGGTCTCTCATCCACTTGGCTGTTTGGTTCGTCGTGGGTGGGAACCTTGAGGCTCTCGATCTCTCTCATTGGATTCGCTGGCCAGCGATTCTTGTCGGTGCAATCTTGTGGGAAGTCGCTGAACGCCTGTGGTTCCATCGCTGGGTCAAGCACCAGGAGTCGTGGTGGAACAGTTGGGTCTCCGACATTCTCATGGCCTTCGTGGGGGCAGGAGCGGGCATGCTCCTGATAAGTTACCAATGAAAGATCGCATCGGTTTCTCTTCATCACGAACGCTGGGCTCCTGGCTGATTCGCAAACTGACGAAGTCATCAGCCAGTCACACCTTTCTCATCTACTTCGACAAAGACTTCCAACAAGACATGGTGCTAGAAGCCACCACCTTATGGGGCGTGCGAATCATCGCCCTGGTAGAGTTCCAAAGAACCCACAACATAGTCGAAACCATCCCCCTCACCCACTCCGTGGACTTAGGTATACGCCGTGCAGGACGTGAGTTGGGATCCCCCTACGACTATACGGGAGCTATCGGCATGCTCTGGGTGCTGCTCGGCCGATGGCTCGGCGCCAAATGGCGTAACCCTCTGCAGAGCGCTCACGCACTGTTTTGTTCAGAACTCATGGCGAAGATCTTGCGCTGGAGCGCCTACCCTCGCTTCCCTCTTCAACCCAGCAACGCAACACCTCAAAAGCTGCTAGCGTTCTTCCACGAAGAGCGAGACCACCCCGGACAACAAACTACCGAGACAACGCAGCCCTAACCCATTGTCTTTACACCAGTATCACAAAGAAACGAAGCAACGCGTCCCGCGATCACCGCAAAGGGCGCTATAATATAAGTGTGAGAGTCAGGCAGGGATACACGTATGGACTCTATAATAAAATCACTACTACAAGTCTACGGACCGCTAGGGGTGCTGGCAGTCATAGGCTTCGTATTGTACTTCGCAGAACGTAAACGCAACACTGGACTGTCGAAGGACCTGTACGAAGTAAGCATCGCGAGTATCAGAGCGGAGATGACGCACAACCAAACACACGCAGTACGGGAGCAAGCTCTCGACCTTGCGCTTAGAGTCTTGGTGGGGAAGACAAGTGCCTTGAGCGGTCCCACGGAGGAGTAGGATGTCTGCAGCGAAAGATCCGACTTCTATTGGTTCCCTTCTTCTTGCCATGGGCGCCGTCACCCACGCTCAACTTCAAGCCGCGGTGGTCGAACAAGAACAGCTTCCCGAGGACGTTCGTTTGGGTAAGCTTCTCGTGGCCAACAACTGGTGCACGCCCGAAGACCTCAAAGAAGCCATAGATGAGCAGGAACGGATACGCGATAAGAACGGCTATCGCAAAGCTCACGCCGCCGCGCAGATCGCTAAACGTCGCGGGCTCTCCCATGGCACCCTGGAACAACGTCAACGCACCATTCAAAAAAGCGCCGAAATCACCCGTGCCATATCCGCCCACGATCTTCGTCTCGCCACTGGTTTGCTAGCCAATGACTCAAACGGCAAGTAAGATGGATCCATGCTCTCAGGCGGAACAGTCCTCGTGGCCACCGGAGACACTGAACCTGTAGAGGTCCAGGTCTTCGGACGCAGCGGTCTCCCCCTCACCGGCAAGACCGACATCAAAATTCGCGTACGTCGCCACAACGACGACCTCTACTTCGACTGGACCGACAACACCTTCAAGAGCGGCGGCAGTGTCGCCCAGATGCTCCAAGCACTGAGCGAAGTCTCCGCCTCATTAAGCCCAGGCATATACCGCCTCAACGTCGGCGCACACGTGCGCGGCTTCAACACGGGAGCTGTCACAAACCCCGGCATCGAAGATATTTACGACGTAACTATCGTCCAGGACAGCGGCCTCGATGCCGTTGGACTCCCCGTAGGCTTCGAGATAAAAGTAGGCCGTTACGTCGATAAGATCGCCGGGCTACCCGGCAACGTCGCCGATGCCGTTTGGGATGAGATGCAAGCTGACCACGTCGTCGCCAACTCCTTCGGCGACCTGATGCGTCGTGTCGTCGCCCTGCAGAAGGAGAACTACTTCATCGACAACATGACCTACAACACCAAGGGGCTCCTCTTGGCCGGACGCATCCGTCTCTTTGCCACCAAAGCAGCAGCAGCAGCCGCTACCGACGGGGGTACTGGTGAGGGCGAATTCGCCATCTACTCCTTCGACACCACGGAAAAACCTGGTCCCCACGAAGAGCGTGCAGCCACTGCCCGGTCGGTACGCGATTCATGAGCATCAGTCTCATCAGCGATGGGATGCTCCACCCCATCATCTCCATACCCGAACTCCGTGCCCCTGATGATCCCGAAGGCATCATGGACCCCTTCCCAGTGCACCCCTGCGCCGCCACCGGATTCATGCTGCCTATCCCACCCTCCGTACCTATTCAAGGGGCAGCAATGGGTCCCCTGGTCCCGGCTACGCCTTGTGGAAGCAGCGGTACAGACCCTACAATTGACCCACCGGCAGCGCCCGCGGGCCAAGAAGCCAGTGAAACTACAGGAACGGAAGCCCCGCGCGTGCCCAAGTGCCCTGAGGGGACCAAATCATGAGTGTCAAACTAACCTGGCTCCCCAACACCGAGACGGACATGGCCAGCTACGACTGGCAACGGGCGCCAGATGCGGCAGGAGAGCCGGGTACGTGGGCCTTTCTCATCAACATCACCCACGCCATCCCCGGGCCGAACTACGACCCGACGTCCAACCGTTTCTTCTACGACGACCCCGACGGCAACCTCACGTACTGGTACCGCATCCGGGCCATTGACACCAACGGCAACGAGAGCGGCTGGGGTAACCCCTTCCAGTCTTCTGAATCGACCACGCCGCCGCCGTTCCCCAACACGGTCGTGCTCGATGAGGACTACGACGTCACCAACAACCTACAACCCACCGATCCCGATGGTAACCCCATCGAGGATGCCCAAATCAGGGTCTTCAAGAAAATCGACTACGACCTAGAGAACTACACCGCCGTAGTCGGCGTGACCACCAGCAACGCCCGTGGCGAGTGGCTCAACCCCATCACCGTCGAGGCGGGGTTCACCTACACGGTTCAGTTCTTCAAGCCGGGGAACTTCGGTCCCAACACGACCGAAGTAATAGTCCCTTAGGAGCGCACCATGGCCCTTATCAAACAAACTGAAATCGAAGTCGGCACCATCGTCAGAATCATCGAGCAGCAAATCGCCGCCGGTGAAGATTTCACGGGCGATGCTCCGGCCCTTGGTGTGGAACCCTTCACCCCCTACCTCAACGACGCCGACGGCCGCATCGTCATGGCGCAACACGACAATTCAGCCGTGGTCGAGGGCGATGCGGGAGGACTCTTTGAAGTCACGGCCGATGGCCCCTACGCTCTCGAATACGTGATGGCAGACTTCGGGTCATCCATCGCGTGGACGCTGGCCATCGCCACCGATGCCGGCGACTGCGTCATCGACTCGGGTACCAGCCGCTACCTGACCCGCGTGGAACACGACCGCCTCTACCTGCTCCCCAGCGACAAGGTCAAGATCACCACGACCGCGGGCACGGCGGCCATGTGGGCACGTGTCGGTCTCACCCTGGCACAAGGCACCCACTAGGAGCCCATCATGGCCCTCATCCCCCAGACCCAAATTGACGTTGGCACCATCGTCACGGTCATTGAGCAACGCATCGCTCTCGGTTCCCAGTTCGATGGCGGCGCCCCCGAACTTGCTGGCGAAGCCTTCACCCCCTACGCCAACGAAGCCGACGGTCTCATCGTCATGGCGCAGCACGACGACTCCACCAAGCGTGCCGGGGACAAGGGCGGCCTGTTCACCGTCAACCTCGAAGGTCCCTGCGCCTTCGAGTACCTCATCGCGGACCTGGGCACGAAAGCCGGAGGCGTGACGTGGACACTGTCAATCGTCACGAGCCAAGGGGCACAGCCGCTAGCCAACGATGTTGGCCGCTACCTCGTACGCAAAGAAACCGAGCGCATCTACTTGCTGCCCGGCGACCAAATCAAGCTCGTCACCACGGATGCCGACTCCGCGATGTGGGCACGTGTAGGATTCACGTTGGCCCAGGGAACCCACTAGGGTTTACGGAGTAAATCATGCCCGTCGCACTGACGCCAACCACGCCCTTCGTCGTCACCTCCGACATGATCCGCATGTTCATGCGCGACTATGCTATCGGGCACCTCCCCGGGAGTCAGGGCAACGTCATCCTCGCCGATGTGCAATTTGCCCCTGACGAGCTCACCTTCGCTATCAATATGACGGTCAGCGCCTTCAACGTGATCACCCCGTTCAGCGGTTACACCGCAGAGAACTTCCCCAACGAATACCTCATGCTCATCGGCTGCGCCCGCTTCCTGTTGATGAGCGAATCGTTTCATCAGCTGCGCAACCAAGTGAACGTGCAAGACGGCGACATCGCCCCGTCCGGTATCTACGAAAAAGCCCAAACCTACCACGCCATGTCCCAAGCGCTCCAACAAGAGTGGAACACCCTCTCGCGTAGCTTGAAGAATCAGTTCAACATGGAAGGCGCCTACGGCCACATCGGCTCAGGTTACACCTACATCGGCCGGGGAAGGTACGGATCGTGAATCACTTCTACGCTGCGGGACAGCAACGCGCACTAACCACGCTCGGTCTAAAAACCGCGGAGGAGCGGGTCCCTGTCAGCCACGAAGGAGATGCGGACAACGAGACCTATCAACGTCAGGCGCTGACCACCAGCGAGATGCCTAACGTGGGTCCCGGGGTCAGCACTGTCTGGGACCAGTTCGAAGACCGCGTCCAAAATCCCAGCGTGACCACCGACCGTACGGGCTGGGGAGCATAGCGTGGCCCTCGGCATCAAATTCGCGCAGATTATCCCGCTCTTTCCCTACCGGGTCTTCATGCAGTGGGACCTCATAGACCCCACCGAAAGCGGTTCGTACACCTTCACCATCGAGCGCAGCGGGTCGAGCGCCGGACCCTGGGAGTTGCTCCAAGCCGGGCTCCAGAACAACTACAACCACATCGACGACTTCCGCGACCAGCCCGACCACCCCGTCGACGGGAAGATCAACCTCTTCTCACTGCAGCGCCAGGTCTACTACCGCGTCACCGTCGTACCCCCGTCCGGCTGCATCAACCAAGCCCAGACCGACCCCCAGGGTCTTTACCGCGTCTCGGCAGGTCCCCTGGCTGATGGGCTCAGGCGTCGCCTACAACACGATGAAGCCATCATCTTCCAGCGACTCAACGGGGTCCGCCTCGCAGTGCTCAAACGTCGCCGCTGGGGCGAGCGCTGCACCATGTGCTACGACGTTCTGACCAAAACCGTAACCAAAGAGCACTGCCCCGAGTGTTACGGCACCTCTTTCAAGCTCGGTTACTGGGATCCCGTGGTGACTTTCGGGCGCATCTACCCGCCCAACAACGTGATGCCCCAGACCACCTCGAAGGACAAGAAGGAAGCGTCCCAGCATCTCATCACCCTGCTTGACGTCCCCATGGTCCAAGACCAAGACCTGATTGTCGAAATAGACACCAACGAGCGCCACCGCGTCGAGTCGCAGAAACAAACCGAATTACGCCGTAAATCAGTGCATCAGCAAGTCACCACCTCCTTGATCGACCGGGGCTCCGTCGAATACGAACTCATGGTCGACACCCGAGAGGTTCCGCCACTGCTATGAGACGCGCCATCAAACCGTTTCTACCTCCGCCCGTCAAAGGAGGTGATCAGCTTCCCATCGTCGTCGATGGCTCGCCGTTGGCTATCATCGGTATCTTCATCGAAATCCTGCGGGAACGCTTCGCGCCCGGCAACGGTATGGATGAACACTACCTGTGGTACGCCGATATGACCCAGACGAGCATCGTCATCGAGTCGGCTTTTCGCGACACCTCACAGACCCGCAACAAGAAACCTGCGCTCTTCGTCGACAAAGACCAGAGCGTCTACGGCAAAGTCATCCTCGGTGACCGCGCCGGCCACACCTTCAAAGATGGCAAAGAATTCGAATGGACCCTCTCGACCGTCCCCGTCCTCATCGATTGCGTAGCTGGAACCCCCGGCGAAAGCGCCATCTTGGGAGACGTCGTCCAGTGGACTATTCACGCGGCATCCGATGCGATACAAGGGGCTTTCGCCCTGCATGACCTGTCGCCACCCACCCTCGGACGGACGATACCCTACGAAGCCGATAAGGAAGCGTGGACCACGCCCGTCTCCTTCCGCGTCCAGTACAACGTCCGTTGGACCACGGTTCCCGTCGCCCCGCTCCTTCAAGCCATACGGCAGCGCATTAACGTTAGCGGCGCCAGTGCTTCCAACTATTTCGTTAGTATAGTGTCGCGCGGATAGCCTTGACGCCCGGTGCATCTGCTTGTGAAATCACCAACCCCCACCTATAATTCGGTCGGATATTCAGGGTTTCCAAACCCAGACGCTGTGAGGAGATAATCGATGGCACGACCACTCGTTTTGGTTTATCAGGAGTTTGCCGCCGTAACCGTTACGCCGGACATTCCAGATCTCAACTGCCTCATCTCAGGTCCCGCCTACTGGATCATGGACTACCTCGACGACAAGGGCGACATCCTCGCCGCGTCCACCTACGGGACGTTGGACGCCGACAACCCCTACATCGCCCCGAGCGTCGGCACCGACGCGCTCACCATCGCCGAACCGCCCGGCAACAAGACGGGCGCACTCTTGGAGGCCGCCAGCGTCAATGTCTACTTCGACGAGTGTCGCGTCCTCATGGAGGAAGCTACCGACGGAGTTGTTAACGCAAACATCAACGTCCTCACCTCCGCGAGCGGCACCTTCGATACCAATGGCGTCGCCGCAGGTGACTACCTCATCATTGACGACCCGGCGAACCCCGGTGAGACCATCAGCCTGCGCGTCCTCGCCGTCGACAGTGACACGGTCCTCCGCACCACGACCAACTTCACCGCCCCAGACACCGGTATGCTCTACCGCATTGAGCGTGAAGTCGATGACGTCCTGCTCGGTTCGGCCTTCATCGAAGTCACGAGCAACCAGATCGTCGTCCTGGGCGGCGCGACCACCGTCCTCACGGGCGAAGTCAGTGCCCGCGTCATCAACTTTGCCAAGGTCTACGTGCAGTACCGCTCGCTCCGTCAGGACCTGCGCAACGTGGACACCGTCTCCTCCGAGACGGAAGTCACCACGAAGATTGGCAAGGTCGATGCGCGCAACCCCCTCGCCGGAGTCTGCGTCGCGTCCCTGACCAATACGACGACCCCGGTGCAGTTCTTCGGCGTCATGTCCGATGACAGCACCGGCCACAACGACTGCATCGAAATCATCGAAGGCCGCAAGGACGTCTACGCCGTCGTGCCGCTGACCACCAGCCTCCCCATCATCGCGGCCTACGACACTAACTTCACGCAGCTCGCCAGTGTGGCCACCGCGGAAGCGAGTGGGCTGCCCCAGAAGTTCCGCGCCGTCCTGGGCGCGCAAACGCTGCCCACCGAAGAGACCATCAGCGGCGCCTACGAGGATGGTACGCAACTCTCCGTGACTGGCGCCATCGCCGGAACGCCCATCGTCGCGGCCGATGCCATTAACGTCTTTGCAGACGGAGATGCCACCTTCGTGACCGACGGCGTACGCGCCGGTGACACGCTGGTCATCGTCAACGACGCCACCCGTGAGGGCACCTACACCGTCGCCGAGGTCTACGACGAAAATCGTCTCCGTACGACCACGGCCTTCCCCGGCGCCACCGCCACCGCGATGCAGTACTACATCATCCGTAGTACGGGCACCCCGGTCGCCAGCACTTCGTTCGACACTGGTACGGTGACAGCCACAACGCGCACCGTAGTCGCCACCGACGCTGGAACAAGCCCGACGGGCGTAGCCGGGAACGTAGGCAAGGTTCTCCGTCTCACTGCCGGCGCCATCGGCACCAACAACGGCGACTGGCTGGTTGATGCCATGACCGTTGCCGGACCGCCTGCACAGTGGACCATTATCGACAAGAACACACCTGTTCTGATTGATGACACCGTCATCGTAGGATCACTCTTCGCACCCCTCGCCGCCGTCACCGTGGCTCGCACCGTGGCTACGCGACAATGCTTCCGCGTCATCCGCGACAACTCCGCGACGTTCGTCTCTGACCTGGTCATCGCCACCGACTTGCTCCAAGTCCCCAAGCCGTACCCTGGCACTGACTACGCCACCGTCGCGCCGTACACCTACGAAGTGGCGTACATCCCGAACGAGAACGAAGTCG
>Ga0307377_10007646_pt1 | contig 11105 bp, 17 predicted proteins | sample TR3MG_FD_202535 | JGI IMG/M metagenome (GOLD analysis project Ga0307377, IMG submission 202535) | Soil microbial communities from Risofladan, Vaasa, Finland - TR-3 | ecosystem: Environmental > Terrestrial > Soil > Coastal area > Acid sulfate soil | place: Finland: Risofladan, Vaasa | collected... | reverse complement strand
TATTAAAACCTTTTTATTTAGAAAGACTAAAAAATAGAAAAAGGCATGAATCTTTTGATAGATTCTGCTCATTCACTGTTTCCAATCCTGGGAATTTTATGAGAAATGGAATGTTTCAACAATTATCTCAATATAAGTTTGTACATTCTTATGGAAGATATTTAACAAATGATGTTGGATTACAAGCAACATCAAAAGGAAGATATTGGAGAGATGCAAAAGATGATTTCTTTTTAAAGAATAAACATAAATTTTCTATTACATATGAAAATAACACATATCCATATTATACTACTGAAAAATTAATGGATGCATTTTTAGCTGGTTCACTGCCAATTTATTGGGGTGATTCTAAAGTGCATGAAGATTTTAATAATTCAGCGTTTATTAATGCCACCATGATGGGTAATAAAGTTTTCGATCTTATTAAAACTCTGGATAAAGATGATATTCTCTTCAAACATATGTATGAACAACCAATTTTTACAGAATCTCAGTATGATAAGCTAGTAAATAACTTAGGAGAATTTGAAAATTGGTTACTAAAAATAGTTAAAAATAATGATTAAAATAATTAATACTGAATTAGATATATTTAAGTGCAAAGTACCAAAAAAATGGGGAAAGGAAATAATTTTCCACAATGATAAAAATTATTGTGGTAAGTTGTTAATTTTTAACAAAGGAGCTAAATTTAGCATGCACTATCATTTATTAAAAAAGGAAACGTGGTTTATAAAAGAAGGTACTTTTTTAATAAAATATATTGATACTAAAGATGCTACATTATATGAAAGAGAACTAATTCCTGGAATGGCTATTGAAATCAACCCTGGGGATCCACACCAATTAGTATCTAAAACAGGTGGTATAATATTTGAAGTTTCTACACAGCATTTTGATAACGATAGTTATAGAATAGAAAAAGGAGATAGTCAATGTTAATTTATGTAGATATAGATGGAACAATATGTGAAGGAGATAGCGGGTATATTAACTCTATACCTATTATAGAAAACATACAAAAAATTAATAAATTGTATGACGAAGGAAATACTATTGTTTATTGGACAGCCAGAGGAAAGGCATCAGGTATTGATTGGTCTGAATTAACCACATACCAATTAATAAAATGGGGGTGTAAGTTTCATGATATAATAATAAATCAAAAGCCTAATTATGATCTTTTAATATGCGACAAAACAAAACGGATTGAAGAATTATGAGAAAGATTTTATTAATAGGTGACCAATGCACGGATATTTTTAATTATGGGGAGTGCAATAGATTAAATCCCGAGGCACCTACCCCCGTATTTATTGAAAAAATTACAAAAAAATATCCAGGGATGTCGGGTAACGTGTTTGAAAATCTTCGAGCTTTAGGATTAAATGTAGATTTTATAACGCAGGAAGAAGTTATAACAAAAACCAGATATATCGAAGAAAAGTCTAATTATATACTAATAAGAATAGATAACAATAATAAAGCATCTCGCATAAAAAATCTTCGCGAACTAAATTTATTACAATATGATTTGACAATAATATCGGATTATGATAAAGGATTTTTGAATGAGAACGACATAAATTTTATTTTATCAAAAAGTAAACTAAGCTTTATTGATACAAAAAAACCAATAGATAAATGGATTAACAATGCAACATTTATTAAAATTAACGAAATAGAACACAACAATCCTAACAATAATTTTAAATATATGTCGGGAAATCTTCAAGAAAAAATGATAGTAACTCATGGAAAACTAGGAGCGACATATAAGGGAGTACAGTATAAACCTAAAAGAGAAGTCATGGTCAGGGATGTAATGGGAGCAGGGGATACATTTTTAGCTGCGCTAGCAGCACATTATTTCAAAAACGGGAATATCGAAGAAGCTATAATTTTCGCTAACTTATGTTCTGGAGAAGTTGTAAGTAAATCAGGCATTGCCTATCCAACAAAAAGATTATGATTAAAATTTGGGTGAACGGAACTTTCGATATTTTACATCGTGGGCATTTAGAGCTTTTGAGTTTTGCAAAAAAACAAGGAGATTATTTAACCGTTGGAATTGATAGTGATACTCGAGTTAAGTTATTAAAAGGAGAACACCGGCCGGTTAATGCTCAAGAAGATCGAAGATATTTTCTTCAATCGCTTATTTATGTAGACAATGTTATAATATTTAAAACCGATAAAGAACTGAGTGATATAATAAATAACTACAACCCTGATATTTTTGTTATTGGATCTGATTATAGAAACAAAAAAATAATCGGAGAAGAATGGGCTAAGAAACTTATTTTCTTCGAAAAAATAAAGGGATATTCATCAACATCTATTATAAATAAAATATGAAATTAATCAAATTTAGAAATAAGAAATATCCCGAATATCAGTCATTTGGGAGTGCTGCACAATTTGCTATTCCATTTGCAAAATTTCTATGTGAAGGTAATGGATATGATATAGGATGTGCAAAAAAAGAATGGGCTTTCCCGGGATCTATCCCAATAGATTCAATATTTGATGATGAATGGGATGCCTACAATTTACCTGAACGGGGTGTAGATTATATTTTTTCTAGCCATTGTTTAGAACATCTTCCTGATTGGGTTGATGCAATGAACTACTGGTATGAAATATTAAATACCCGGGGGACATTGTTTCTGTATTTACCCCATTATGATCAAGAATATTGGAGACCTTGGAATAACCGCAAACATGTTCATATTTTCACCCCAACCATTATAAAAGATTATATGATTGACGCGGGATATGAAAATATATTTCATAGCGAAAGAGATTTAAATTATTCATTTATGATAGTAGGAGAAAAGAAATGAGCAAAAAATTTACGTTTGTAATTCCCGACATGTCATGGCTATATGATTACAAAGCCCAGTTTTCATTAGGTATATTATATTTAGCTAAAGTATTAAGAAATGCAAATTGCGATGTTGATATATATGATACAAATGTTAACGATATAAAAGATATTCCTTATAGTGATATTTTTTGTTTTTCGGCTGTACATCCAACATATAAAGATTGCGAAAGATTAGCTAAAGAACTTAAAAAATTATATCCAAATAGTTTGGCTATAATTGGTGGGCCAGCATCTACACTCGAGCCTGATATGATAGATGCAGTATTTGATGTTAAATTTACTGGCCAATCCGAAAATAGCATAAAAGAATTTCTAGCTGATTACATTGATTCAAAATACAACTCAACATATGCCCAACAAGGCAAAGTTGATATTGACGAAATTCTTCCATGTAGAGAAATTTTACCGGATGAATACATTAAAACAAGTTCAATATTTTCATCTAAAGAAGAATTTTCAGAGGGCGGATCAACTTCTATAATGTTTAGTAGGGGATGCCCATTTAATTGTGCATTTTGTTCAAGTGTAAAACTTTATAATCGAAATGTTCGTTACCGATCATTGAAATCAATTAAAGAAGAAGTTAATTATATTAAACGCGTATATGGAATTCGTCAATTTAGAGTTCAAGATGACACATTTACGATAAACAAAAAATTCTTTAGGGAATTAGCCGGAATGTTAAGCAAATTAGATATATTTTATAGATGTTCAACGAGAATTGATACATTAGATGAGGAAACTGTCAGATTATTGTATGAATCAGGGTGTAGAGAAATTGGTTTGGGAATTGAAGTAGCAAATAATAAAGTTTTAAACATACTTGATAAAGGAATAACTATTGAAAAAGCTAAACACGCTATATCTTTATTACAAAAATACCCAATTAATCTCAGGCAATTTTTCATCATTGGTTTGCCGTATGATTCTATGGAAACTATGCAAGCAAATATTGATTTCATAGAAGAAACTAAACCAGATAGTGTTATTGTTGGAAAATTTATTCCCTTTCCAGGCAGTGATATGGGAGATAATTATGAAAAACATAACATAAAATCAGTAAAGCCCGAGACATGTATGAATATAGCACAACATTTAGATATATCACCGAATATTTTGAGAACTGATATATCTGAAGAAGAACATATAAAAATAATGGATGTTTTTTACCAGTATTTAATTAGCAAAAAATTTATTTAAGTAATGAGAAAAAAACAAACTACAGCTGCAGATATTGGTCAAACCATAATACCTAAGGAAAAGATAGATTTTATAAAATCGGTTATTCATAAAATTGAAGATACTAATGCTCATATTATAGAGGTCGGAGTATATAAAGGGGGTTCTGCCAAAATAATAGCGGACAATATTGATATATCAACTAATTTATATTTATTTGATACTTTTTGCGGAATCCCTAACGGATCTGAATTTGATAATCATCATATAACCGGGGATTTTTATGACATAGAATATAACGATATCTTAGAAATATTTCATGAATATCCTAATGTTATTATTAATCAAGGAATATTTCCCAGTGATACAGGATATATCATAGAAAAGAAAATATTTAAACTTGTTCATTTAGATGTAGATTCATATTTATCATATAAGGAATCTCTAGAATTTATATATGATAAAGTGATAAAAAATGGATATATTATATTTGATGATTATAATGAGATCTCTTGTGTTGGCGCTACTTTGGCTATAAACGAATTTTTTTCTGATAAAACAGAAATTATATTGAAAGAAAACACGAGTTATTATATAATAAAAAACTAAATTAACAAAATAAATTATTATGGAATATTTAGGAGATGCGCTACAAGATAAATGGGTTTGTGATTTTTTCAATCATAAACAAAATGGATATTATTTAGATATTGGCGCGATGGATGGAATTACACAAAGTAATACTTATGTTCTGGAAAAAAATTATGATTGGAATGGTATATGTGTAGAATGTCAAGATATACATTTAGTTAGGTTAGAAAAAAATAGAAATTGTGAAATAATTCGGAAAGGAATTTGGAAACATAATGGAAATGCATCATTTAATACACAAATGTCACATATAGTAAATGGGTTTCATCCTGGAACACCTATTCAAACAGTTACGTTTGAGTGGATTTTTTCTAATTACGATGTCCCAACTGTAATTGATTATATTAGTATGGATATTGAAGGAGCTGAATATGATGCATTAACAAAATTTCCATTTGACACACATGTAGCAATCTTATGGACTATTGAACATAACCTGTATATTAAAAATGATCCAACTCTAAAAAATAATATAAAGAAAATTATGTTGGCTAATAATTATGTGTTAGCTGCTGAGAATGTTAGTCCTGTTAATCCAACAAAAAGACCAGATATTCCGTTTGAAGATTGGTATATACACAAAGATTATAAATAAAAACTTATGAAAAAATACTTGTTTAACCAACCTGCTGGGTTAGGTGATATCCTTCTTTTGATGGCTATTGCGCAGAAATACCATGCTGAAGGTCATACCATAGTATGGCCCACGGCCGTTGAATTTCACCTTCATCAAAAAAACTTTCCTGAAGTTAAATTCATTCCTCAAGATCATTTCGGGATGTATAATATATATGATACTAAAAGGGAAATATACGAAGACGATTCATATAAAGTTTTCCCTTTTAGGTGGGCCGATGTGATATTACACGGAAAGAGCGTTTTGAGTACATGTCTAAAAGATAAATATGATTTTGTTGGGCTTCCTTTAGATATGTGGAGGGGTTATAAAATTACTAGAGATTTTGAAACTGAAGACAAATTATTCAAAGAATTAGGATTACATGAGGGGGAAGAGTATAATATTATAAATGAAAATCAAACTAGGATATATCAGAAAACTAAAATAAGTGTTGACAACGGATTGAAAAATATTTATATGAATCCTATACCATCTTATAACATGCTTGATTGGATGAAAGTTATATATAATGCAAAAACCGTCCATACGGTAGCCACTGGATTATTAATGGTGCTTGAAAAATACGAAGATTTAAAATCTAAAGAGAAGCATATTTATAAAAGAATCTGGGATTCTGATCACTCTTCGTATGATTATTTAATGACGAATAATTTTATATTTCATTAAAAATGAACCACATTATAGTTTTAAATTTAGATAGATCAGTTGATCGAAAAAAATTATTACAATCTCAATTTGATAAATATGAGATAGATAATTATACATTCTATCCAGCATTTGATGGAAAACATATTTTAAATATGGGACTGGAAAATATACCCATTATAAAAGGTGTAGGTGTTGGAAGAAAATTACAGAAATCAGAAATAGCAGTTACAATGTCTCACATTGGCGCATTAAAACATGCTCAAATTATGGGATATGATAATGTTATTATATTAGAAGACGATGTAGAAATTTGCGAAGATTGGGATAAGAGATTACAAATACTTTTAAAATCTTTACCAGAAACTTGGGAATATGTATATCTAAGTGGACATTCAGATTATGTCAAAATCCCAAAATATGAAAAGCCAACAATAATTTCTGCTCCTAAGATGATTGGAGCATTTGCATATTTAGTAAATAAACGGGGAATAGAGAAATTAATAAAATATTGTGGTGAGATTGTTACAACTTATGATGATATGATCATGCATAAGATACATTCTAAAAACCTCAGAGGGTATCTATATTTACCTTTCATGGTATACCACTCCGGACAAGATTCACTGATATGGAACGAAACTCCCGGGCATATCTCTCATAACAACAACAGACATAGCTCTTACGGATTTTTTAAGAATAAACTATAAAGACTAGTATGGTGAATATAGATAAAGAAGGATATATTAATTCTAATATAGCAGATCAATTTATGCACGTCGTAAATCCAACATATTTAACTAATCAATTAAAACAAATATTTAATTTATGAAAACACTTCAAGAAATAGGATTGAGACAGGGCACAGATAAGAGCCGAAATCAACATAAAGGAATTACATATCTTCAATTATATGAAAAATATCTTGCAGATAAGAGGGAAGATAAACTAAAATTATTAGAAATAGGAGTTTTAGAAGGAGCATCGCTTAGAGCTTTCGAAGAATTTTTACCAAACTCGAAAATTGTGGGATTGGATATAGATCCCCGTTGTAAAGTTAATGAAAGGGGAAGAATAGATGTTGTTATAGGATCTCAAGATAGTAAAAAAGTCAGAAATGAAATCGAACAAACGTATGGGAAATTTCATTTTATATTAGATGATGCAAGTCATGTTAATCAATTAACTCTAAAATCTTTTGAGTTATATTGGCCCCTTGTTAAAGATGATGGCATTTATATCATAGAAGATCTACCAGGTTGTTGGTCAGATATGACAGAACATAACATATTCCAAATTCATCCGGGTATGAAATATAACAATCCAGGAATTGAATTAGATAATAATAAATATAGTATAAATGATTTCATTTTGAAACATATTTTAGATTTACAAGGATCAACAACAACCGATATCTATAGTATTGAATTTTATAGAGGATCAATGATTTTTATGAAAAAACTATAATGGAAAGAGATATTAAATTACATTTGGGGTGTGGAACAAAATATATACCTGGGTTTTTACACATTGATATTATTCCCGGTTCACATATAGATTATGTATGTTCCATTGATAGTCTATATATGTTCAAAAATAATTCAGTTAGCTTAATATACGCATCCCATGTATTAGAACATTTCAAGAGAAATGAAGTTCCAAGAGTACTTTATGAGTGGCACAGAGTACTAAAAACCGGAGGGACATTAAGAATTGCAGTTCCCGATTTTAGTAAAATAGTTCAAATGTATAAAAAAAATGAAAACGTTGAAGAAATAACGGGATTGTTGTTTGGGGGCCAAACTTATGATTACAATTTCCATCATGTAACATTTGACTTTGCATATCTTAAGAAACTATTAGAATATGAAGGATTTAAGGATATAAAAAGATATAATTGGGAAGATACAATTCATAAAGATTATGACGATTATTCACAAAGTTATTTACCACATTTAGATAAAAAAAATGGAACGTTGATGAGTTTAAATATTGAATGTATAAAATGAATATAATACAAATGATAGGGGGTATGGGGAACCAAATGTTTCAATATGCATTATATAGAAAATTTCTAGAAATGAATATTGAATGCAAATATGAAATCTCTCGAACTGGAGACTTCCATGAAGGTTTTGTTTTAAAACATGTGTTTGATATTATTGAAAACCAATCCACAATAAAAGAGGCAAATTCTTTAAATAGATTCCAGGAACAGACATGGCCAACATTTAATCCAGAAATATTAGAGAAAAGAGATTCTTATATTTGTGGGAACTGGCAAAATGTAGGATATTTCCCTAATGAAAAGGATTTAAGAAATGATTTCACTTTCAAAAATGAATTAGATGATAAAAATTTAAAGATACTTAACGAAATCAAAGAATCTAACAGTGTTTCTCTTCATATAAGGAAAGGAGACTATACAAATGCAGCTCATACTAATTATTTCTTCCAGGCAGATTGGATGAATTATTATGGAATGGCTACCGGGGCAATTATGAAAAATATCAAAAATAGACCCAAGTTCTTTATATTCTCTGATGATATAGCATGGGCCAAACAAAATACATTTGCCCCTGATAGTGTATTCATAGAAAGTAATAGAGGTTTCGATAGTTGGAAAGATATGATGTTAATGAGTAATTGTAAACATAATATAACTGCCAATAGTACATTTAGTTGGTGGGGAGCGTGGTTAAATACTAACCCAGATAAAATAGTTACAACTCCTAAGAGTTGGTTTAAAGATAATGTTACAAATAGTAATTTGATAACATTACCAGAATGGATAAAAATATAAGACATGGAATTTAAAAGTCAGCATCATCAGGATGAATTCATTATCAGTTACTTTAAGGGTAAAAGAAATGGTGTTTTTGTAGACATAGGGGCCCATGATGGAATTACTCTATCAAATACTTATGTACTGGAAAAAGAATTAGGTTGGACAGGAATATGTATAGAACCTATGCCACACCAATATAAAGCATTAGTAGAATGTAGAGATTGTATCACATGTAATTGCGCAATTTACGATACTAACGGAACCGAAAAATTTACAATGGTAGATTTTGATGGATATCCAGATATGTTAAGCGGGATAACGAAAGATATTACCCCGGCCCATATGACTGGAATACTTTCAGAAAGTTCTAGAATGGGAGCTAAATTAAAGTACATTGATGTCCAAACCAGGGTTTTAAATGAGATATTAGAAGAAAACGAAATATACGAAATTGATTTTATGTCAGTCGATGTAGAAGGAGCCGAATTAAAAGTTCTAAATACTGTAAATTTTGATAAATTTCATGTAAAGGTTATAGTTTTTGAAAACGGAGAATCATCCCCGCATGTGAGAGATTTTTTAAAGTCTAAGGGCTTTGTTTTTCATAAAAGGCTAGGAATAGATGATGTCTTTGTTAACCCAAAAATAAAAAAATAAAGTGAAAGTTCTATTTTATGTAAATTGTCTTAATTGGTCTATTCGATATTATCTTTCGAAAAAGTATAAAGATATTGAATATGATGAAATACCCACATATCAATTTGTAGGAGGGTGGGATGATAAAGATCCATGGGAAATAAATGAAGAGCAATTAAAGTGGGCGGATGTTTTTATTTATCAAAAGATGGATAAGAAATTTGGAATTCGATCAACCGATCCAAGTATTGAATATAATATGCTCACTCATTTAAGACCTGACTGCATAAAAATTTCTATTCCCTATATTTATAATGATGTAAACTGGATAACCTTCCCTCCTGCAATTGGAGATGGTAACGTTGGTGGATGGGGAGATACTTCCCGACACTCTAATAGTGAATCAATATTAAAACTAAAAAGAAGAGGTTATTCATTAAAACAGATTCAAGATCTTCATTTAATGAAAATGATGGATTGGGATATCCCGGGCAGAGTAAAGAAATATTATGATGAATTAGATAGAAGAGACGAAACCTTAGATGTTAAATCCTCTGATTTTATAAAGGAACATATTAGGAATCACCAATTATTTTTTACACAAAATCATCCAACCTCTATACTTCCCGGGCATTTATCAAATCAGATATTTGAAATTTTAGGGACTTCGCATAGAGACGATCCCTTTGGGCATCCTTTGACAGTTACTCATATACACGGAGGATCGTATACACATTCTTTATATGATCAGAAATTTTGGAATTTTAAATTCCCTGTTAAATATTCAGATGAATTATTTCTTCCGGTCATAAAAAAGATTTATGAATCATACAATTAATAAGATGAAAAAAGTACATATATCATTCGGAGACAACAAGTATAATAAAAGTTTAGCTTTATTAAAAGAAACAACCACTAAAATAGGAAAGGTTGATGAATTTATTCAATATAAAAAATCTTGGCTACAAACTACAGATTTTTGGAAAAAGAATGGATTCATTCTTCAACAACCAAGAGGCGCTGGGTATTGGATATGGAAACCATATTTAATTCTCGAAACTTTTAAAAGTCTTGAAGATGGTGATGTAGTCCTCTACAGTGATGCAGGTCTTAAAGTAATAGGAAACCTTAACCCATTATTCAAGATTGCCCAGGAGGGCCCGAATGGTGGTAAGATTTTATTTAAACTACCTCCAGTAGATGTTCCTCACCACCAAGCTAAAACCTGGACAAAAAGAGATGCTTTTATCCTAATGAACTGTGATAGTAAAGAATATTGGGAAGCTCCGATGGGTAATGGAGCTGTTTCATTGTGGAAAAAATCAAGTGAAAATATTGAATTTCTGAAAGAATGGCAAAGGTATCTTCGCGATCCTAGAATAGTAACTGATGATCCTAACATGTGTGGGAATCCTAATTTCCTAGAATTTAAAGATCACCGTCATGATCAGTCTGTATTAACACTATTATCTAAGAAATATAACTTTGAATTATTTCGAGATCCAACTCAATATGGTAATGATTTTATAGAAGAATACCCAAATTCTCCATACGAACAATTATTTTACCACCATCGAAATTTTACCCATTAGGCATAAAAAAAGGAAGAACTTAAGTTCTTCCTTTTTTATTATAATAGGGTTACTATTAGATTATACCAGTTGTAGTCTTAA
>Ga0307377_10007645_pt1 | contig 11105 bp, 16 predicted proteins | sample TR3MG_FD_202535 | JGI IMG/M metagenome (GOLD analysis project Ga0307377, IMG submission 202535) | Soil microbial communities from Risofladan, Vaasa, Finland - TR-3 | ecosystem: Environmental > Terrestrial > Soil > Coastal area > Acid sulfate soil | place: Finland: Risofladan, Vaasa | collected... | reverse complement strand
GGGCTCCAGGTGAGCCCAGAGCTTCTGGGATAGAACAGAGAAGGTGCGCGATACGTCCTCGCCGTTAAGCTCGTCCACCTGGAATACCTCACTATGTAATCTTTTAGTTTTTCCGGTCTCGGCTACGAGTATGTCCCTCTCCATTGAGTACCAGTCGGTGAAGTGCATCCGGGTCGGGACCCCGGGTGACAGGGCGATGTAATTCATGAGGAGGTTGGTGGCGGTTAGTCTCACATAGACGCTAGTCGGTGCATATAGAAGCTGTTTCATGGTCATCTACTCCCCCAGGTAAGGATCCGGCGTCATAAGCTCGGCCTCAAGCTCATGGGTGAGCTCCCTCTTGAGCAGGGTTATAGCGACGTCATCGGAAACATAGTGATACACCGGGGGAGCTCCTGGTTTAACCCTGGCCTCTGTCATCCAGCCCGACTCGATATCATGCCATAACGTAATAGTCCCCGGAGACAGGCCGGCCAGCTTCAGTATCATGCTGATCGTCCTGGGGAATTTGAGTCCCACTGTGGCCAGCAGCTTAGCACGTACAGAGAATAACTCCCCTATGACATCGGACACGCCGGGAATATCGACATGCGGCGTCAGGGAGCCGAGGGCTCGCTCGACTTCTCTTACCTGCTGCCAGTAAACGCCACAGCCCATGGCTAGTCAACCCCCAGTATCTCTCTGAGCCTCATCTTCTCGGCCCTCTCGGCCCGGTACTCGGCGGTGAAGTAATGCTGCCGCTCCTTTACGTACTCGTCTATCCACTCGGCATGAAATACCACCACGTCGACCTGGGCGGCGTCGGCTGCCACCTGGATCCATTCTATCATCCAGGGGACCACCAGGCGGCGAGTTATCGGCTGGCCGTTATAGAAGGGAAGGTCCGGCGTCCTGGGGATCATGCCTCCGTAGTAGGAGAGATCGCCGATGCCGGCTTTTATGTCCCTGATCTTAGCCTCAATAATATAGTAGCGGTCTTTGGTCCATTTAACGGCGTCTACCCGGGGCCGGGTAGGTCTAAACAGGGCAGCGGCTCTGCCCAGTCCGAGCCGGTCCACGTACTCCTGGGGGATCGGCCCCAGCTCCACGTTGAGCTGCCAGTGGCCTTCGGGCCACTGTTGTATCATGTACTCAGAGATATAACGGCGCTCCCTCTCTTTTCTGGCCATGAAACCTCCGTTAGCTAGCAACCTGTTGTAGTATTGACATTATTATCACCCCGGGCTTAATATGTCAAGTAATGCGTAGCAATACCCCACGTTGTGGGGCAATGAAAGTAAAACATAAGGAGAATTTACGTGGCCATTAAAGTAAAACCTATTGAGGCATCCACTACCAAGTGGAGCGAGAACGCCGCTCGAGCGGCTACCGAGTTTGGTGCCAATGCTGAGGCTGCGGCCGAGGACTGGGCCAGAAATACCGCCGGTGCTGCCGATAACTTCCACATGGCCATCACCGCTGCCGGCATGAAAGAGAGGTTTCGCCGGGGTGTGGTCAAGGCTGGAGCTGCCAAGTTTGCCCGGAAGATCAGAGAGGTAGGTCGGGACCGGTTTGGCCCTGGTGTGGCTGCGGCTACCCCTGACTACAAGGCCGGAGTCGAGCCCTTCTTCTCCACCATAGCCGCTCTTACCCTGTCGCCTCGTAAGCCTCGCGGTGATCCTGCCAACTACAACCGAGTCCAGGAGATAGGCAAGGCCCTCAACGCTAAACGGCTGGCCTTACTCGGTGCAGGAGGTTAGTAAATGAACTATAGATTAGCGACAATCTTACCCGAGGAGGCTTTATCCCCGACGGTTGCAGGGACTAAACTTATCCCTATTCGTACCCAACAGCCTATCAGCCGGCTGGAAATCAAGTACAACGTTACCAAGTCGCTCCAGGCCATGACGGACCATCCGGCAGCGGACATTACCAAGATCGAGCTGGTGGACGGCTCGGACGTTCTGCACTCTACAACAGGCTTCGAGAACCAGGCACTCTGCATGTTTGACCGCAAGGTGCCGACCATGCTTGAGGGTGTAAGCCTGATAAATGTCCCCCAGGACTGCATGTTTGGCATTGACTTCGGACGCTGGCTATTCGACCCTGAGCTGGCCTTCGATCCGACCAGGTTCGCGATGCCCCAGCTAAAGATAACCTATAACTCCCTTGTCTCGGATACAGGAGCCACCTTACCCCATCTCCAGGTCATGGCTTACATGTTCGATGAGAAACCTGTCTCACCGATAGGCTTTCTGATGAGTAAGGAGCATCATTCTGAGAACGCGCCGGCCTCGGCCACCGCCCATAAGTACGTTGACCTCCCGCTCGACTTCAACTACCGGAGAATAATGGTCAGGGCTTTCCTGGTAAATTATCCTCCGGAGCATACCATCTCGCACGTAAAGATCGACGAGGATAACGAGCACCGGATACCCTGGGACGTTGACGTCGAGGACTATTGTGAGCTGTCAAGGGCTCGCTGGGAGCAGATAGTCGACCACATGCACATAAACCCGGGGATCGCCACGCAGTATTACTTCGTTACTCCCAGCAACTACTTTGCTGCCATTCAGGGTCTGTGCACTTCACCAACTGCTCACTACAACGTCGCCCTGGGGCGGACCGGTGGCAGGGTATCTATCACGTCGGACACGATTACCACCATACTTGGTGAGGCCATGGGCTGGTGCCCGAACCACTGCTTTGACTTCGAGTGTGGCGATCCGAAGGACATTAACGACTGGTACGATGTTACCAAGGTCGGCGACCTGAGAATGAAGGTATCAGGCGGCGGCGCCGGCATAACCGGAACCTACCAGGTAGTCATTCAGCAGCTACGGAGATATTAGAGGACCAGACATGGGCGCTTTGCGTCTCAGGTTTAGAGCAGTAGCTAAGGGGGGGGCCTACGATTACGTAAGAAGTAACCAGGTCCCCCCTGGCCAAATATGGAAGGTCCGCAACCACTCCTTTGAGAACGAGACCGGGACCAGGGGAGTTGCCAGGGCATTTGTTGACGGCCATGGCTACAATCACTGGCTCTGGGAGGAGAAGGTGGTAACGCTGGCCACTCTTTACTGGAGCGAGGAGGAGCTGGAGCTCACCGAGGGAGAGAGGCTGGCCGTCAGACAGACCACCTGTACCATCGGTGATAAACTACAGCTCCTGATAAACGGAGAGAAGGAGGAGAAGCCACGCCAAGAGTCGGACAAAAAGACTACTCAAGCCGCTTCGACACCATCGACACCAACGTCGAGGCTATTGACACGGCACTTGGGGTCGTAGACGGCATAGTCGACGACTTACATCTCGAGTCCGAGCATGAGTCGTTTACATGGCCCGAAGGCAGCGATGAGGTTGTTATCTGCACCGCCGGTGCGGTAGCCAACGCCTTTGGCGACTGGGCTGAGCTGGACATAGACGGAGACGGCGATACTCTGTCCTCCAAGTTCGCCGCTAATATAGGCCATGTATCGGCCGTTACCATCGAGGACCTGAGCAACGATGACCAGGTCTATGACCTGGAGATAGCCTACGGAGCCGATAAGACTAACATCGGCCGGCACCGGTTCCTGTCCGGGGAGGTAAAGAAGCTCTCCGGGGTAATGTATATCAGGATAAGAGCCCTCGAGGTCCCGGCCGGGGAGACGATATACTACCGTATGAAATGCAGCCTGGGGAGTGCGACCTGTGAAATACACGTCCGCTACCACTTCCACTAAAAGGAGGATAAAATGGACCCCAAAGAGTATGCCAGTAAGTATGTAACCGCGACAGAGATTTTATCCAGGACCGCTTGTGAGCTGGCCCAGCTCGTTGTCCTGTCCAGCAACGATACCTCTGACCTGGAGATTTATGATGGAGTGGACACTAACGGCGAGCTGAAGCTCAGGATAAGGGGCCCCTCTGAGCAGTCCAAGCCGTACCACTTCAACCCTCCTATTTACTTTAGAACCGGGCTATATCTATCCTTTGTGCAGAAGGTTGACGGCTGCTTTGTCCAGTGGAGGTCCAGGCCCTCCAAAGAGGGGTAAGCGATGCTGTTTACCAAGAGCTTTACGGTACTAACCACTCACACCGAGGACAGCCCACTCTCGGATACCATCCCGATCGCCCATGGCATTGTCACCTTCGTCTCTATCTGGATGCCCCCCGGCTGCCATGGCCTGGTCTACTGCAAGCTCAAGCACCATGAGCATACCATCTTCCCCTCGACCGAGGACATGTTTCTCATGTGTGACGGCTATCCCCTGGAGTGGAACGAGTATTATGAGAGCTACCAGCCGCCGTATGAGCTGAAGTTTGTCGGCTGGTCTTTCGGCACCACTTATGATCACGTGGTAACCATCAGGCTGGCTGTGCTGCCCAGGAGGGCGGTCCTGGCCCTGGCCATAGTTGATGCCATTAAGGGCCTGTTCGGGGCACTATCACCGAAGCGGATATTTACCGGGAAGTAAAAGGAGCTAGAGCAATATGGCCGACCTGCCCGATTATTATACCCAGGCACAGATATCGGAGGCTGAGGCTGCCTCGGTTAAAGGCGGCCTGGATGCCAACAAGTCAGCGACACCGGTATCCAGGAACATCTACTTCGCCACTGATACCGGGATCCTCTATATCTGCGTGGTAGACGGAGTCTGGACCGGCTTCGATGCCTCCATTCTCACCCAGGGCATCCTGACCCTCTATGAGAATATGGATGCCAACAGTAAGAAGATTATTAACCTGGCTGCGCCTACCCTGGCCAATGATGCTACTAGAAAAGCCTATGTGGATGCCCTTGTTACTGGTGATGTTGCTACTCACGCTCTCTTAACTGCTACTCATGGGGTTGTAGGAGTGATTATAGGGAGTGAGGATACTATTGCTGCCCTGACTGCTCCTGCTGCCGACTTCTCAATGAATACCCACAAGATAACTAACCTCGTTGACCCTGCTGCTGCCCAGGATGCCGCTACCAGGGCCTACGTATTAGCTCGAGCTGGTCTGTATCTACCCCTCGCCGGTGGCACCATGGCCGGGGCTATTGCCATGGGCACTAATAAGATCACCGGACTCGGAGATCCTGCCCTGGACCAGGACGCCGCCACCAGGGCCTACGTAATAGCCTATGCGGCTGCCCTGGTCCACGCTGCCAGGCACCAGAACGGCGGAGCTGACGAAATCTCTATTGCCGGGCTTGATGGTGAGTCGGTAAACCTAGCTTCTCACAGGCTCATCAAAGCGGCTAACGCGGTACTGGGCCATGTCATAGTAGAGGCTGGGAGCGATATAGACGTTGACGCTGCCGGTAAGATCACTTTAGGAGCTCACGCTGCCAGACATGAGAACGCTGGTGATGATGAGATTAGCGTAGCTGGACTGAGTGGACTTCTAGCTGACGATCAGCATGTTCTGGACGCCGAGGTTCTTTTAGTAGCGGCTGCCCTGGTCCACGCTGCCAGGCACCAGAACGGCGGAGCTGATGAGATAAGCGTAGCTGACTTATCTGGACTTCTAGCCGACGACCAGCACGTCTTAGACGCTGAAGTATTAGCAGTAGCCGCTGCCAAAGCTCACGAGTCCACTCACGTCTCAGGTGGCTCGGATGACATTGACAGCGCCCTGGCCATTGCTGCCATGGCCGACCTGACTACCGGTAAGATCTGGAAAGGGGTTGGTGGCAGACCATCGGAAGTTGACCCGCCTACCGATGTAACTGCTACCGTTGGCGATGTACTAGAGGTTGAAGCTAATGCCGAGCAGTCAACTAATGGGACTACCTACCTAAAGGTCAAGGAAATTAAGCTGGCCAGGGGAGGCACTTACAGGGTAAAGTTTGACCTGAAGCTAAATGTGGCTGAGGGACTTGCGTATGGCAGGATATACAAGAACGCCGCCGCCGTTGGAGCTGAGCAAACGGAAGCCGGAGCTGTTTATATAACTAAAAGTGAAGATATAGCAGGCTGGGTAACAGGGGATTTACTTCAACTCTATATTAAACACAGCACTGGTGCCCGCTATACCTTCATCCAGAACTTGAAGGTTTACTCCAACATAACCCTTGATCATATAGTAGTTACTGATTAAAGAGGAGTAAACAATGAAATGGGAACCTGATTTAATCATAGCCTTTGTGCTGCTGGTGGGCTGTCTTATCCTGGTATTCTGCGGCATTGATGGTGAGGTCAAATCCATTCTCACTATAGCTGCCGGCTGGGCCTTCGGTGTCGGCTACCAGACAAGAAAAGCAGAGAGGAGGAGAAAATAATGGCCGCTGAATACAAGGTGTTATCAATCGACGAGATGGTTAGACCGTCGGACACGGCCGGACTGGAGCGCTACTACCGGCACCGGATTAAGACCAAGGGCGGAGTGGTGCTGACTGTCGATATCAGTGAGAAGGACTTTACCGCCGAGAAGGCAGCTCCGATCCTGCTGGCCAGGTCCAAAGAAGCCGATAAGATACTGGCCCTGTGAGGCTAAAGTGAAAGCCATAGACGACATTATCCTGTTTATCATAGACGCCATGAATTGGTGCGAGGATATTTACGGCATCATTCATGGCTGGGTTGCTCCATTCCGCTACCTGGCTGATCCCTTCATGTGGCTCCGTGACATTCTGTGGGAAATAGCCAAGGCTGTCTGGGTGTTCGACCAGTGGCTCGATGACCTGGTTTTTGAGGTCAGCTCCGTCTTTAGTTGGGAGTATATCCAGGAGAGGATCCTGGACTGGCTGCCCTTCATTGAGCAGGTAATAGACTGGTTCACCGAGAAGCAGATCTGGTTGAGGTGGGCTATAGCCGATTGGTGGGACGGGACCACGGCCACAGTTCGAGGCTGGATTGACCTGGCTACCCAGGGACTGAATAGCCTTACGGTAGCCTGGAGCAACTTCTGGATAATAACCTTCCCCCAGTGGACCACTCAGCTCATTCTATTAGCTTCACAGTGGGGTGACTTTGTCAGCCATAAGCTACCCACGCTGTTTGATATAGGCACCGTCGGGGAGTGGTGGCGGAGCCGGGTCCTGGAGGTTGCTGCCCTGATAGATACCAGTCTAAGGGAGTATGAGCCGTTGTGGGCAGGCTGGCAGGACTGGAAGGGCACGGTAGCCGGCTTCTTTAGTGATCCGTTAGAGTTTCTATGGTCCGGATTTATCGACTGGTTCCTGGGACCGGAGGAGTAGCATGACAGCCGGGGAGAGATTTAAGAACTGGATCGACGGACTAGCCGAGTCCTGGAAGGACCTCCTCCGTGGCTGGGTGCTGCGGACCATAGGGGAAGGCATTACGAAAACCCTCGAGGACATGGAGCCTGGAGCTATCAAGAGCTTTAAGGGCGTTTTAACCAAGCTGAAGGATGATCCCCTGACTCCTCCGGAGATGATGGCCTTTTATGCTAGAGCGTTAGAACCTGGTAACTGGCTCACTGAGCTGGTCGCCGGTATGATTATGGGCTTAACGGCACTTCCGGCCCTGCTGGGTGCTGGGATCCCTCTTGGCAATATAATGGGATATATCCAGGACAGAGAGCTCAAATCCTTCCGGCTAGACCCTGCCCAGGTCATCACGGCCTGGCGCCGAGATAAGGATAAGTATGCCGGGCTATTTGAGGACCTGAAAGACCAGGGCTGGAGTGATGAAAGGATAGAGGCCCTGAAGTTCCATACCCTGTTCTACCCGGCGCCGGCCGACCTCATCCGCTGGCAGGCCCGGGAGGTATTCGAGCCTGAGATGATCACCCGGTACGGCCTGGACAGTGAGTTCGGGGCGATAGAAAAGGAGCCCTTCTACAAGGCCGGCATGACCGATGAGCAGATCCTTAATTACTGGAGGGCTCACTGGGAGCACGCCTCCTGGATGCAGGTCGTCGAGATGCTGCATAGAGACTTACTAACCGAGGAGCAGGTCTATGACTGGTTCAGGGTAGTTGAGATCCCCCCATACTGGAGGAACCTGCTCATTCAGACGGCCTATACCTGGCCGACCAGGGTTGACGTCAGGCGGTGGTGGGATATGCGGACCATCGACGAGGCGGAGCTCCGCCGGCTGTATTCGGGCATGGGCTATCGCGGCGTCAACCTTGATAATTACGTGCTGTGGACCAAGGTATATACTGCCTTCCCTGACCTCATGGCCAGGTGGTCGAAGGGCTGGATCTCCCTGGACAAAGTAAAGTCGGAGCTCACCGGACTCGGCATGCCGGCAGCCAGGGTCGAGGAGATGATCCAGACTAAAATACAGTCAACCGAGCCGGAGCGAGTCGCCGGTGAGCGAGACCTCACCAAGACGGACATATACAAGGGAATAAAAGCGGACCGGATCACCCGGGATCAGGGGATAGAGCTGCTCATGGACCTGGGCTTTGACGAGGACGAGGCCGACCTTCTGGTTGACACTAACGTACCCGAGGACATAACTGACAAGGTGGTCGCCCAGCGCGAGCTGACCAAGGCTGATATACTCAATGGCCTCAAGACAGAGGTTATCACCAGGGACCAGGCCCGGACCAGGCTGTTAGATCTCCGCTACTCGCCGGTCGATGCCGAGTTCCTGCTCAAGATATTCGATGCCCAGGTCAAGCCGCCCGAGGAGCCGGCAGCTCGAGAGGCATCCAAGGCCGATATTGTCGCCGCTGTCAAGAAGGGGCTCATTACCCCCGAGGATGCTTACCTCATGCTCCAGGACATAGGCTTTACTCCGGAAGCGGCCATGTTTATACTGGAGGTCAAGGCCGAGGTATCACCCTTCAGCCCGATAAACTTCGCCGAGTTTAAGGACCGGACTACCAAATATAAGATAGCCGCCGGCCTGGAGGAGAGGCCAATGCCCGAGGAGATAAAGAAGGCAGCCGGGGAAGTGGTAAAACTCACCGCCGATCTGGAAGCCCTCCAGAAGTCTATCGACACCGAGCAGCTCGGCCTTGTTAAAAATGAGGTACTGCCCGAGGCGGCAACCTTGAGACTTAAAAGTCTCCAGGTTAAGCGAAACAGGGCGATATCCAGCCTAGAAAAGGCCAAATCGGACTACAATAGACTGATTGCCGAGTGGAGACACGGTTTGCCATAGCCAGCTCGCCCTCAGATGGGCGAGAAGCCCCCTGAAGCATCTTTTGAGTAGTACACTACCCCCCAAAGAAGTCCCGGCACCGGGACTGTTTCCTTCACATAAATTCTATAGTGCGACCCTCATGGTCTCAGTTACCAAGTTCACCCATTGACATTCTGGTTAACCGTGGTATACTGGTTTATGGAGCTGCTGGGGCTCCAGTGTACCGGCACCGGGGAGCGGCCGACGCTAAAAATAAGGAAGGAGGACTAATCTATGAGAAGGTTTCTTAAACTGAGCTGGCATGGAATACCCATTGGCATAATAGCCAGCATCCTTATCGCCACAGTGGTCATGGCAGCAGTCTACCTTACTGTCACCCAGACCATTACCCAGACCATCAATGAGCCGGAGGAGCCACCACCGCCCGACTATGGGGAGATCCTCGCCGCCGACATGATATTGCCCACCGTTGAAACAGGCGACCCCTTCTCCAAGACCGTTTCTGGCGGTGTCACGGTAAACCTGGGCCCCGATGGTGCCGGCAAGGCCCTGAAGATGGTCTGCACCCCCGACACTAAGTATACCAGCTTTGATGTAACGATCACACTAATCAGCCGGCCGGTGGGCTCGACAGTCGGGCTCTACGGCTATGGCATATCAGGAGGAGGAGAGATCAGCCTGGACCTGGACGTAGCCGGGACCTACGTCTTTGACCAGACGATCGAGGGGACAGCCGGGAATTCCGAGGGGAGTGCCGGAAGCACCGTCACCTTCACCCTGGAGGACTCGACTACCCCTCCACGGTAAATAAAGGGGCGCCGGCCGCTCCCCGGTGCCGGTCCCAGAAAGGAGGCTTTTTTAGATGAGCAAAGCAATAAAGGTCGAGGACCAGGTTTACCAGGAGCTCTACATGATCCGGCAAAGGAACCAGACGTTTAGCCAGGTTATCGAGGACATGCTCGAAGCCCGGCTCAAGATCTTCGAGCTCCTCAACGTCATGGAGGGCCAGCTAAAGTACCAGGACTGGAAGCAGAAGCAGATCCATGAGGTATTATCTCATTAAAGGAGGCAAACAATGAATAAAGCTCAAGCCAGGGAAGCCTATGAGAAGGCTATAGCTCCAGCCTTGAAAGCCTATAAGAAGGCTAAAGCTCCAGCCTTGGAAGCCTATGAGAAGGCTATAGCTGAAGCCTGGGAAGCCTATAAGAAGGCTGAAGAGGAGGTTAAGCTATGAAGTGTCCACTATTTAGAGCAGCCAATATCATCGAGGAGTTTGACCCTAACTGGACCGGGGATAGCTGTCTCGGCGAGGAGTGTGCCTGGTGGGATAAGGATAGAAAGCAATGCTGCGAGCTTTCTAAAATCGGAGCTATGGTGGCTCAAAACAGCATACTGGCTGAGATTGCCGACAAGATACCCTTCGAGCTGAAGCCCAGGTTGTAAAGGAGGTAGACCATGCCTGACACAACAGACAGCATGATGCTGAAGCAGATAGCCGAGATCGAGCAGAAGGATGAGGCCCAGGTCCTGGCCGAGCTGGCCGGCGAGCTGATCGCTGAAATGGTGTATACCGTCAAGACTTACGACCGGAGAACAAAGCAAACGGTCGATAAGGCCAAGCTCTCCTGGGCCGGCACTAAAGAGGTGGCCAGGTCCCGGGGCAATATAGTTCTATCGGAGCCGGTAGTCACTGACCTGGATAAAACAATCCGGATCATGGTCAGGGCCACCGATTTAACCAGGAACTTTACCGTCTTTGGCGGCTGCCAGCAGCCTCGTAAAATGAAGGTCAATGACTTTGATAAGGACACCGGGGAGCTTACCGGCCACCACTACGAGGACGATCTGTACTGCTTCCAGAAGGGCCTCTCCAAGTGTCAGCGTAATGCCCTGTCGCTGTGTATCCCGGCCGACTACAGCGCCAAGTGTATAGCCCGGTTCCTGAAGGCTTCGGGTACTAAGGCTCTCCCCCAGGCAGCAAAGGCCAGCAGGAGAACACCGGCTAAGTCCCAGATAAAACCCGGGGAGGAGTGGGACAAGATCACCCAGGACATGGTCCCGGACTACCCCAGCCTGGAGCCGATTATCTGG
>Ga0307377_10007644_pt1 | contig 11105 bp, 14 predicted proteins | sample TR3MG_FD_202535 | JGI IMG/M metagenome (GOLD analysis project Ga0307377, IMG submission 202535) | Soil microbial communities from Risofladan, Vaasa, Finland - TR-3 | ecosystem: Environmental > Terrestrial > Soil > Coastal area > Acid sulfate soil | place: Finland: Risofladan, Vaasa | collected... | reverse complement strand
TTGCTAAGGACGCTAGCAAGCACATCGATGCCAGCATCTTCGCGGAGATCCAGACCTTTGTTCGCCACGTACTCATATGCGCCAATGAACCCGATCGTTGAGTACTGCTTCCTCAGGTGTATCCAGTCGTACGTATACAGCGGCATGTTACCGCTGTCGATCAGGTGATGAAGAAGCTTTCGATGTGTGTACAGGATCTTGTGTAGCAGGTTAAGATCCTTTTGCAGGATATCGGGGTCGTCCTTTTCTAGTAGGGCTATCCTGGGGAGGTTCAAACCCGCTACGCGGTGCGACCCGATGCTGAGGCCCCCCACGCCAAAACTGTTGTGGTAGCCCGCATCCCCGACCTTACTGAAGTCGTTGCGAAGTCGACAGCATGATGAGAAACTGGTAGGGCTACTCTGGAATATGTTAGCAAGCGACTTCTTGCTATTGACCTCTGCCGCCCAGTCGGCGAACTCTGGGTCTATAAGCTCTCCATCATCATCCACCGATACAGCAAGAGTCATCACCGGGAAGGTGAATATCCCCTCAGTGCCATTGATGTCGGAGTAGTACTCAAAGAATAGCTTTGACAGTTCCACGACGCTGTGAATGTCCGGCTCGTGGAAGTTGCCCTTGCCATCAGGTATGAGGTACTTGTTGCCATTCATATTGAGCAGGGTTTTGAGGAATCCGTGATCCATGATGCTCAAGTTCGTGAACGCCGACTGGCTACCACGGAAAGGAAAGTTCATCGAATAGACGAAGTTCTGAAACTGATTCTTCACATGGTACCATTCAGCGGCCTCATGAGATTCAATGCCATCATCATGATCCTGTTTACCCTTGAGCAGGACCTCCGTGTACTTCTCACCCTTCTCTTTGCGGTAGAAGTAGTCGAGGATGACGAAGAAGTCAGGATAACTTGCGGCCCCGACAATCTGATTGCTGATGTACGCTGTGCTTTGGATGATGAGCGCGATGAAGGTATCGCTTCTTCTCGGGGCCTTGATGGTCATATTGCCGCGGAAAAAGTTCATTCCATTCGTGAGCAATTCACGAAGGTCAAAAGCGAAACAATAGGGCATATTAGCATTCGTAAGGTCGTTTACGAATATCTCACCGCAAACAATCTTCTCAATAGCCTCTGCGGCAGACTCCTCGTCGAACGTCTCCTTTATCCACTTGTGGAGCAGGAAAAGGGAGTTCAGCTTCATCAGAGACTTGTTGTTCTCTTGATTGTACTGATGAATGTTCTTCTCTTTGACGTTGGCGTTCGCATCAATACTGATATCCGCAACGCTTCCGGACTTCCCGAAGAACTCCTTTGAAAAATGGACAATGTCCATGTGTTTGTTCGCAATGCCTTGCGTAGAGAACACATCCTCTCCGTACTTTTTGTAGAGATCCTCCATCAAGTTCACGAAATCATTCTCGAATGTTTGCTTGACGTACCAGCCTTTTAGGTGCGACATAAGCGCAACCTCCTAAAATGAGATGCTCGCAGCGGATCTGCGGCCCCCAAGGATTAGTGTTTCAAAATTGATCTGATGATTGACTGCAGGAGTCCGAAAAATCCCGGACGGCGCGTTTCACCACTCTCCATATGGAAATCTGTATCTGGTATTTCAGTGACAGTCTCCGGATCCGGGTCAATCACACCCGGGGGAACAATGTCGTTGCGAAATCTCTTCCAATCGAAGTGCCTCCCGGGATCTACCTTTCTTTTCGGGGCGATATCCTCGTGACCAACAATGTTTTCCTTTGGTATCCCGTACTCGTTCATCAAATCGCGGACAAGTTCCGCAAGACACTCATATTGTGAATCTGTGTACGGGACGAGGTTACCGTCGCCCTCAAGTTCTATTCCTATGCTGTAGTTATTGATATTCTTTCTGACGATACCACCCACAGTCCAATTCGACACGCCAGCATGATATGCTACATCACGTGTCCCCACTAGCGACACTACTCGGGCATTCTCATAGAGGTCCCTTGGTATGATGTAGTGGGCACTAACCTTGTTCTCTATTTTGCCTGTCTTCTTGTTTCTGTGCAATTCTTCATTCGTGAACCAGGACACGGCACCACTCACACTGTAGAGCTTGCCGTCTTTCGAACCGATGTGATGTATCACGATCATATCCAATGGATACTTCTGCGGCCTTTCGTGCTTGAAGGGGCTTGGCTTCCACAGTTTTATCAGCATGATGCCATCCTATCCGCGCACTCGGGCATTCCCGAGGCCACCCTGTCGGGCCGCGCCGAGTCGCCGAACGCTCTATCGCTTTTCACGTTTGGGATGTCGCCCAGAGAATCAACGGGCATATAAATGTGCCTTCACGGTTGCAGGCTATGGCTTTCAAGTTTTGGACACAGAACAGCCCATATTAATTGAGTATAGGTCATCAGGTCTATGTGTCCATACATCAATGTAATGGTTGGGTGCCTTTGGATTAAAGCACTTCGTGAAGAAGAAAAATGTGCCGAAAATGCGAAACAGGCTTTATCAAATAGTATATTATTGAGAGAAGGAGGATTCTGTGGAGGATTCTTACGTTTTGGATCATTCAATCTTTGAAACTGTGACCGGATCACAGGCCTATGGCACGAGCACGCCCGAGTCGGACACCGACAGGACGGGCGTGATGGTGCCGGGCCCCGATTACACCATGGGTCTGCAGAGCGATTTTGGGGAATTCGGGTTTGAGAGTGTCGACAGAAAATTCTACTGTATCCACAAATTCCTGTCACTCGCCTTGGAGAACAACCCTAACATCCTGGATCTTTTATGGACCCCCGAGAGATGCATACAGTACATGAGACCCTGTTGGAGTTATCTACTCGATAGCATACGTGACCACATACTGTCAAAAAGGTGCCGATACACCTACGGTAGTTACGCTATAGGTCAGCTTCGGCGCATCAGCGTGCACAGGAAATTTCTTCTTAACCCTCCGAAAAGCGCCCCGACACGGACGGAATTTGGACTGCCGGAAGAATCTCTCTTCCCGACTTCGCAGTTGAAAGCCGTCTGCTATGCGGCTATCCAAGCCATACCTAATCACAACCGGACGGACTTCTTCAAGAGACTTGATGAGATATACGGAGATTGGGTCATACCTCTGTTTGCGAGATACCTCGACCCGAAGCAGCGAGTCCTCGCGATGGATTGGTTACAGAAAGGCATACGCTCGCAGGCTCACGCTTTACAGGCCCTGGGTACGAAGTTCCTCAAAGATGAATATGCCGACATGGCAGCAAAGGAAGTCCTCTACCTCAACCGCATGCAAGAGTGGAAGCAATACGATTCGTGGAAGAAGCACCGCAACAAGAAGCGGGCGGCCTTAGAGGAGAAGTACGGGTACGACAGCAAGCACGCTATGCACCTCATAAGGATTTTGCGGATGGGGGCAGAGATTCTGGAACAGGGAAAAGTGAACGTTGACCGCACCGATATCGATGCAGAGGAATTGAAGGCGATTCGGGATGGTGCTTGGTCCTATGACAAGGTCGAGGCCTACGCAAACTACATGAGTGGGCAGCTAGAAGAACTCTCAAAGGGTTCCAATTTACCTATGTATCCCGACCCGGAAGTCGTTAATTCTGCGTCAATTATAGTGCATAAAGAGTTTTACCGCAAACTAGGATATGTATAATCGTGCTACCTAATCGGTATATTACAGTCAGAGAAGGGAACGCCGAAAACAACCAAACGGCTACGATGACTATGGAACCCAAACACAATGACGAACACGCGCGAACGTACTTGGTGCAGTGTTGGGTACACCCAAGTTCCGGTATGGATCTTGTCGACAAAAACAGGGTCATGGAAGAAATGAAAGCTTTTCTAGGTCACGTTTTTGTGGATGACCAGAGCTTGGAGGATGGCATGAAGCAGTTTGAGAAACAAGTAGACGGCTTAGTGCTCCATCCGTTCTTCATGAAGTCCTGGCACCACGTGGATGACCCGGAGAAGGAATTCATGTCCAAGATACAGGAGACTCACCCGGAAGCAAAATACGCTTCCTCCCAAGAAGTTCCAAACTCAAAGTAGGTGCCACATGTCACACGACAAGGACATTCTGTATGAGGGATTGGGAGCCATGGCGAGGCCGTTGGCCTGCCCGTGGGACGACTACTACTGCCGCATGGCGCAGACCGATTGGCTTGCTGGCAAACACCTCGGTAAGGCATCGAAGACTTACTTCATACGCAAGGCCCCCTTCGGCGGTTCGTACGCCATCTTGGGCGGCGTAACGGAGTTCATACGCCAAGTCAACACCTTCCGGTTCAACGAGATTACACGGGAGGTGATGGAATCCTTGGATTACCGCAGGGACTTCATCGACTTCCTCTTCAAAGAGAGACAGAAGCTGCATGTCAACGTGTATGCGCTCCCGGAGGGTTCCCTGTTCTTCGCCGGCGAACCAGCCATCGTAATCGAGGGTTCGCTTATGGATGTCCGCCTGGCGGAGGGAATGCTCCTGGAGTGCGTGAACTACCCATCCTTGGCCATGAGCAAATGGAACAGGGTAGTTCAGTCGACGGACGTCGGGTCGGTCATGGAGTTCGCCAGGCGGCGCGCGCAGGATCCCTACAGAACAACCCTCTACAGTTACCTGTCCGGCGCAACGGTCAGCAGCAACGACGAGATGCGCCAGTGGTTCAACATCCCGACCGTCGGGACGATGGGCCACGAGTACATACAGAGCTTTGGCGATGAGTTCAAGGCGTTCGACACGTGGCTGACCCACAATCCCAAGAGGCCTGTGCTGCTCGTGGACACGATCGACACCCTCAACTCGGGGGTACCTAACGCCATCAAGGCATTCAAGAAGCACAGGCGCGCGATAGGCGATGCCCTTATGGGCATCCGGCTCGACTCAGGCGACTTATCCTACCTTGCGATGGAGTCGTACAAGAAGATGGAGATGGCGGCGCTACCTACTGTCCGCATTTTCATGACGAACGACTTGGACGAGTACTCCATCCAGGCCATACGGAGCCAGATCGAATTGAACGCCGCCCGGTTCGGGTACCACTACAACGAACTACTCCGCCAGCTAGTGTGGGCCTGCGGGACGAAGCCCGGCACCTGCTGGGATCAGCCCAGCATCGGCGGCGTCGCGAAACTGACCAGCACTATGAGGGGCGTCCTGGAGTGTCCGGTCATAAAGCTGGCCCGGGACAATCCCATCAAGACCAGCATACCGGGTTCAAATCGGTCAGCCACACTGACTGACGAGCACGGCATCCTCCAAGGCATTCTGATATACAGCAAGAAGGAGGATCCTTCGGAGGTGCGTGCGTTTGTGCATCCGGAGGACGGTACCAAGAAGACAACCATTAGCTCAGACTGGAAGGTGACCCCGCGACACGCGGGACCGTGGCCGTATGAACAGACTCTCCAGGACGTAAGGGAACACGTTAAGTCGCAGCTCGCCATGCTAGATTGGACGCAGCGCAGACTGGACAAGCCCCATCGAGTCAAGGTAGGCCTCAGTCCAAAACTCTTCGAACTGCGGAGCAGGATGATCAAGAATGGCACACTCATAGACTGAAAGGGCAATATGAACTGCAACCGGGTCATTAAGAGCCTGCAGGGTTCGCTACGCGACTATGTGACGAGCAACGACCTCAAGTCGCTCGTCATCGGCATTTCTGGCGGCATAGACAGCGCGGCGACGGCCGCCGTCGCACGACCCGTCTGTGACTTTTTGGGCATTCCCTTGATCGGCCGTAGCATCACCATAGTTTCAAACAAGCCTGACGAGATAGCCCGGGCGCTAGCGGTAGGCGAGGCATTTTGCACAGACTTTAAGGAGGCTGACCTCAGCGACAGCTTCCATCTCATGGTGAAGGAACTCCTGGAGGACGATGAACCCGGTGACCTTACGTTCGGCAGGAAGGTGCGACGTGGCAACCTCAAGGCCCGCATGCGCATGATCAGGCTCTACGACCTTGCCAGCAAGAACCGGGGCATGGTCCTCTCCACGGATAACCTCACGGAACTCTTGCTCGGTTTCTGGACCATCTGCGGTGATGTAGGTGACTACGGTATGTTCCAGCACTGCTGGAAGAGCGAGGTTTACGCCCTCGCGCACGCCCTCGTGAGAACGTATGAGTCGGACAAGATGCACGAGCGCGCGGAAGCCTTGAGAAGGTGTGAGAGATGCGAACCGACGGATGGGCTCGGCATCACTAGCACCGACCTTGACCAGCTTGGGGCCGACTCCTATGACGAGGTGGAACGCATCCTCAAGATCTGGAAGTGCGATGACGAGGACAAGTTTGCTTGGGACAATTGGCTAAAGTGGGAAGGACGCCCCAGCTCATACGAGGAACTGCAGAAGATGCGAGCCGAAACCGCCGACCATACGGTGGTCAAGAGGAACATCGCCACGAAATTCAAGAGGAATGTGCCGATCCACGTATCACGATACGACATCGATGGGTTGGACGCATGACAGGAATGGCCTCCAAGGGAACGGGTACGGTCAAGCGGCGGTGGGCCGGCACATGGTGGAAGCCATGGACGTGGCTCCGGTACAATAATGTGGTGACGGGCTACAAGCTAGTCAGCTTCGACATGGTGAAGAATCCGCCCCCAGGGTGTGAATTCCATGATTTTGAGCGTGACCCAGCAGACCGGACCGCCTACATGGATTTCGGGCCGGAAATGGATGCCCACTACGATTGCGGCGACAAGTGATGCTCGACCAAGCCTTCATAGGAGTGTACACACTACGCGATATCCTCGTGGTGGGTGGTCTTGCATTGATTGTCCTCATTCCCGGCGCCTTGCTGGGGTGGTTTCTATGGAAACAAGATCATCCCGGGAAATCGCAACCTTGACAGGGGGTTGGGTTCCGTTAATCTATTCATACGCAACCCCAGCGTATGGCAAACATCACTTCAATATTGGACAAAATAGCCAGTAGTTTGGAGGCTGCAGGGTTGTACCGCGAGGCCGAGAGACTGGATGTTCTTTCCAACACCATCGAGGCCGCAAGGTATCCCATTTGGCGCGTAAAAGGTCGTGGGGCAGTACCCTCAGAGTCCACGTTACCCGCTGATAAAAGGGGCCCGTCCAGCGAGCTTATTGACAAGACTGATTTTGTCGACAAGTACGAGGACGAAACTGAATTGGCTTTGAATGCAATCCAAACCGGCGTAAATCGATTCATCAAGGTCCTTGATATGATCAAGGTAGAAAATCCTGATGTCTCTCAAAAGATAGAGAAATATAGGTCAGATGTAGAGTCCCTTGGGTTGAGTGCCCACCAAAAATTGAAGGACATCTTGCTGCGCATCATAGAGCACAAAGGTGGCCTTGAGATGGCAACACACTCTGTTGATCGACGTGGGGCTTGACACGGAGACTTTTCCGTGCTATATTATGGATCTGGAGGAATACCATGTTCAATGCCATGTTCAGGATAGCCGAAGAAGGTAGCGAGGGAAGAGAACCATCCTGACGGGGCGAACTGTACTATGAATACAAACCCCCGTCAGGACAACCTGGCGGGGGTTTTTTGTATACCCTCTCGGGTATACTCTGCTTTAGATTCACGGTAAGTACCCCTATCGGGTATAGTTCTTTGACAGTCTGCGGGTGCACAAGAACATCCATGGCGCTATCGTCTAGTGGTCAGGACGGCTGGTTCTCAGCCAACAAACCGGGGTTCGATTCCCCGTAGCGCTATATATTCAACAAGTTACGACAAATCCTCAGAAACCGAAGGAGACCGACATGCAAACGGTAATAGTGGAGATAAGAGCCGCCGAGGGCGGAGATGATGCAAAGTTACTCGTTCAGGATCAGCTCAAGATTTACGACAAGACCTGCGTGCTGAACGGGTATTGACTGAACATCCTGGAGATGCGGCCAGGTTACATCTGCATCAGGGTTACCGGATCCGACGCCGGCAAAACGTTCGGCGCCGAAGGCGGCGGCCATAGGTGGCAGAGGATACCGCCTACCGAGAAACGCGGACGCGTCCAGACATCGACCATCACGGTTGCAGTCTTGGAGGAGGTACCAGGCATCAAGGCGGACATCCCCGACGGGGACATCGAGGTGAAGACGGCGCGAGGGTCGGGAAAAGGCGGCCAGCACCGCAACGTCACCGACTCTGCCGTGCAGATCAAGCACATCCCCACGGGATTTATCGTGCGCTGCGAATCGGAGAGGAGTCAGTTGAGGAACCGCGATCAGGCAATGGGAGTCCTGCGGCAGAGGCTACACCACCTGTTGTCGTCCCAAGGGGCATCGGGGCAGAACGACAGGCGCAAGGGTCAGGTAGGAAGTGGGATGCGCGGTGACAAGGTAAGGACCATTCGGGTGAGGGACGACAGTGTCGTCAACCACCAAAACGGTAAACGCACGTCATACAGGCGGTATTCACACGGTTTCATTGAGGATTTGTCGTGACAAAAGCCCCATTAGAATAATGGTTAGTTCACTGGCTTTTCACGCCAGGCACCTCGGTTCAATTCCGGGATGGGGTACCAAATCATCAGATGTGACCTTTTGATAAAGGTCGCAAGTTTACATTGCCTTTCCTTAAGAGTATATTGATAGGGAACAAGGGCCTATAACTCAGTTGGTTAGAGTAGCGGACTCATAATCCGTTTGTCCCAGGTTCGAGTCCTGGTGGGCCCACCAGAATCCCTATCACCCTCCTAGAAAAGGCACTCAATGATAGTGAAATCGAAATTCTGCCCTGGACAACATATCAACATACAGGATGCTGAACAACTTGCCAGGGTGATGGGTGTATTGGTCTCCAAGCACGGTGTCACCTACATATGTCGGTGGTGGGACGGTACAAACTTTCAAGAAAACGAATTCGATGAATACGAACTGTCAGCTACTGAGGAGGGTGTCGGCATCGTCATGATATGCGAGGGGGTAGACGTTGAACGACACGCTAAAAGCGTTGACACTGAGTAAGACCGAAGCTAAAGCTTACTTCGCGGAGAACACAAGGAAGCAGAAGGATCTCCTCGCTACCATCCGGGAGCGGCACGATGACTTGAAGGTGCTTCTCAAGAAAGTTGATGACCATTGGGGATGCGAGGACCTTGTCTATCGCTTCTACCACCATAGCTACAAGGTACATTATGCGGCAGACCTCGCGGAGGAGGTATTTGACGCGCTTACCAGGCTGGCGCCGTGGGGACTTAAGAGAGCACCGGATGCCTTGAAAAGGATCCGGCGCATCGGCAAGGTAAGCGGGAGGCGCGAGATAGAGCGACTATTCCACGCCCGGTACTTTCTGGAGATGGCGGTGAAGTACGGCAAGAAATACAAACACCCCCCGAGCCTTATGCCGAGCGGCTATGCGGCTCTTATCTACCTATATGGATTGAGGTGAAAATGAGAAGATGTCCGAATTGCGATAGCGCAATTCTGAGTGACACTCGATGGGACAATTGGATCAAGGTGATGAACTTCATCGAGTGCCTTCAGCTTGAGGAGTCAATCTCGGCGGCGACCGCGGCATCCATGAGCGATGCCATGATGTCATTCAAAAGATACGCGATGGAGGATATGCCAGACGATGACGAAAAGAAAAATACGCCCCTGTAGCTCAACGGAATAGAGCACCGGACTTCTAATCCGGATGTTCGGGTTTGAGTCCCGGCGGGGGTTCCATTTAGAAGTAACAAGCGGCAGTCGCCTAGTGGCTATGGCGCCAGCCTTCCAAGCTGGTATTCCGCGAGTTCGAATCTCGCCTGCCGCATAATCAACTAATATATGAACCTTAAAGTAAATGGTTCAACAAAGGGGTTCATATATGAAGATTAGGGAGAGAGAGGAAGCCCGGAAACTTCGAAAAGAAAAAGGCTTATCTCTGAAAAGAATAGCAGAAGAACTAGGAGTTTCCAAGGGTTCCGTTAGTATATGGGTAAGGGACATTTCTCTTACGAAGACACAAATGAAGGTGCTTGATCACAACTTTAAGGTTAAGAATTCCTACAATTCAAGAGTGGCTGGCGCGCATGCGTTGAGAGAACAGGCAGCCAAACGGCACCTTGAGTGGCAGCAGGAAGGAAGAGAGAAAACCAAGGAACAGGATCCTCTTCATTTGATGGGATGTATGCTATATTGGTGTGAAGGATACCGCAAAAACAACCGGAACACCGTTAGCTTATCCAACTCTGACCCGTATCTTGTTCGTGTGTTTGTCAATTTTTTGAAGAAGACACTCTCTCTCAAGAATGAAGACATCTCTTTCAAAATCAACCATTATGATGACATTGTGTCGTTGAGAGAGGCAGAAAAATTCTGGCTTAAATTTCTAAGTCTTCCCAGAAAATGCTTACGAAAGGCCACCTTGAATCACCTTTCGTTCTACAGTAAAAGAAAAAAATGCGGTTCCCTTAAATATGGAACATGTTGTGTCATGGTACACAAAACACAAGTGATACAACACATATTTGGGGCCATACAAGAGTACGGTGGTTTTATGAGGCAAGAATGGACATAGTACCTAAAGCGGGAGTAGCTCAGTGGTAGAGTTTCTGGTTCCCAACCAGACGGTCGCGAGTTCAATCCTCGTCTCCCGCTCCATTACAGGAGATACATGAACAAGAAAATCGAAAAGCTACTTGCCGGCGAGACGATAGTTTCCAAGGAACCGGGCAATTCGATGCTACCAATACTCAAGTCGAGACAGCCAGTGCGCATCGCGCCAGCAACGTGGGAGAGCGTGAAGGTGGGTGACATCGTCTACTGCAAGGTACGAGGTAACGTCTACACGCATCTTGTAGCCGCGAAGGACGACAAGCGCGGCTGCCAAATAGCGAACAACCGCGGCCGTACCAACGGCTGGACGAAGAACGTCTACGGAAAGGTCATCGAGATACTATGAACCCCTATCTTTCTGTTTTGCCGGGCCTCATGATCATGGCACTTTTCCTGTATGAGCTTTGGTACACGGGAAGAAGGGTATCAGAAAAAGTGTACCGCTACATCATCGCAGCTGTCATTTCATACGGTGCTTACAACCAAATTATGGTCACAATTTCGCTACAAGGTCATGAGAAATTGTACTCGTTCCACGTGGTAATTGCGATGATATGGATCTTTGCCGCCATCTACAGTTTCGTTG
>Ga0307377_10007643_pt1 | contig 11105 bp, 19 predicted proteins | sample TR3MG_FD_202535 | JGI IMG/M metagenome (GOLD analysis project Ga0307377, IMG submission 202535) | Soil microbial communities from Risofladan, Vaasa, Finland - TR-3 | ecosystem: Environmental > Terrestrial > Soil > Coastal area > Acid sulfate soil | place: Finland: Risofladan, Vaasa | collected... | reverse complement strand
TCTTTTCACGAAAAGATATTTCGTAAAAATCGACATTAGAGGGAATGACACGGCTGCGATAGGTGTTAGACTAAATGAACGATGCAAGACACCCCCGCAGGATTCGCCCAGACCATCCTTCCCCTTCAGCCCAAGCTGCGCGCCCGCGCGTTGCGACTGACTCGGGGGAACGAGGCTGAGGCCGAGGATCTCGTTCAAGACGCGCTAGTGCGCGCATACCGCTTTTGGCACAGCTTTGACCCGGGCACGGGTGCGTTGCAGTGGTCCTACACGATCCTGCGCAACACTCATTACAACCGTTGCGAGTCGGCCAACGTGCGCCGTCGCCACATGGATAGCGCGCGCCACGAGGCCGCCCACGCGGTCGCAATCGGGGACTTCTCCGAGGCCGTGATCGTGGCGGAAACCTGCCAGCGGGTGCGTGAGGCTGTGGAGCAGCTTCCTGAGACGTTCCGCCAGGCCGTGACTATGCTTGACCTTCAGGGTATGGAGGCCGCCGACGCCGCCGCCGTGCTCGGCTGTGCAGTGGATACGGTTCGCACGCGCGCCTACCGCGGCCGACAGAAACTTGCGAAGATTCTGTCCGCGTAGGGAATGACACCGCTGCTATCCCGGTTAGGCTACATGAGAGCAAGACAATGGCACGCAAGACTCACCAGCCCCTCGTACTCGCACCGACCGCCGAGGAACAACTCGCGCTGGATCGGCACATCGAGTGGCAGATCGCGCACGAGCAGGGACGCACCCGCAACGGTCGCGCCTATCTCGGGCATCGGATTCATGGTGCCTCGAAAACCAAGCAGGGTCACAACCGCGCCGCGTGCCGGGGACAGGTGAGCTACTGATGGCTGCCGTTGACTACTCCGACGATCCGACGATGGGACCCTGCCTTGGCTGTGGTGTTCTGGGCGAGGACTGCGACGTTCACCACACGGGCTGCGAGTGTGATCTCGAAGCGTGCGTGAAGGTTATTTGCGACGGCTGCCGGATGGCCGGCGGAAACTGGGCGTGGATTGACCACGGCGACGATGCAAGCATTGAGGTTCACATCGACTGCTACACACGCATGGAGAAGGCCGATGCCTGACCCGCACTTGGCCCGAACCGTGCTTGCCACGATGCGACAGACCACCGGGAAACGATACCCGCACCTGGAGCCTCTGCTGGACACGATGGACACGCAACAACTACAGGATCTTCTGCGGCTTGTGCGCGACGTCAAGGACTCCGAGACCATGCGATGCGCGGGACAGGCCCGACGCATGGGGATGCCAGGATTGATCCGATGAAAGACCTCCCAGATCTCACCCGCACTTCCGAGGCCCTGGCGGCGTTCGATGCCGTCATGGAGCCCTACGACTCGGGCTACGGCACCGACCTGGCGAAAGCTGTGGGGGTCGCCTTCGGCCTCGACACTGCTGACCGGAACAACCCGGACGACTGTGCCGCACTCATTCGTCCTGGACCTCGGGAACCGCAGGGGGGCGAGGCCGACCTGAGTTTTGTCCGCCGCATGGTCAAGCTGCACGAAGGGACCACCCAATGATCCCATTCATCCTCGCCAACTTCACCGCCATCATGGTCATGTGTGTCCTCGCGTTCATCGGGGGGATCGTCCTGGTGGTCGTCGGCAAGAGCATCCAGAGTCGGGGGAACAAGAAGCTCCGCTACCACCTGGCCCGTATGACCGAAGAGGAGCGTCAAGCTTTTTTCATCGAGCACGGCTACTTCGACATTCGGTGAACGTCAAGGAATGGCCTCCGTGTTCTACCTGTTAGGTAGGCATGAGCAAGACCCACACCGTTCAAGTAGAGTTCGTCGGACCCGAGGACAGCCCCGTGGCGGGCCAAATGATTGGTCTCGATCTCATGTTGGCGCTGGCCGTTGCCACAGTGGTTCGTCGAAATCCCAAGCTCATCCCGGCCCTGCAACTGATGCAGAATTCTCGTTGAACCAGGGAATGACACTGACGCCAGATCGGTTAGACAGAACATGAGCAACCCACAGAACCCCACGGTCTTTTACGTACAACAGCAGAACGAACATGGCACCTGGGACACGCACGGCGAGGGTTTTCTGAACGAAGCCGCCTGTGTCGCGCGCTTGCGCCAACTGGAGGCCGAGGACATCTTCGAGCGAGCCGAGCCCTTCGAGCTTACCGACTTGCTCAATATGGACACCGAAGAAATCGAGGATCTGGACAAAGAGGAAACTGTCCGCTGCATCCTCGCCGCCGATGCCGGACTTGTGACGGCGTTCGTGGAAGAAAAGTTCGGCCCCGGTGGCACGTTCAGCTACGATGAATTGGAGCTGGTCGGGTGAACCACCTCGACCAGATCGAAGCCCTTGTGACGGAGGCCGAAGCCTCCGAGCGCCCTGAGCCCATCCTACAAGGGGCTCGAGATCTCTTGGCCCAGGTAGCCCTGGCCGGCGAGAAGCTGGACCCGGAGCGCCTGGAGGCCCTGGCGATGCGCTGTTCCAAAAACAGCGGCGACCACACGACCCCGCGCCAATTGATCCTGTGGGGCAACTTCATGGGATGCTGCGTTGACCTGCTCCGCGAAGGCGTCGTTGGCATGAAGGATGGCCGAATGGCTACCGCGGACGGTTGGGATTACGGGAATTGCCAGCCCGAACGCATCCACCCGCAGATCAGCCGACAGCTTATCGAGCGCCTGAACGCCTACGTGGGAACGCTGACCGATGATGAAGGCAGCAACGACCCCGACAACAATCCAGACGAGTTTGACGAGAAGTTTGACGAAGCCGTGGAACATGCCGTCACGGAGTACCTGAACAAGCAGGGATTCCCACAGCTTTGGCAGGGCCAAGGGAATGACAAGGGCTCTGGCCCGGTTAGGTAAGCATGAGCACGCCAACCCCTTTCCGGTCCCCTGGGTTCAGTCGCCCCGGCGACGAGAAGCCCGAGACCAACAAGAACGGTTGCACCGTGGTCCGCACGTTCCATTCCATGATCGATCGCTACGTGTTCGACTGGAAACTCTGCACCTCCGCTGACGGGTGGGAACAGTACGACACGCGCGAGGATGCCTCGTATTTTGGCACCTGGGTTCGCCTCTCCACACGAGAGACTGTGACCTACGCGGAAGGCGACATCACGCATGTGAGGGCGCCGACCGACGAAGCCTTTGCGGCTGAGCTTGCCAGCATGGCTGAGTTCTACGGAGAGCCCCCGCCGGCCTTCCGACTCATCACGGGAGACGGCCAACTGGTCGAAGTGACCGGGGCACGGCCTGGCGAGGATGGCCCCTCGGGAACCGAACTGCTCGCAGAAGTGCTGAACAACTAGATTTTGGGTGGTGTCTTGCTCGCCCCCGAGGGAATGGTCCCTCGGGGGTTTTTTTCGTGAAGTTTCGACCGGAACGCGCGTGAAGTTCGCCGGTATGATGGATCCGTAGCCGGTACAACGCCGGCCCTGACAGGAGACATCGAACAGTGAACAGCACAACTGAATCCCCAAGTACGTCTGCCCATCTCTCATCCGTCAAGGAGCTTTTGGCTGAGCTCGACAAGATGAAGGACAAAGGCATCGGAGCTCGAGACCGTCTCGACTTCATCCTTGAAGCAGGCTCCGGTCTCGTCGAGGACTTCGATTTTCACGACGCATTCGACATGGAGCTGCGCGCCCAGACGAGGCGCATGTCCCAGCTCAACGAGCTCGAGACCACGATGAGCCATGCTCGTCATCAGTGGGACGGAGGCCCGATCCGTGATGACGTCAAGGAGGCAGCTCGTCGACTTTTTGGCCATCTGGGCAGGTTCCTCAAGGATGCCTCTCAGCGAGAGAGTGGGGTCGAGACCGAGATGCTGGGACAGGTCTGGGACTGGGCTCCCGACATTCGATACCTCTACCCATGGCTGACCGCATGGAGCGGCCCCATCTACCGCCCTAACGTCGACTACGGGGTAGCGCACTACTCCACATATCCAGCGGCACCCGAAGCCCCTGTGCCCGAGGAGCCCAGCAAGGAAGTCAAGGAGCTGCTGACCCTCAAGGACAAGCTCTATGAAGAAGAAGCCACCACGTCTGTGCCTCTCGAGCTCCCCTCGGAAAATGACCAGTTCGACGAGCTCGAGAAGAAGGCTTTGCAGCTTCACCAAGCTGAGCTCGAGCGCCTCCGGGACCTGACCCCTAAAGCCACGGAGGGCACGAAGGAAGCCGAACCCACACCCCGTCGCACGTTCCCCCTCAAGCGTGAGTCAGTCAACGGTGAAGAGGACTCTCGAGTGGTGGCCACGGTCTCGAGCTCGGTACCAGTCGTCAAGGAGCTCGATGACCATCCCGATCACATTCGTAGGGACGCATGGACCATGGCCCTTCGAGAATGCACACTTGAGGACTGGAGGTTTCGTCAGGAGACTACGGGGCACACGGATGAGGGAGATGTGACCGTCCTGCTGTGGAACGCAGGTTCGAGTTCGGAAGGGCGCCTCGAGATCCTTGAGCTCCCCGACGCTCAGGTAAGGCTTTCTTTGCGTGTTCTGAACGACGAAGTCAGGTTCGTCAAACACGACAAAGTGATGTCAGTGATCGAGCTACGGGAGCTGCACCTGAACCCTCTCGAGTTCGTGAAAATGACCCTCGAGAGTTGAGTTTCTCGAAGCAGCTCATTGGGGCGGTATTCTTCCTCTCGGGTACAAGTGGAGAAGAGGTACTCGCCCAGATGAGCTGCACCGATCCCGAACAACTGATCCTCGACCTCAAGCACCTCACCGTCGATCTCACCATCGACCCCCAAACCATCTACCAGAGGTTCGTCGCTCGAGTGTTCGAGTACCTCCGGGTCGACGACAAGGCTTCAGTCGTCAAGGAGATGCGAAACTGGGCCCAGTGGGGCGAAGGATTGCCGATGGTCGCAACGTGGGTGAAGCGAGTTCTGCTGGCCCACGCCCAAGACCGAACTTCCTACGACCTGCTGGCGTGCTTCGGCAAAGCGTTCCGTGGTGATGAGGTCGGAGTCCTTGGGCGGGACCTCCTCCTTCCAGTATTGGGGGACTCGAGCTCGGTGTTCATTCGAGCTCGAGCTCTCGACGTTCTGGAAAGTTGGCTCGAGTACGATGAGGACGGCATGTGGCTCGAGATGGTGCACGATCATCTTCGCAAGGAGACGGTCTCCACTCTCGTAGCCCGATGCGAGACTCTGCTCGAGAGGTACGACGTCGAGGAGACCATGTTCGAGGAGACCATGTTCGAGGAGATGTTGAAGGATTGCCCTGACTGCGGTGAAGGTCATGTTCTCTTCTTCGACGACTCCTGGTATTGCGACGATTGCGGCATCGTTTGGAATTCAGACCCACTCGAACGCGACGTCATGGAAGACGAGGATGAGGACGAGGAACTGATGGAACCCGATCCACGTTACGAGGAGTACCACCAGGTTCGACAAGGGTGCTCGGTGAAAACTCGAAGCCAAGTACCCACGGCCCAGCTCCCCGACTTCCTCGACCGGATGCTCGATCTGTCCGTGTCGATGTCCTTGGGATTTCTCGAGTCCATGCAGGTTGGGCATTTGTGCGTCCAGGAGTCGAGGCTCGCTATGTACCTGAGCAGCCTCAGTCACGGCGGTTGTTCCATCCTCCGTGCGTGGGATCCCGAGGGTTCCTTCGCTCTATCCATCGAGCCCACGGCGTCACCCGAGACGTGGCTCGTGTTTGCGCATCGGCGTTAAACGACTGAGCCCCCGCGTCATGGACACGAGGGCTCTATCTGTTCAGCGTGGGATTTACGATTGGACCGGGCCGTATCCTAGCTCCTCTTGGAGCCGCTCGATCAACTCCTCCAAAATGAGGCGCGTGGGATGATTGTCGGAACGGGCTCCAAGGAGGGCGTTTACATGCCCCTCTCCGCGGTCTCGCGCTTCCTCCAAAACTCGCTTCAGCATGATCTCGACTTCCGGGCGCAACTGGGGCGGAAGTGAGTCGGGGGTTCTATCTAGTCGGCCCCTTCGGTCTGTGCTGCTGTGTGGGCTGTTCATGGTTCTTTCCTCTCATTGGTATAACATTGGTGGTATACCGTTCATTCCCGGTTTTCCACAAAATCGGCCGGGTGGCTTAGAGCCGACCCTGCACATCGAACACGGGCTCATCGAAGAAGCCCGCCTCGGACGCGGCGGCGGAGTGGACGTAGCTACAGTGCTCGTCGTACTCGGCCCACGCCCATGCCATCACTTCAGCGCGGGGCTCACCGGCTTCAACGGCCGCTTCCACGCTCTCCATCAGGTCGTCCCAAACGCTCTGGAATTCTCGGGTGCTCATACGGGTTAAGCCCCGTGCGGGGTAGCTACGGGGCTGGGGGTTGAGGGGGCCGGAGGGTCTTACCAGCCGGCAGGTTCCCCTCGGGCGGTTCGACGGGCGTGACGGTCGCGCCGAGTCCACTCGGGCATCCGGTCCGCAGGGACCAGCATGAGGGCGACGAGGGCGGCGGCGAGGGCGGTGGTGAGAACGAGCATGGTGGGTGTCTCTCTTTCTTACTTCTAATATGGGTCGGTACACCACGGGTGCAATACCCTTGATGTCGATTTTCACGAAAAAGAAATGGCCCCGGTTCTCCGGCTATGGACGGCCCAGGGATAGATGGGCTCGCGCCTCCATACGGCTGGGATCCTCCAGTACAGCCAACCGCTCGAACAGCAGATCAAGGCGTGGATGCTGAAGGTCTATGCCGCGGCGTTCCTCCCGGTTCTACGGAAAGAGGTGGAGAACTCCGACGAACGGTTAAAGGCCATTCGTCGGCAAGTTGTACGGATGCGGGAGTTCGTCGAGGAGCTTCAAGAAAATCCCCAAAACGGCAGATCGTTCTTTGGCCTGATGTCCTACCTGATGCCCTTGATGATGAACGGTGCGCTCCAGCAGTTTGGCATTCGTCCTGACCGCCTCGAGCAACACCTGCGAACAGGCAATCGTCGTGGGATCGACAAATACCTCGGTCGGGTCAGTAAGCTCATCGACGAACTCGAGACATCTTCAGAGACGGGACTTCAAGAACGGGCCAAGCAGATGCGCGAGGACATCACGTCCTGGGAAAAGTATTACGACCCGGACCTCCAGAAGAAACTTGTGGAGGGAATGCAGGAGGGAAAAGAGCCGACCCTCGAGATCGACCTCGAGCCCGAACAGTTCCCTTTCCTTGGCAAGAAGTTCCAACGTCATGTCGAGAAGGCTCGAGGCCCGGATGCCAAGCTTTTCGATTCCATGCCAAAGATGAAGGTCGTCCTTCGTGACATGGGGCAGAAGGGGATGATGGGGGCATGGGATTCGCAGAGTAATGAACTCATCATCGCGATCCCGGAGTTCGCTCCATCCCAGCACGTCAAGAAGAACCTCCATCGGACGCTCACGCATGAGCTCCGCCACATGACCCAGACGGTGATGGGCAAAGCACTCGGTATTGACGCCTTCAAAGTCGAAGAAGGTGAGTTCATTCCACGCTATTTGCCGAGTCCTGGAATGGGACCTCGAGAAACCCTGGACCCTGACATCGTGCAGGCGTTGATGCACGACACGCCTACCGGCAGTGACCTCGAACAAGTCCTCGAGCAACTGCCGGAGGAGAAGCGGGACAAGACTCGGAAAAGGATCGAGGAGGTGAACCGTAGACGGAGCGAGCTGATGCAGCTCCACAAGCTCCAATCACGAGCTTCCATCTACAGCCTCGACGATTTGGAGTTCTACACTCATCTTGCCGACCGCGTCATGGTGTTCGAAGACATCCTCGACAGCCTCAAAGACAAGACCCCGGCTCAACGCAAATTCGCCTTTGACCTGTACACGGGGGGTATCGAAATCCCTCAGAAAGTTCGCAGGGCTTTCGATACCGCCGACGGTCTCGAGTCCAACAAAGAAGCCCAGGAGTGGATCGAGAAGTACGACCCCGGCATGGGCATCCTGTCAATTGCGGCACGCCCCGACAGTTACTTCCGGCATCTCAAGAAGTACCGCCCAGCCAAATGGCAAAAGGCCGTCAAGGAGTTCGCCAAAGTCATCCAGCCCAAGCTCGGTCAGGCTGAACCGCAAAGCGATCTCACGGATCTCTGGCAGCAGTTCCTCGACGAGAAGTACGAAGGCGGCAAGAAGAAGATCAGGAATCCGAACCCGAAGACCAGGGACGGACATCCCGAGATCTCGGTGAACTACCTGCTCAAGCAGAAAGACCCCGTGTACCAAACCGGGCGTCGCACCCTTCGCCGGGAGTTCGCTCAATGGCGAGCTCGGCGTCAAGCACCTGCCAAGGGTCAGCTCGACATGTTCGCCCTGCCTCCGGGACACTAATCGACGATAAGGGTATTGACTCGGTGCTATTCCCTCTTAGATTAGAGGGATGAGCAACCCCACCACCGAGGTCACCCTTTCCGCCTCTGACACCGCGTGCGCGATTGCCGCGGCAGAATCCTACCTGACCCGCCAGCTCCGCGACTACGACGAGCCCGCGGGCGGCGACGAGTACGACTCGTGGGATGAGTGCCGCTTGGTACTCGACGACGAGAGCGACCTCGAAGCCGTGGAGGAGACCCGGATCCTCGTCGGCTGCACCGTGAGCGCCGAGGACGGCCGCGGCGAGATGTTCTTCGTGACCGTGGAACTCGACCGCGAGTTCAAGGCCATCAAGCACGATTTGGACAACGCCATCAACCAAGCCTGTGTGGACGCGAGCGCGGATGCCTACACCCGCCGCGCCGAGGCGGGCTACCCCGACGCCTAAGCCTTCCCGGCCCTCCCCTGAAAAGCCTCTGGAGCCCCCAGGGGCTTTTTCATTGGTTCGAGGCCCCAGACCCCTGGTACAGTCCAAACGGTTCCCAAAGGGAGCCACACACCCGACGGCGAGGCCAAACGGTGACGAAATCGAAGGACACAAAGCGGCGCAAAGCCGAGCAACTGGGTATGCCAGTGGGGACCGCGGAGAAACATCTTCGCAAGTCGGTCATCCACGAGCTCGCCTCTCAGCTCGGCAAAAACATTTGCTGCCGTTGCAATCTTCCGATTGAGGAGCCCGAAGGTCTCGCTCTCGTTCACGTTCAGGATTGGGAGGACGACTCCGACCTGTTCTGGGCACTCACCAACATCGCCTTCAGCCACGCGGGTTGCGAAGCAGCTCGTTCCGGCAAACGGCGGGAAGAGAAGAGAGAGATGAGCAAAGTAGAAATCAGAGTCGAAGACCCCAATGGAAAGCAACTCCCCGGCACCCGATACGAGGGTCAGCTCTATGTGGCTGGGAAGAAGAATGGCCGCTACCAGATCAGGGTGCGGAACAAGACGAGGGAACGCATCCTCATCATCACAACGGTTGATGGTCGCAACGTCCAAACCGGAGAACCCGGTGGCGGCCACGAGGATGGTGGGCACGTCCTGGAGCCTCATCAGAGCTGGACCTTCACGGGATGGCGGACCTCGAACAACGAGGTCGCTGCCTTCAGGTTCGGAAAGAAGGGGGGTGCCTACTCAAGTCAGATGGGCTCCCCCGAGAACGTGGGGGTCATCGGCGTCGCGGTCTTCGAGGAAGAAGCACCTCCTCCTCGAGTCATCACCGTCAAGGAGACCCAGTTCGTTCCGATGCCGTACCCAGTGCCGGCATTTCCACCACCGAATCCCTGGTCTCCGTACACGGTCACCTGGGATTCCCACACGGCGGCCGTACCCCCGTCATTCTCGACGACCATTTTGGGCACGTCCGCCGGGGCGGCTCCGGTCTCGACGAACGTGGTGAACTGCTCGATGTCGGAGGTACTGGGGATGGGGAACCGAACCTCGAGCTCGTTCACGCTGACGAACTCGAGCTCAACGACTCGAGCTCGGAGCTCGAAGCAGAAGGGTCGCGTCAGGCAGGAGCTCGGCACCGAGTTCGGCGAGCAGCTCCACAGTCAGGTGAGGACCACGACCTTCAATCGCGCCTCTGACGCACCCTGTGAAGTCTGGGTCATCCGGTACGACTCGATGGACGCTCTCCAGAAGCGGGGGATCATGGGGCACCACAAGCCCCAGGAGGCTCCACAGGCGTTCCCGGAGTCTCCGTGGGGCGACGGACCCTACTGCAAGCCGCCGCCTCAGAGTGCGTATAAGCCCTGAGCGGTAGTGGTTATCGTTCGGTCATCATCCGGCGCCCTCAACCCTTCAGTGGGGCTGGGGGCGCCGTTTTTTCTTTGTTGGGCTCCGGTAGGTACAAGTCAGCCGCCAACCATGTCTATTCGAGTTCGCACCTCCGAAATCCATGGCCGAGGAGTGTTCGCTGCCAAGCCCTTCAAGGTAGGCGAAGTGGTCGGGCATTACCGCAGCCGCAAGACGAAGCTCACCGCTGAGGAGAACCCCTACGTGATTGAGGTCTACGACGAGGAAGACGTCCTGGTGGAGTATCGCCTTGGTACCAACGAGTTCCGGTTCATCAACCACTCGAGTTCGCCCAACCTCGAGATGGGGGACGATCTCGAGTTCATCGCCCTCAAGGACATCGCTCAAGGTGAAGAGCTGACGTGGTTCTACGGCGAAGAGTTCGAGGCCGAGATGCTCCAGGACGGCTAAACGTCCTGGAGTTGTTCGAGGAGTTCGAGGTCGGCGAGCTGCTCAGCTCGGGTGAGTTTACCGTACCAGCCGTCCCGACGAGGATTCCCTCGACCCCGATCTGAGCGGAACTGAAGGTGATCTGCGAGCCGAACCGCTAGATCATCCGGGACCGAATGATCCGGCGGCAGGGTGTCCCAGTAGCCCAAACCAACGAGAACGCCCTCATGAGTGCGGAGACGACGTCGAAAGATTCGACGGGCTCGTGCAACGACACGAAGGCGGTGATGGCGACGAATTGCGCGTGACATGTGGCCTTTCACGGCGCGCCCGGTCTCCCGGTGGGGTTATCCCACCATGGGGCCGGGCTACGGCGTGCAGGCGCTATGTGGAGATGCGTTCATCAGCTTGCGTACCTTCCCTTGTAGAAGGCGACCTTGCGGGCCAGTTGCTCATCTGTAAAGACCATGTGGGAGCCGTACTCGTCGGAGTACTCGCCCCCGCTATCGACGGGGTGGCAGTCCCAGACGTCTCCACAGCGGATGCTACGGGCTTCCATGAGAACCACGCCATCGGCGATGTTTACGGTGAACAGG
>Ga0307377_10007642_pt1 | contig 11106 bp, 13 predicted proteins | sample TR3MG_FD_202535 | JGI IMG/M metagenome (GOLD analysis project Ga0307377, IMG submission 202535) | Soil microbial communities from Risofladan, Vaasa, Finland - TR-3 | ecosystem: Environmental > Terrestrial > Soil > Coastal area > Acid sulfate soil | place: Finland: Risofladan, Vaasa | collected... | reverse complement strand
TTCCTTCGGAGGTCCTGGAATGAAAGCGGACTGTAAAGCAAAGGGGCCTATAATCCCCGGTGGATATTCCGCCCTTGCTACATTCACAAATTTCTCGCCAAGCTCAAATATCGGCTCTAAAAGAGATTCCTTCACCGTGCATGAGATATGTCCAGCTTCGATTGCTTTGACATCTATATACTTCAAGGCTTCTAACTGCTGTGTTGCGGGAAGGCGAAGAATGCCGTCCAGATTGGTCTGTCTCCTGGTGTCAGTCCCCAACAGTTCCAGCTTCTGGTCTAAGAGTGAGTAGAAGTAGTTGAAGTTGGACTGCGCACCCATAACAAACTCTTCGATTACCGCTTTCTTCAGTCCTTCCTCTGTTATCTTTCCTGCACGGATCATCTGCTCTGAATTCTTGTAAAAATCGTCTGGAGAAGATGCGAAGAAGAACGCACGCTCGTATTTCCGCTGGGCTTCCGGCGCTTTAACCAGAACCAGGCGGTCTATCTCCTCAGGGTTTTTATATGCTTTAGGATATGGAATGCCTCCCTTTTCCATCAGATAATACTGGTTCCTCTCTGCATCCCGCTCCTCTGCTCGGAGCATGCTTCTGGAGCCGAAGAGTGGTAGAAGGAACTCATCTTCGATCTGGTCGAAGCCCACATATACCTCAAAGGAGCGGTGCGGAATAAAGATTACATTATTTTCACGCATCTGCCTCTGCACCCTTTCCTCGGTTATATCAGAGAATTTGTCTAAGATTATGGTCTGATCCACTATTCCGAGCGAATTTTCAGTCCGATAGTAGCGGTCATAGGTTCTTTCCCTGCCCTTCTGGCACACTACCAAGGTTCTGAAGCCCAGGTCCTTTGCTCCTCGGCATATATCTAATGCGGAATGCGACCCTAAGACACCTATAGCCGCCTCATTCAGGTTGTATTCTCCTAAAACCTCTTTTATCTCTTCTTGTGCAATCATCGGAAACACTAGTATTTTAGTTAACCTGCGTTTAATAAATAATTAGCAGTATGAAGTGAAAAAGCGAGAGTATATCAAAATGGATAATAACACGATATACATAATTGACGTCACGAACAGTGACGGGGTGCAGACGTCGAGATTGGGATTGGCGAAGTTAGAGAAGACTATGCTGAACCTTTATCTGGATGAGGCGGGAGTTTTCCAAAGCGAGTTCGGGTTTCCTGCCACGAGACATGAGACGAATTATTTGAATGCCAATCTGGAGTTGGCGGAAATAGATGCGATGAAGCGCATAAGGCTTGGCGGGTGGATGCGAGCTATAAAAGAGGATGTCGAAGAGGGCTTTCGACGGGTGCCGATGCTGAAGCACGTTAATTTGAGCTTGTCAACATCACGGCAAATGATTGACGTCAAATTCATGGGCGAGTACCGTTGGACGGATATAATTGATGCAATGTGTGAAGCTGTCGTCACAGCAAAGGAAAAGGGTGCGGAGACTATCGGAGTAAATGCAGAAAACGCTTCAAGGACAGAACTCTACCGGCTCATTACATTTGCTGAAGCTGCAAAAGAGCATGGTGCAGACCGGATAAGATACTGCGACACGCTTGGATATGATGACCCGTTCACCATATATGAGCGAGTAAAAGCGCTAGTAGAGGCAGTCAGTATCCCCATCGAACTGCACTGTCGTAATGATTTGGGCATGGCAGTCGCATGCTCTGTAGCGGGTGCCAAAGCAGCGATAGATGCGGGAGTAAATGCATACATCATCACGACAGTGAATGGTATGGGAGAGCGAGCCGGCAATGCTGACCTGGTCTCTACAGTCCTTGCTGTAAAGAAGTCCAGCGGGTTTGAAAACAAATACCACCTGGATGAGCATGTTGATTTAAGCCAGGCATGGAAGATATGCAACTACGCTTCCCTATCATTCCACGTTCCTATTCCTGTCAACCAGCCAGCAGTTGGTGACAACGCCTTTGCACATGAATCCGGCATACATGCTGACGGTGCACTGAAAGACAGCAGAAATTATGAGTTGTATGATTACACCGAAGTAGGCCGGGGGGATATCGAGCGGATTGAGACCGGCAGACTTATAACAACAGGGGAATACTCCGGAATAAAAGGGTTTAAGAACGTAGCGGGAAAATATAAGCTAAAATTCCGGGATGAAGAAGAAGCCCGCGAGATATTGGAACTCGTTCGATATGCAAATGTAGTCACACAGAAGCCTGTGACGGAGGACGAGATGACGTTCATTGCACACTATCCGGATCTTGCAAGGAAGATTATGTCGGTACAACCATGATAGATTTCAAATTTGCAGACCGGGTACTGGAAGTGAAACCGTCGGCAACTTTCAAATACGACACAGCGGCGAAGAAACCGGGCGTGATAAACTTAACCGTAGGTAGACCGGACTTTGACACACCACAGGTAATCAAGGCGGCAGCCAAAAAAGCGTTGGATGAGGGCAGAGTCCATTATACTCCCTCTAAAGGCATACCGGAGCTTAGGAAAGCAATCGCAGATAAACTGGAGGCTGAGAACAATATCGCAGACCTGGACAAGGATAAGATTCTTGTTTCTGGTGGCGGAAAACAGATAATCTACTGCATTCTCATGGCTTTAGCCAATAAAGGCGATGTTGTCGCAATCCCGAACCCCTCCTGGGTGAGTTATGAAGCACAAATCAAGTTGGCTAACGCGGAGGTAGAATGGCTTACCTTAAAGCATGAAGAAGGCTTTGTTCCTGGAGATGACTTTATGACCCAGTTGGAAGAGACAAATGCGAAACTTCTCATCCTGAATTCGCCAAGCAACCCTACAGGGGCGGTTATCCCTGCAAGAATCATCAAAAAGATAATGGATGTGTGCGTTGAAAAAGAGATGTTTGTGATATCTGACGAAATATATGAAAAACTCATCTACGAAGGCAAACATTACAGCCCAGCCAGCGAATACGAGAATGTGATAACCGTGAATGGGTTCAGCAAGACCTACAGTATGACCGGATGGCGGCTTGGATACTGTGCCTACGCTAACCGTGACGTCATTGACAGGATAGACATCATACATCAGCAGTCACTCTCCTGCTGCACGTCCTTCGCACAATACGGTGCACTGGCCGCATTCTCGGATGAAGCGAATGAGGCTTCTGACAAAATGTGCGAAGAATTCAGGAGCCGCCGAAACTACGTGATGAAGCGCATCCGCGAGATGGACGACGTGGTATGCGTCAAGCCTAACGGCGCTTTCTATGTCTTCCCGTATTTCAAAGGCCCTGATGACCTCGAACTGGCAGATAAGCTACTGGAGAAGGGCGTTGGTGTGGTTCCTGGAAGCGCATTCGGCTCCCAGGGCAGAGGATGCATTAGGATAAGTTACGGTAGTGCAAACATCAATTTGCTTTCACAAGCGTTTGATAGGATTATCAGCTGAAACTTTTTAGAATAAAATCATCAAAGATATTTGTATTTACAAGTCCATAGATAGGATATCGAGTGATTACGAAGAAGAGAAGAGGTAAATCGAGAAAGATGGTGATGGATCCGCGTTTAAGCATTATTGATACACGATTAGCGGGAATAAAGCGAGTAATCGCAGTAACAGGCGGTAAAGGAGGTATTGGCAAGAGTTTAACCTCATCTTTGCTCGCATTGACGTTGTCACGATTGGGGTACAAGGTTGGGCTGCTGGATTTGGATTTGTCCGCACCCTCAACGCATGTGATACTGGGAATAGAAGATGTGTATCCGGAAGAAGAGAAAGGAATAGTTCCGCCTGAGGTTCATGGAATAGCGTTTATGAGCATTATTTATTTCACTGGTAACGAGCCCACGCCACTGCGAGGTACCGATATATCCAATGCAATGCTGGAATTGCTCGCCATTACACAGTGGGGTTCCCGGGATTTTCTTATTGTTGACATGCCGCCGGGCATTGGAGATGTGTCTATGGATGTAATAAGATGGTTGAAGCGGGCAGAATTCTTGGTGGTGACCACCGCGTCAAAGGTAGCATTAGAGACTGTGAAGAAAGTAATAAAAATGCTCGATGAGTTGAATAAGCCGATTATCGGCGTTATCGAGAATATGAAGATGAAAGAATCCTCGTCAGTGCAAGAGACGCTGAAAGAATTCGATGTGCCCATCTTAGGCGAAATAGAGTTCGATATGAAACTTGAGGATTCGATCGGGGATGCAAACGCGTTATTAGAGAGCGATGTGGCTGCACGTCTAAAAGAAATCGTTGTGAGCTATCCAGGGTTTAAGTTGAACTCAGACCTTTAGAATTTTGAAAAGGTCTTTTCTAACCTTTTCATTACCTATTATGTCTTCAATTGTGAAAAAATAGTCTATAATGCTCTCGCTATTTTGAATTTCTTTTTCCGCTTTTGTCGTTAACGAAACTCCTTGCATTACCAATACCGTTATTGATTTAGAGTTCTCCTGTTTAGCTCGCCTTAAGCTCTTTAAAGCCGCCCCAAACCTTTCAAGCACGCCAGCAGGGTCAATACCACCTTTTATTTCTACGGCTATTTGGATAAGACCCTTTTTATAAACTCCAATATCCGGTTCGCTGCCTAATACAAATTGCCTTCCAGCTCGTAGTTTTAGTATTTCCCCTTTTCCACGAGATGTCTCTTCAAGCACCAAGCCCTTATCTCGAATCCTTCTTTCTATTATCTCTTTGATCACTATCTCAGCCCGATCGCCCTTTGTATTTTGCCATGAACCCTGTGCTTGCGAACCAGCCGCCATCCCTCGCCACAAATCGAACTCTCTGGTATCTATCTTCTCATCATGTTCATCAGAATGCTGACGATTTTATTCAAATGCTTTGGGATATGTAAAGCAGTTTCATCATTAAGCTGACCCTTTCCTCCTTCATATTTGTTTATGCTCAAGCCTACCCTACCCATTGATTTTTGTGAGACCATAGCAAGCATTCTGTAATAGCTAATTCGTTTTGGATTTTTATAAGAACATCTGGGTGCAAAAACACCCTTATGGGCTTAATTCCTCTATGAATCGCCTTATTCCAAGCTCTATCGGTAATTCCTAACTCCTCTCTATTCCACTCAAAGACTTCTCCTTTTATGCCTTCGAGTTCGTAAGCGATTTCGAGCAATCCCCACTCGTGAAGTTTCTGATGGAAGAACTCGCTCTTCGTAATCTGGTCAATTGTCCAACTTTCTTTCTCTTCATCGGATGGCATGATTATTTCTCCCAAATAACTATGCTCTCTCTTACTGGGACTCTACCATATTTCCTCATCTGTTGAGAACTATTACCTTTATATCGTGCTACTATAATTTCCTTCACCTTAAATCCTGCTTCCTCTGCCATCTCAGAAAGCACTAAATCCACGGGTATCAATTCTCCTTCAAATCTAACATTGTCTACAACCATAGCGACTTTAGCACCAGGAGCAAGGACTTTAAACCATTCGGATATAACTTTTTGCATGTCTATGAAATAAGTTACAATCATGCTCGGGATTTTTGGGTTATTGAGTTTCTTCCTTTCGAGAAGTTCAACCACTTCTTTTATTACAGGGTGCGGTGGAGCTTCATCTTTTCGTATTTTAGATTCAATGTGTGACCTCAGGATACCAAAACGAATTGCCTTTAGCTCCTCAAAATTCTTGACAAAATGGAAACACAACTCAAGCGCATAAGTCCTCGTATAGTCATATCGATTAGCGTATGGCGGTGAGGTAATAATAATAGTGGGCTTTCTCCCGAATTTTATGTTGGATAAATCCCGTGTATCACCAAAATACACATCTGGCATAACATTCTCTGTTACCGATGGGTCATGGGAAGTAGCTTCATACGGTGGACATCTTCTTCTATCTGTGCGATTTTTCGGTTCATTGCATCAATAGGGTTGGAAGTTGTCTTATTGCGGTTTAATCGGAGAAATTGTCCGTCTTTTGACGTGAAGCTGCATTCCTCCAAAATAGAAAAGAATGGGAAGAGGAAAAGGTCAAGATAGGGGGAAGGTAAACCCTCAATAGCGGTTTTTAGTTTCCTAAGCGTTAGAAGCGTTTCATCATCGAAGGCAACTCTCATGATGGGAACATCTAATGCAACTTCGGCGGGCTCACTTCTTTGTATCTTGGGTATTAGAGCAGTCCAGATGCCCTTCAGTTCGTTTTCTTTCAGTACCAAAAACGATGGCAAAGTTTTTGAGATAAAATAAGCGATGGGTAATTTATCGAGTCCCACTGAAGGGATACCGCAAGTCATAGAGGCAAACATCGTTGTCCCCATTCCAGAGAAGGGATCAAACACATAATCGTCGGAATTTGCTTCAAACCGTCTCAAAAACTCCGTTACAAAATCGAAGGCAAAAGCTTCCTTATACCTATAAATTCTCAGGAATGGAATTTTTTTATTTCCTACGTAGGAAACATTAGAACCTAACTCTAACACTTCATGTATGTAATCTTTGAATTTATTCTCGATTTTTCCTCGTTCTGAGTCAAAGGGATAAAAGCCTTCAATCGTTGTTACCTCTTCAGTAAACAGCATCTGTTGAGGTCTGTTACCTGTTAATTCTTCCTGCCTTGTGATTTTTCTCAGACTCATGTTCGTTAGTCTTATTTACGCTACTATTTCATAAAACGTTTCCTCTGCCTCAAATATCCTGCGATCAACATATCCTCGGCACAGGGTCGCCAATGGGCGTCTCCACAATCCGCATGCCACCAACCCGTGTCTTCATCACCACGCCCTTTAGCTCTTTCGTCGCTGAACCAATGATCGCTGCATCTTTCCCCTGCTTAGTTCTCCGCAGAGCATCAAGCACGTCGTCCGCTTTTTCTTTTACGACACCCATAACCATCTTTCCTTCATTACCTACCTCTAACGGATCTATCCCTAACATCTCGCACGCACTCCGAACCGATTCTCTTACCGGAATCTTCTCCTCTTCTATCAGGATGCCAACGTTCGATTTCTCACTGAATTCGTTGAGTGAATTTGCAAGTCCGCCTCTCGTAGGATCTTTCATCGCAACTACACCGCCAACCTCTAATATTTCTTGAATAGGCTTATTCAACGGCGCTATATCTGATTTTAACTCGGTATCAAACTCGAAGCCTTCCCTGAACGAGAGTAACGCGACACCGTGATCGCCGATGTAACCCGAAACGATTATTTTATCGCCGTCTCGAAGATTAGAGTCCACTAGCCAATTCCCAGCTAATTCACGGTACTTTCTCACTTCCGCCATATTCTTATCTAAAGCCTCTGTTCGCCTTCCTATCGCAGAGGTATTCACCACGATCTTCTCCACGGCACCACGTTCAACAACTTTCGTATCACCGGTGACAATTGCAACCTCAGCCTCTTCGCACGTCTTCCTCATGCCCTCTAAAACCCGCTCAAAATCGTTTAACGAAAATCCTTCTTCTATTACAAATGCCACTGATAAGCACAGCGGTTCTGCACCCATAACCGCGATATCGTTAACTGTACCCGCGATTGCCAAGGTGCCAATATCACCGCCCGGGAAAAAAAGCGGCTTCACGGTATGCGAGTCGGTAGTGAAAACAATATTGTCAACAACTGCAGAGTCATCCAATGCCTGCAAAGGCACCTCTATTTCTGTTTTTGCTCCATCGTTACTCTTAACCTTCGTGAAATTGAAGTAGCTTAACACGAGCTTAAGTAACTCGTGCATCCCCTCGCCGCCTGCACCGTGCTCCAATTTTATGCTGTCTTCCATCACCATTCTACTTACGAAAAGCTATTCACCTTAATACCTTAATAAATTACTTTGAGGAGTAGTAAGTAGCGTAATGCACCATGGGCTCAAAAAGAGAACTGATATTCATCACCACAAATTCGCATAAAGTAAAAGAGATAAATGAGTTGGCTGATGCTGAGTCGCGGAATATAGCAATCATGCATAGAGATTATGACTATCCAGAATTACAGCTTGATGAGATAGAAGCGGTAGCGCAAGAAAGTGCGAATTATATACGGGAGAAGACAGGGATTGAAGATTCCTTCTTCATAGAGGACTCTGGGTTATTTATACCCGCTCTAAACGGCTTCCCTGGCCCTTTCTCCGCTTTTGTCTTCAGGACAATAGGTAATGAAGGAATCCTGAAATTGATGGCGGATAAAAAGGGCGAAGCACGAAAAGCTACTTTTAAGACTGTGGTCGCATTCTGCAAAGCTCCACAAAAAACACCTATTCTTTTTGTTGGCATTGCGGAAGGGAGAATAGCAGAGGAGATTCGAGGGAGTGGGGGCTTTGGCTACGACCCTATATTTGAATTCAAGGGAAAGACATTCGCAGAGATGAGCACCGAGGATAAAAACCACGTGTCGCATAGAAGCAGAGCTTTCGAGAAATTATTAGATTACCTCTCTTAGGTGTTTTAGGATTGGAGCTTAACTATATATTGCTCATTTTCTATATGTTAATTTAGAAAAGTTTAAATAGCCATTTCATTTTCTATGTGCAAGAGATGAAAAAAGGTAAGGCGCGGAAGCGGTTTGCCGCTACTATCAAGAGGGGGGAAGAGGGGCGAGTATTACTGGGATTGGCCCCCATTCCAAAAGTAATTTTATTCGGTGCTGTTTTACAGAGAATGTCTATGTTTTTGCCCCATGATAGGAAATTCTTTGACCTCTTTGAGGATCTTGCAGACAAAGCGGTGGAAGCATCGCAACTGCTGGTGGATTTAGGTGCTGAGTATCGCTCCTCCGCCCCCTTTTCATTGAACCCCGATTCTCGCAGCTCCAATCTCTCGCAAATCAGAGAAAAGCTTAAAGTACTGGAAGATAAAGGGGACTCGGTTGTTCATCAAATCATGCACGAACTGTTTTATGACCACACACGGGTCACGGAGGAAAAGGGAGACATACGTTATTTCGCTCATAATCTTGACAACGTAATAGATGGCGTGGAAAAAGCAGTAGCACGATTGGCATTTACTCAAAGACCTACCATTCCTGAACCGGTAAGTGAGTTTGCTCCGATTATTCTGGAAGCCGCACTGGAAGTGAGAAAAGCAGTAGGTTGTTTGCGCAATATAAAACACGAAGAAATAACGTTAGAAGAATCTTGCATCAGGATAAACGAATTAGAAAACGAAGCAGACATAATAAATCGGAAATGGCTGAAAATATTGATGACCACACCAACGGAAGATCCCAATGAAGTGCTTGAAAGACTGCTGCTTAAAGAGATAGTGGATATCTTAGAAGATACCACGGACCAGTGTGAGGACGTGGCTAATATCTTGGAGACCTTTAGATTAAAGGGCGGCATTTAATGGAGTCTGCATTGGTCTATGTTATTGTAATAATATTCCTCGCGTTACTCTATGATTTTTTGAATGGCGCAAATGACAGTGCGAATGCGATTGCCACGGTAATCGCGACCAAAGCGTTAACACCGCTAAAGGCATTAGGCTTGGCGAGTTTGTTCAACCTCGCTGGCGCTTTTGTTTTTACCGAAGTAGCAAAAACTGTTGGAAAAGGTATTGTTTCTGCTACAGACCTGACAGCCACCATTTTTCTCCTGGTCCTTATCAGTGGTTTGATTGGTGCGATACTGTGGACTTATCTTTGCACTACTATTGGCATTCCGATAAGTGTGACGCATTCATTAGTAGGTGCAATTATGGGTGCAGGACTCGTTGCAGGGGGTATGGACGTAATACAGTGGGATATCCTTACCAACAAAGTATTTATTGCCATTGCACTCGGCCCTTTTGTGGGTTTTATAGCCGGAGCTTTTATCTTTGCTCTCATCAGTTGGGCACTGTATCTCTTTTTAAAGAATATTCCTGCACCAGACACCGAGAGGTTTTTTAGGAAACTGCAGCCTATTTCCGCTTCTTTCCTGTCATTCAGTCACGGTATGAACGATACGCAAAATGCGATGGGTGTGATTACCGCAGCGTTAATAGCCGGCGGTTTTATCGCCACGTCGACTGGAGAACAATTTCCCGTTCCCTGGTGGGTAAAAATAATCTGTGGATCAATGATGGCGCTGGGCACGCTTCTGATGGGTTCGCAAGTAATAAGGACGATGGGGTTGAGATTAACGAAACTGGAACCAAAGCACGGGTTCTCAGCTGAAGCTGGTGCAGGTCTCGCACTGGTGGGAGTGAGCTTAGCCGGCATGCCCGTAAGCACCACGCACGTCATGGGTTCAGCAGTAATCGGCGGGACATTTTTTCAAAGCCTTCGCAGAATACGATGGTCAGAAGTGGGGAGAATGGTCACGGCATGGATAATAACCATTCCTATGGCAGCGGCAATTGGTGGAGCGGCGTATTGGATAGTGCAGTTTATTTAGCTTATCTTCTTCACTGCCAATCCAATCGCCCTCGTCACACTTGATATTGGTCTTATCGTTACAACCGGTATATTAACTATCTTTTCAACGGTTGGACTGGCGATTGGCGCACACACAAGTGCGGATGCCCCGTCCCGTTCCGCTTTTATAGCGGCTATTATCGCTTCTTCAATGCTCGTAACTGCATATTCTTTGATGTCAACGGCCTCTTTTCCTGCAATTATTGTTGGGTGTTCTATCTCATCTAAAACCCCCCTTGTGCCAACAATAGCGATAAAATTCTGCTTCTTGTTCGTTTCTGCGCCTTCTATCTCTTTTATCGTGGTTAGTATCCGTCTAAAGGTGCGCAAATTTGGGTCACGCTCACCAGAGAGAATTTTATAAAGCGTGCTTGCTGGTACGCCCGATTTCTCACTGAAATCTCCTATGCTCATCCCCAGCTTCTGCTTGATGGCTTTTGATAATATACCAGGGAGCGCTTTATCCTGCCCGAAAATTTCAGCCACGAGATCATCAGCGATGGACATGTCTTATAGAATAAAAGGCACTACGTAAATTTATATCCTTTTTGTAGATATTACGCAACGAGAGATTTTAATAGAAAGATTGAGTGCCGGGCGTGGATTACAGAAAGAACATTTATGTATAAAAAAATGCAGGATAAGATAGAGCATGTGGGGGCACTCATACAAGTGAGCTGAAGTGAGGAAAAGAAGGACCATTGCGGAGATAACGGAAAGAGTAGAAAGTGGTGAGGCAGTGGTAATGACGGCTGAGGAGCTTTGTAATAGCGTGCGGAGTGGCG